>Ga0102815_10001127_pt1 | contig 16919 bp, 12 predicted proteins | sample ColrivemetaGS759_FD_79113 | JGI IMG/M metagenome (GOLD analysis project Ga0102815, IMG submission 79113) | Estuarine microbial communities from the Columbia River estuary - Ebb tide ETM metaG S.759 | ecosystem: Environmental > Aquatic > Marine > Intertidal zone > Estuary | place: USA: Columbia...
CCGTCCTCGAAGCGCTCCGCGCCCTTGGCCGTGAGGACGTTGTTCTTGCCGTACTGGGTCAGGGGGCGCTCGGCTCCATCCTCAACGCTCGCGCCAGAGCAGCCAGGAAGCCCCGCGCCTGCGAGTACGACCAGCAGGGTGGCGCTCCACCGCACGACGCGCCGAGACGGCGGCACCCAGGGAGCGAACCGACGTCGAGCCGGTCGGGGAGCCGGTCGAGGAGCCGGTCGAGGAGCCAGGGGAGTCAGCCTCGGGTGAACCATGGCATCAGGTGACGGCCCGGACAGGCCGTCTCTTTCCACGCCCTGTGGGGCCGGACATTGAGCCTCGGGATGCCGAGCTTCCCTTGGAGTTCGAGCACGAGGCGGTCGAGGCTCGCGATGGAGGCCCGGGAGGGTTGGTCCTCATCAAAGTTGCCCAGGAGGCAGATCCCGACGTTCCCGATGTTGTTCTGACCGCCCGCGTGGGCGCCTTGCCAGACCAGCTCGCGGCCCTCGATGACCCGCCCCGCGGGGTCGATCAGGAAGTGGTAGCCGATGTCGCCCCAGCCCTTGCTATCCATGTGGTCGCGCTGGATCCCGCGGACAGTGTCAAAGGAGGCCGCGGCCGAGGTGTCCTCGGTGCGCACGACCGAGTGGTGCACGGTGATCCAGCGCCAGGGGGCGCTGGCCCGGCTCAGCTGGGCCCGGTTCACGCGTCGCGCTCTCCATGAGGGTCGACGAATCAGGCCCCCGACGTTGGCCACGGCGACGGGGCCGCCACCAGTGGGCTCGGTCCCGACCCGCTGAGCGCCGCTGCGGGCCCGGCTCCGCTGGTCGGAGGTCGCGGTCGGGTCGCTGAGCACGCGCTCGAAGCCCGCCAGGGCCTCGCGTCGGCGCAGGGCGACGTAAGAGGGCGGGGTGTTCGGGTCACGGAGCTCACCGGCAAAGGCGAGGCGCCCCTCGGCGAGCTGGAGCTGCGCCTCCACCGTCCAGTAATCCCGCCGGTTCGGGCGATCCGCGATCCAGCGCTCGATCTCGGTCAGCTTGCCCCAGGAGGTCGGGAGCATGGACCAGGTCGGGGCGGGCCCGGCCGAGGCGGGGATCTGCTGGCTCCTGGCGTTCACGCCCGGAGCCTTGACGGGCGTGGAGCGACGGGTGGGGCCGCCGCAGCTCGCGAGCATCAGCAGCACGACCGCCATGACGCCGGTGTGGCGGCCCAAATCCCGGCCCAGCCTCACCTCGGCACGCCGACCAGGTGCACTCACCGAGGGCTCATCCCCTGTGACGATTCCGCGCATTCGTCCCAACATGCCCCCTGGATAGCGGAGTGCGGGGGGCCAATTCAACGGATGGAGGCCGAACCTCGCCGACAAATGAAAGACGTTTGGCAGACCGGGAGGATCCGGCGGTCCCCGGGTTGGACGGCAACGGGGAGCATGCGATCCTCTTCTCCATGACCCGAAGCTCCCTCACGCTGCCGCTCTTCCCGGCCGTCACGGCTCTGATTGCCGCGCTGGCGGCTGCGCCAGCTTCGGCTGCCACGACCTCCAATGCCCCTCTCGTTGCTCTGGCAGCGGCTGTGCTCCAGGAGGAGGACGAGGACATCGAGGCCTTGATCGCCGCTGAACGGGCCGAGGCTGACCTGCTCCGCCGGCGCGGGCGGATGACAGAGGCCCTCAAGATCACCGATGAGCTGCTCGACGAGGACGAGGAGGATCCGCTGACGCTCGCGGTGCGCGGGCACATTCGCCTGGACCGCGGGGAGCTCGCCCGCGCCGAGCGGACCGCCGCCGAGGCGCTGGAGCTGGCCGAGACCGACGAGGAGCGCGCCGCGGCGGCCCACGTTCTGGCGGAGGTGCTGCTGCGCACGGGCCGGGCTGGCGAGGTCCTCTCGACCCTCGAGGAGCTCGCCGGTGACGCGTCCTTCCTCGTGCCCGGTGAGCGAGCGCAGGACGCCTGGCTGTTGGCCTCCGTGCGAGACGGACTCGGGGACCGGGCGGGCGCCGAGCGCATGGCGCGCACGGGGGCGGCCACGGATCCGGGTTCCTCGGACTGGCGGGGGCTCCTGGCCCGCGCGAGGTGCCAGCGCCGCTCGGGGATGCTCGAGGCCGCGTCTCGCACCCTGGTGGCGGCGGACCGCGCCTCGCGCATGGGCCCTGGTGAGGAGCCCGACGTCCTCGTCGAGCTCGCGGACCTTTACTTCGAGAGCGAGCGCGAGGTCGAGGCGCCGGGGAAGCGCTCGGCAGGCCGACTGTACCGCGACGCCCTCGAGATCCACCCGACGCACGAGCGGGCGCTGCTCGGGCAGTTTGCGCTGCACCGCTTCAACCGCAGGCGCATGAGCAAGTCGCCGGAGTCGATCCTCGGGGAGCTCTTGACGGCGGTCCCGGGCTCCATCGACGGGCTCGTCGCACGGGCGGCCTCCGATCTCGAGGACGGCAAGCTCGTTCAGGTCCGGGCGTCCCTCGCACGGCTGGAGGAGGTTGCCCCGGGGCGCCGGGACGTGCGGACGCTGCAAGCGGCGTTGGCGTGGGTCGAGCACGACCGCGAGCGGACCGCCGAGATCCTGGAGGAGCTCCTGAGGAACGCCCCCCTGGACGGCCGTCCGGAGCGCGAGATTGGCGGGCACCTGAGCGAACTCTATCGCTTCGCCGAGGCGGTGGACTTCCTCCGCGCGGCGGTGGAGCGCGACCCCGAGGACTATGAGGCGTGGACTCTGCTGGGGGAGTGCCTCGCGAACTCCGGTGATGAGAAGGGCGGGTTGGAGGCCCTCACGCGAGCCCAGGAGGCCGCCCGGGGACGACGTGACGCGTACCGTCGAAACCTGACCCTCGTGCTGGAGCGCATGGAGCGGGCGTACGTCACCGAGTCCTACGGCTCCCTGAGCTTCTCCTGGCGGCCGGACGCCGCGGAGGTGCTGCGGACCTATCTGGTGCCCTACTACCAGCAAGCGAGGGAGGAGCTGAGCCAGCGCTACGGCTTCACCCCCGGGGCGACGACCATCTCCGTCTTCCGTCGCCACCGGGACTTCTCCGTGCGCTCGGTGGGCTTCGAGGGCTTCCCTGCCCTCGGCGTCTGCTTTGGTCCTGTGGTGACGGCGGTCTCACCTCTCTCGCGCCTGCGGGGGAGCTTCTCCTGGGCGCGAACGGGCTTCCACGAGTTCAGTCACGTCGTGCACCTCGGGCTCTCCAACAACCGATGCCCGCGATGGATCACCGAGGGGCTCGCCACGTGGGAGGAGATCAAGAAGAACCCCACCTGGTCCCGCAACATGCGACGGGACCTGCTCGACGCGGATGCGAACGGGGATCTGATCCCTCTGCGAGAGCTCAACCGCGCGTTCCGCGGGCCCCGCATCCTGTTTGGCTACTACCAGGGAGGACTGCTGTGCGAGATGCTCATCGACGAGTACGGCTTCCCGCCCATGGTCGCGCTGCTGCGCGCGTTTGACCTTGGCGCGGATCTCGACCAGGCGTTCCGCTCGGTCTTCGACGTCACCCCCGAGGAAGTGGACGCGTCCTTTCAGCGCTTCGTGAACGGGAAGCTGGAGGGACTCCAGATCGAGCCGCGCTGGGCGGGCCGGACCCTGCGTCGGCTTCAGCTCCGGATGGCGACGGTCCCGCCCGAGGGCGACGCAGAGCGCGCTCGTTGGGCAGAGGACTGGACCACTGTGGCCTGGGGGTCGCTCCAGCAGGGGCGGACCATCGACGCCGAGCGCGCGCTCGATGTGCTGGAGGCGGCCGGCGTGGACGGGCCTCGGGTCCTCTTCCTGCGCGGGCAGATGGCCGTCACCCAGGGCGGCATGGCCCGGGCGCGCCGGGTCTGGGAGCGCGCCGTCGAGGCGGGTGGGCGGGAGTACCGCTCGCTCCTCGCCCTCTCCCAACTCCAGCTCGGGGGCGTCGGCGGTCCCCGGGACGCGGACGCGGCGGAGACGAGCTTGCGGCTCGCCATCAAGGCCTTCCCTGGCTTCGGCGAAGGCTCAGGCTCCGGGGAGAAGATGCTGGCGGAGCTGCTCCGGGTGAACGGCGACCCCGACGGCGCCATGGAACTCATGGAGGAGTGGGTGCGCTGGAACGCTGGCGACTACGACGTCCGCATGGAGGTCGCCGGGTGGCACCTCGAGAACGAGCGGGACGAGGCCGCCGTGCAGCTCTTCGAGGAGGCCAACGAGGTGGACATGTTCCGCCGCGACCTGCACCTCGCCTGGGCGCAGGCCCTGGAGCGGCTCGGGCGCATGGACGAGGCGGCGCGTGAGTACGGCGTGACCCTCGCGGTCCCCGCGACCTTCGATCCGGACCACCTGACCTACGTCGGTCCGCCGGGGAACCTCCCGCCCGGAGTGGATCCCTCGAACATTCCCGCGGGGCTGCTCGGCCAGATGCCCGAGGAGCTCCTTGAGCCGGTCCCCCTGACCACCGACGAGCAGCTGGAGATCCTGGACGCGGTCGTCCGCTGCGCCGAGGCTGCCGGCGACGAAGAGCAGGCCGCAGAGGCCCTGGCGAGGGCAGAGGAGCTGCGGTCCGACGGCTGAAGCCGGCCTGTCCGGGACCCCGCCGCTTCCAGGGGCTAGGATCTGCCCATGGCCGCCCCCGCCGCAGAGTCCCCCGATCAGCAACCTCCAGGCTCGCCGTCCCCCGACATTCGCTCGGCGGAAGGCCAGTCCGCTGAATGCCCGCCTGTTGGGGCCAAGCAGCGCGGCGTACCCGGGCCTCTGTTCGTGGTCCTTGACGGGGTCGATGGCTGCGGCAAGACCACCCAGGCCGCGCGCCTCGCCGCATCGCTGGCGGCGCGCCGCCCGTCCGGTGCAGAGGGGTCCCTCCACCTCCGCGAGCCGGGGAGCACCTCGGCGGGGGAGCGCATCCGCGAGCTTGTCCTCGCGCCTGATCTCGAGCTGGGCCGGGGGACCCTCGCCATGCTCTTCGCTGCGGCGCGTCGGGAGACCCTCGAGCAGCTCGTCGCGCCTGCCATGGCCGCAGGGCGTGACGTGGTCATCGAGCGCTTCCACGCCTCCACCTATGCCTACCAGGGGAGCTCCCAGCTGGAAGGGGGAGAGGCCGCCTCTCCTTTTAGCGATGACGACCTGCTGGCGCTCCTCCGCACCTGGTCCGGGGCGCCAGTCCCGGACGTGGAGGTGATCCTCGAGCTCCCGCCCACGGTGGCCTTCGAGCGAGCCTCGGCCCGTGACGGCGGCCCGCGCGATCGCTTCGAGGCGCGCGGGGTGAGCTTCCAGGAGGGCGTGGCCGCGGCCATGCGGGACTACGCCAGCCGGGTGCCCAGCGCGGTCGTGGTCGACGGGACCGGGGGCGAGGACGAGGTGGCCGCGCGCGTCCTGGACGCCGTCCTCGCACGCGCGGGAGGACGCGCGGATGTCTGAGCTCGTCCGACCCCGTGGGCACCAGGGCGCGGTGGCAGGGCTCGTGCGCAGCGCGCGTGAGGGCCGCCTGCCGCACGCACTGCTCTTCAGCGGCCCCGACGGCGTCGGCAAGTTCCGCGCCGCGCTGTGGCTCGCCGCCGCGCTGCTCTGCGAGGAGGGGGGCGACGCGCCGTGCGGGGTCTGTGGCTCCTGCAAGCGAGTGCGAGCGGCCTCCCACGCGGACCTGTTCCCCGTGGACGCGCGGGCCCATGACCAGGACGAGCTGACGGTCTTCTTCGTCGCGCACCGCGAGGACCGGCCCTCGACCGCGTATCAGGGGACGAGCATCGAGGACTTTCTCGGCCTCCGCGCGGCGGAGGGGCGGGGCAAGTTCGTGGTGATCCGCGAGGCCCATCGCCTCAACGAGGTGGCGCAGAACGCGCTCCTGAAGATGCTCGAGGAGCCGCGCGACGGGGTGCACTTCGTGCTGGAGACCGCGACCCCTGACGCGCTGCTCGAGACCGTGCGGAGCCGCGTCGTGGAGGTCCGCCTCGACGGGTTGGACCGGGAGACCTGTGAGGCGGTGCTCTACGAGGCGGGTGGATTCGACCGCGCGGACACCGCGCAGGTCGAGGAGGTCGCCGAGCTGGTCCGCCTCTCCGGTGGCGCCCCGGGGGTGGCCCTCGAGCTGGGGGCCCGTCGAGCTCCGGAGCTGGCGCAGTTGCTCGGCGCAGCCTTGACGGGGGGCCGGGCGACCCACGATGTCGCCGCGGAGCTCTGGGAGGTGGACGGCGACTACCAGGGGAAGACCGCCTTCGTCCGCCGCAGGGTGCGCGCGGAGACGATCCTGGACCTCGGCCTTGGGATCCTGGCGGACGCCGAGCGGTGCCTGGCCGGCGGCGACCCCGCGCCCCTGCGTCATGGCCCGGTCGCTGAGTCGCTTGCGGCGACTGCTGCCTTTGCTTCTACGCCGGCCCGGCGCAGAATGGGCCGCGCGTGGCTTCAGGCCCGCGAGGACCTGCGGCTCAATCTCTCTCCGGAGGCGCTCGTGGACCGAGCCCTCGCCTCCCTGCCGCGCTGAAGAACGCTATGGACCCCTTACGCGAGTGCTGGAAGAAAGACCCTCGATATCGCCTCGAGGCCTACAAGTTCCTCTTCGACGCCCTCGATAAGACGGTGCGGTTCGCCGGGAAGGACCAGGCAAAGGAGGACGACAAGCACGTCTCCGGGCAGCAGCTGCTGGACGGGATGAGGGTCCACGCGTCCCGGCTCTTCGGGCCGCTCGCTGCGCAGGTCTGGCGCACCTGGGGCGTGCACAGCACCACCGACTGGGGCCGGATCGTCTTCAACCTCGTGGACAGCGAGCTGCTCCGTCGTCAGGAGTCGGACTCCATCGAGGACTTCCGGGACGGGTATGACTTCGAAGAGGTCTTCGTCCAGTCCTACCGCCCGGCGCTCCCCGTCGAGCTTGGCGCGCAGCCGCGCGGGCCGCTCGATAGCCCCGGGGCGAGCTGATGCTTGAGCGCCTCGACAAGACGAAGCGCAACATCGCCCTCGGCGCGGTCGCGGTCCTGTTGCTCTGGGGCGGTTGGAGCGTACGCAGCGTCCTCAACCCGCTGATCCTCGGGTACCTGTTCGCCTACATCCTTCGGCCGAGCGTGAAGGGACTCGAGAACCGCGGGCTCGGCCGCCGGGCGGCGGTCAACGTGATCTTCTCGGCCTTCGCGGCGGTGATGACGGTCACCGTGCTCGGCGTGGCCTTCCAGGCCCAGCAGGCCACGGAGCGGCTGATGGCGGCCTCCCGGTCTGGCCACGATCCATTCGCCGTGGCTGAGGCTCGCATCGACGCGGTCCTCGAGGGCGCGGCGGACTGGATGCACGACGTGTTCGGCGAGGAGGAGGCTGACGGTGAAGTCGCGGTGGAGGCGGGGTCACGCGGCGGCCTTGCCCTCACGCCCGATCAGCAGCAGGGGGGGCTCGTCGGAGGGCCCGATGGGGAGGAGCGCGGGGTAGCACCCGACGAGTCGACCGGTGGTGCGTCCGGAGATGAGGCGCCGCACCGTCCACCCGGCGACGAGTCGCTGAGCGAGGGGCCGACGCTCCGCAAGCTGCTCCGCTCGTGGTCCGCCGAGGTCAGCGCGAGGGTGGGGGACGGCGGCTCCACCGCTCTGGTGGTGTGGCTGGTGGCGGTGCTCTCCCACCTCTTCGGTGGCGCTCTGAGCATCTTCGCCTTCTTGACCCTGCTGCCGGTCTACACCTACTTCCTGCTCTTCGAGCTCGAGCGCATTCACGGCTTCGTGCATGACCACCTCCCCAAGCGGGAGCGGGAGCGCATCTCGGGGGTGGCCATGGAGATCGGCGCGGTGCTCGCGAACTTCTTTCGCGGGCGGCTGCTCATCTGCTTCATCAAGGGCGCCGTGATCACGGTCGGCCTCATGGTCGCCGGCGTCCCGCACCCGTTCCTGCTGGGGATGCTGAGCGGCTTCATGGCGCTCATTCCTTTCGCGGGTCCATTCCTGAGCTTCCTGCTCGCCTTCTTCGTCGGCCTCCAGCGCATGGAGCCTCTCGAGGCGGCGCTCTGGATCGCCCCGGTCTACGTGTTCGCGGAGGCCTTCGAGGGCTACGTGCTGATCCCGAAGATCCTCGGGGACTCCCTGGGGCTCCACCCGGTGGTGATCCTGCTGGCCGTGTTCGTCGGGGGCTCCGCCCTGGGCCTGTTCGGGTTCCTGATCGCGGTGCCCCTCGCGGCGACCCTGATCATCCTCTTCCGCGCGCTGGTGATGCCCGCCCTCGAGGAGTTCGCCGAGGAGGACAGCCACGTGGATCCTGACCCTCCCGGCTCCGCGGCCTGAGGGTCCTCGTGTCCTGGGGGCCGTGCGCCCAAGGCCTGGGGGGGGGCGGCGGTGAACGTGCGGCCCGCCTGCTGGCTCCGCGGGGGCAGCGGTCGCGCGCCTCGGGGCCGCCGATGGCGCGCCAGTGAGCTCCAGTTCCCCCCCCCGCCAGCCATCCTGCGATTTCGCCCCGTAGTGGCCCCGGGGTGGCCTCGGAGGAGCCGCAGGGGGCCCTGATCCGGGGCCAGGCGGGGCTCGTGGGGGCCAAGCATCGGCCAAGCATCGGCGAGGCAGAGGCGACGCAGAGGCAAGGCAATGGCCAAGCGTGGCCCGAGCGGACCCCGGACGAGCAGGAGCCGGGAGGCGCTCAGGGGAGGCCGGGACCGGCGAATCCCGGCGAAGAACCGCCGGGCTGCGCTTCGATCCGCCCTCCGCGATCGCTACGTTGATGGGTGAGGGGGTCGTCCGGAGCCGCTCGCTGCGCCAAGTGGGTCGCGGCGGCCATGGGTTCGGGCGTCCAGCCTGGTCGCAATACGCCAGCGAGGCGCGGCCTCCGCTGAACAGTCAGATCACGCACACATGTTCCACGCCATCAAGACCCGGCGCCAAGGCGCCACCGTACAGGCCCGTTCCGTTTCCAGCCGCGCGGCCATGGCCGCAGGCGCTTTGCTCACGGCCGTTGCCGTGACCTCCTGCGCATCGCCTCAGGAGGTCCAGCAGACCCGTCAGCTCGCCAAGGAGTACGAGAGTCAGGTCTACGACCTGCAGCGCACCCTCGCCGAGCTCCAGTCGGACAACGCCCGCCTGACGGACCGCCTCGCCAACGAGCGCAAGTCGAGCCTCATCAACGCCAGCGCCGACACGTCGCTCACCAAGCGCATCGACGACCTCGGTCGGATGATCGACGAGATGGAGGGGCCGATGGGTGACATCGAGCGCTTCGAGCTCGAAGGCGGGTACCTGCTGATGATCCAGGACCGGATCCTCTTCGATTCGGGGTCCGCCGTCCTCGGCAACGACGGGATCGACGCCCTCGCGGGGATCGCCGGCGAGATCGCCGCGACGCCCCACGGAGAGATCTTCGTCCGCGGGCACACCGACTCGGACCCGGTCAAGAAGCCGGCCACGCTGAAGCGCTTCCCCAACGGCAACCTGCAGCTCTCCGCCGAGCGCGCGGTCTCCGTTGCGGCGTACCTGATCAACAACTCTCGGATCCGCGGCGGTGAGGTCGTGGTCATGGGCTTCGGATCGCACAAGCCCGTGCGCCCGAATGACTCCGCTGACTCGAAGCGCATGAACCGTCGCGTCGAGATCTTCGTTTCGGACCCGGTCAACTGAGGGACCTGGTCCACTGAGGGGCGGCGGCGAGCCGGCGCCGCCTGAGACCTGGGCGAGCAGTCCGCTGTGACCGATCCCACCGAGACCTCGAGACGACGCCCCGTGCGCTCAGCGCCGCGGGGCGTCGTCTTATTTTGCCTGCTGGGAGCGCTGGTACCTCTGGCGTGCGCGGACTGGGAGAGGGAGGGTGCGCTGGACGCTGGCGCCGAGGGGGTGATCGAGGCTCTGGAGAGCCTCGCCTTCGTCCCCAACGGTCGGACGGCGATCGACATCGACGTCGGTGTGAGCGTCGACCTGGTCGTGGACCGCTTCGAGGTCACGGAGTCGATCTGGACCGAGCTCTTCGGGAAGAAGGACCCCCGCCCGGAGAACTTCACGTCCTTCGTGGAGCGGCAGGTGGGCGCCGCGCCGCCTGACGACTGGATCCTCCAGGCGCCTGCCGTCGGGATGAACCTCGATGAGGCCCGCGAAGCGGCGCGCCTGAGGGGGATGCGCCTGCCCACCTTCGAGGAGTGGCTGTGGTGTGCGTCAGGGCCCCGCTCGCGCCGCTTTCCGGCGGGCCGGCAGCAGCGCGGCCTCGCCAACACGCTGGAGCTGGGCCTGGTTCGCCCGACGCCCGTGGGGGCCTTCGAGAGCGGACAGACCCCTGACACGGGGATCTTCGACCTCCTTGGCAACGTCTGGGAGTGGACAGAGCCGCCGCCCCCGCCTTCGGGCTGGAAGACGATCGACGCGGACGCCTGGCCAGTGGCAGGCGGCGCGGGCGCGCCGGCCTGGGTCCTCGGAGGGAGCTTCTCGACGCCGGAGAGGGTGCTCTTCACCCGGGACGGCGTCGCGCTCGCCATGGGGAGGACGCAGGGGCACCGGGGCGCCGACCTGGGCATGCGTTGCGTGATGGAGGCGACGCCATTCCTGGTGTCCCTCGCGGACCCCGGGAGCGAGCTCCCTTCGTCGGCCCGCGCCCGCGTCGTCGCCGTGGGTGCGCGCTGGGGCTTTCGCTCCCTGGACGCTCTGGAGGCGGCCCTCGCGGTCGCGCCCCGCAGCCCCTGGGTCGCGGCCCTGCTCGAGGGCGCAGGCCGCGGACGAGAAACGATGGGGGGCGGCGGCCAGGCCTCTCCTGGTGGCGGCCGGAGGCTCCCACGTTGAGCGCCGCGGATCGACCGGACCGTCCCCCCTGGGCGGACTTCAAGGCGGCCCTGGAGCGGGCGGGCTTTCACCCATCCCGCCGCCTCGGGCAGAACTTCCTGCTCGACGACAACATGGCGCGGGCCATCGCGTCGGACGCGGGGGTCACCCCCGGGCTCTTCACCCTCGAGGTCGGGCCGGGCTGCGGCTTCCTCTCGGTCCACCTGGCCCACGCCGGGGCTCGGCTCCTGTGCGTGGAGATCGACCCGCGCCTCGCGCCGATCGCGCGGGAGTTTCTCGGCCCCTATCCGGAGGCCGAGGTGATCGAGGCTGACGTGCTCGCCAGCAAGTCTCGCCTGGCCCCCGAGGTGCTGGAGCGGCTGCCCTCGGGTGGGGCCTGGACCCTCTGCGCGAACCTCCCTTACTCCATCTCTGGGCCCTTCCTCGCGACGGTCGCGCAGCTCCAGAACCCGCCCTCCCGGGTCACCTGCCTCGTCCAGAAGGAGGTCGCTGAGCGCCTCGCGAGCGCCCCGGGCGACGCCACCTGGGGGCCGCTCTCGGCGGCCTTCCAGGAGGCCTACGAGGTGGCTCTCGGCCGCTCCGTGCCGCCCCAGCTGTTCTGGCCCCGCCCCAAGGTGGACAGCGCGGTCTTCACCGCGGAGCTCCGCGGCGACCTCGCCGTCCCCGAGGAGCGAGCCCGCCGCATGCAGTTCTACCGGGACCTCATGCAGCGTCGCCGCAAGAGCCTGCGCCGGGTCCTCTCGGACCTCGTCGGGGGCGCCCGGGCCACCCGGAGCCTCGAGGCCATGGACCTGGACCCGCTCCGCCGTGCCGAGACCCTCTCGCTTCCTGAGCTGCGGGCGCTAGAGCGGGAAGCTCGTGCCGACGTATAGTTGCCCGGCCCCGCTGCCGCGCGGGCTTCTGCCTTGAGCTTCGACCCTGACTTCCGCCGCGCGATCGAAGAGATCAAGCTCCGCGCGCCCATCGAGGCCATCGTGGGTGAGACCGCCGAGCTCAAGCAAAAGGGGCGTGATCAATGGGCCTGTTGTCCCTTCCACGAGGAGCGGACGCCCTCCTTCAAGGTCGACGTTCGCGAGGGCACCTGGTACTGCTTCGGCGCCTGTCGCAAGGGGGGGGACGTCATCAAGTTCGTCCAGGAGCGGGGCAACATGACGTTCATGGACGCCATGGAGCTGCTGGCCGCGCAGACCGGCGTGGAGCTTCCCCGGCGCAAGGCGCGGCGGACCAAGGAGAATGACCCTGGGCTCGCCGCCCTTAGCTTCGCGGTCGCGTACTTCCAGGCGGAGCTACGCCGCGAGGAGGGGCGCGAGGCGCGCCGCTACCTCGCCAGCCGGAGCTTCGAGGAGAACGCCATCGAGGCCTTCGCGCTCGGCTGGTCGCCGCGCAACGGCCGGCGCTTCCTCAAGGCCGCCGAGGCCGACAAGATCCCCGCCGACGCTCTGGTCGATGTCGGGCTCGCCCGGCGCCGGGATGGCAACGGAGAGCTCTACGCGTTCTTTCGCGGGCGCCTGATGATCCCCATCCGTGACCAGCGCGGCGTGACCATCGGATTCGGTGGGCGCGTCGTGGGGGACGACGACGGGCCGAAGTACGTCAACACGAGCGAGACGCGCTACTTCCACAAGGGCCAGGTGATCTATGCCCTCGATCGCGCCCTGGAGCACGTGCGCTCCCGCGGACACCTGGTGCTGGTCGAGGGCTACACGGACGTGATTGCGGCGCACGCGGCGGGCCTCCCTAACGTGGCGGCGGTCCTAGGAACGGCGACGACGGAGATGCACGCGGCGCTGGTACGACGCGCCGGGACGCGCCGGGTCAGCCTCGTCTTTGACGGGGACGAGGCGGGGAGGCGGGCCGCGTGGCGAGGCCTCGAGGGTCTCCTGCCCCTTCAAATCAAGCTCGAGGTCGTGCCCATGCCGGACGGCGTCGACCCGGCCGATGTGCTCATGGGAGACGGCGGCGTGGGCGCCTTCACCGCGCGCCTTGAGACGGGTCTCTCCTGGCTCGATTTTGTGGTGGAGTGCGTGGAGGCTCGCCGGCCCGAGGGCCCTCGGCCCTTCGCCCAGGAGGTGGACCGAGCCCTGGAGCTGCTGCTCCGGCTGCCCAGCCCGGTGGAGATCGACGCGGCTGCCGACGAGATGGCCGGTCGACTGAAGCTGCCCCTCGACACACTCCGTGAACAGTTGAGGCTGATCAAGGACCGCAGGCCGGGCCGCGGCCGGGCCCTGGCGGGTCCGCAGGGCGATGGCGGAGCAGCCTCGGGGCCTCGGGGCGGCGCCGGCGGCGGGCCCCCTGGGGGCCCGAGGGCCGGATCTGGCGCTGGGCCCAGCGGCGGCCGTGGCGCAGGAGGCGCTGGGGGGGCGGAAATTCCTCAGGCTCGACCGCTCGATCTCCGCGTGGTCCAGGCTTATGAGGCCCTCATGGGAGCGGCGCTCGCCGATGCAGGCCTCGTCCCACGGCTCCGGGCTCACATCCAGGGCTGCCCTGATCCGGTCCTCGCCTCACTTTTTCAGATCCTCGTGGACCTGTGGGACAACGAGGACGCGGATATCACGGTCTCCCTCTTCCTCAACTCCGTCCAGGACCCCGTAGGCCGCGATAGGGTCCTCCCGATCCGGGAGGAAGCCCTCAAGGCCGACTCCGCCCAGAACCTCTTCGATCGAGCCGTCGCCTTCCTCGACCAGCATCAGCGCAAGGTCGAGGACACCCGCCTGAACGCCCTCCTGCAGGCACTTGAGCCCCTCGCAGAGCACGACGAGATTGCAAAGGCCTACCTCGACACCCTCTTCGCCCGCCTCCTTGAGATCCGAAAAGGCGGCTCCGACCCGCGGAATGACCCCGTTCCCGCGCTTGTCGGTCAAAGGGAGGTACATTTAGACTCCCTACAGGAACACCAGGCCAACTTGCTGCGCCTTCAGGCCTTGGGCCGCGCCCTTCACTCTCTTGCCCCCGCTGACCCTGTGTCTGCGGGCTACCTCGAGCAGGTGTCACGTCGCTTCCAGGAACTGAGCCAGAACCCTCCCCCGGCCTGAGCACTGCCCCTTCCCCGTTACCCAACCCGTTCCAGAGCTTCGATCCCAATCCCCTGATCCGTCGATCCACGTCTTCGACCCGAGCTGCGCATCCACGGGCGCGCCGGTCCACGTGTGAGTCAGGTCTGGTGTATCGAAACTCAGCGACCCGAAGCCTCCAACGGCCCGGCGCCCAGCGTCGTCGCCCGAGATGCATCGGTCGTTCATCTTCCGCGCCCGTCGAGCCCTTCCTGCTGCTGAAGCCGCACGACGTCCCTCACCAAGCACCATGACAGACACTGTCGGACAGACAATCAAGCTCCTCGTTGATGAGGGTCGCCCCAAGGGCTTCCTCACCTACGCCGAGATGTCCAAGCTCATGGAGGACCAGTTCCTCCCCCCCGACAAGATGGACCAGGTGTTCATCGGGCTCGAGGATGCCGGCATCGACGTCGTCGACGATAACGACACCGAGGTCAGCAGCGACGTCACCGTGAAGACGGCCACGGACGCCAAGGCGTCGGTGGCGGCGGTCGCGGCGAAGGCGCTCCAGGACGCCGGTAAGGCGAGCGTCGCGGAGAAGATCGACGACCCGGTTCGCATGTACCTGACGCAGATGGGCGAGATCCCGCTGCTGACGCGACCCAGGGAGATCGAGCTCGCCAAGCGCATCGAGGTGACCCGCAAGCGCTTCCGTAAGTACTGCATGGGATCCGGCGTCTGCATGGACGTGTCGCTCGCGACCCTCCACGAGGTCCAGGCGGGCAACCTCGCCTTCGACCGGACGCTCAAGGTCAACCCCAACCCCAAGCCTGACGACGACCCCAAGATCGTCGAGACCCTGGGCAAGCCCCGCCTCGCCAAGCGCCTGCCGCTGAACGTGGCGACGATCGAGCGCTTGATGGTGCAGAGCCGCGAGGAGTACAAGGTTCTCATGCTCGGCAAGCTGTCGAAGGAGGAGCACTCTTCGGCCCTCAGGCAGTTCCAGCGCACGCGCCGCAAGCTCATCATCCTCATCGAGGAGTGCCACCTCCAGATCAAGAAGGTGCGCCCCTACATCGAGGTCCTCGAGGAGCACGAGCGCGACCTGCGCTCCGTCGAGCGGAAGCTCGAGCAGTTTGAGAAGGCCGGCAAGGAGGACGCCGATGGCGCCCGCGAGCTCCGTGAGCGCCTCAACGACATCGAGCTGACGGCCCTCGAGCCGATGTCCGGCCTCAAGCGCCGCGCGCACCTCGCCCGCTTCCACTACGGGGCGTACGAGGAGGCCAAGCGCCTGCTCTCCAGCGGCAACCTGCGCCTGGTGGTGTCGATCGCGAAGAAGTACCGCAACCGCGGGCTCTCCTTCCTCGACCTCATCCAGGAGGGCAACACCGGCCTCATGAAGGCCGTCGAGAAGTACGAGTACCGACGGGGCTACAAGTTCTCGACCTACGCCACGTGGTGGATCCGTCAGGCCATCACCCGCTCGATCGCCGACCAGGCGCGGACCATCCGCATCCCGGTCCACATGATCGAGACCATGAGCAAGCTGCGCAACGTCACCAAGAAGCTCGTCCAGGCCAAGGGCCGGGAGCCGAGCGTCGAGGAGGTCGCCGAGGCCACGGGAATCACCGTGGACGAGGCGAAGCGGGTGATGAAGATCAGCAAGCACCCCATCAGCCTCGACCGGCCCATCGGCGAGTCCGACGACAGCTACTTCGGTGACTTCATCGAGGATGAGTCGGCCGAGAGCCCGCTCCAGGCCGCCGGCCAGGAGATGCTCAAGGAACGGATCGACGACGTGCTCTCGACCCTCACCTTCCGGGAGCGCGAGATCATCAAGCTCCGCTACGGCATCGGCGACGGCTACACCTACACCCTCGAGGAGGTGGGCCGGATCTTCCGGGTCACCCGCGAGCGCGTGCGGCAGATCGAGGCCAAGGCGGTCCGCAAGCTCCGCCACCCCGTACGGGCCCGGCAGCTCGCGAGCTTCCTCGACGGCATCCAGATCCCGGACGACGCGGAGTACGAGCTCGGCGGCAAGTCCGAGTGACCGCCCCGGGCCGCCCACGGCGACCCACCCTGAGCGGTTCATGAGAGCGGCCCGCCTGCGCCCCCCTGGGGTGCGGCGGGCCGCTCTCGTTGTGCCCCGAGAACGCACCCTGGGGGCCCCGTCCTCGACGCCGCGGGGTGGAAGGGACAGGCGTTCCCTCGTGCGGAGGGAGTTTCGCGCCCACTTCCGGGGGTCCCGGGCGCTATCCTCTCTCGCTCAGGCCTCCCCGCTGACCTCCCTCACCAACTACTGATGAACCCCGTTCTCCGTTCGCTGCTCAATCTTCAGGAAGTCGACCGCGACATCTTCAAGGTGGAATCGGAGCTTGAGAGGCTCCCCAAGGAGTTGGCCCAGCGGGTCGAAGCCATCGACGCGCGCAAGGCTCAGATGGACGAGAAGCGCGGTGAGGTCCAGGAACTGCGCGCCGCGATCAAGGAGATCGAGCACGCCACCGTGGGGATGCGGCAGCGCCTGAAGAAGCTCGAGCACGAGTCCTCCACGGGGACGGCCGACGCCGCGCTCATCGCGAGCTATCAGCACGAGATGCGCAACATCAAGCGCAACACCAGCCAGGCCGAGGACGATGGCCTCAAGCGGGTCTCGAGGGCGGACCAGATCGAGGAGGAGATCGTCGCAATGGAGATGCAACTCCTCGACGAGCAGGAGGCCTTCGCCGAGTTTGAGAAGAACGTCGAGGTTGAGACGGTCGCCGCCCAGGCCAAGCTCGACGCGCTCCAGGCGGACCGCGGCACGCGCTCGGCCGAGGGCATTCCGGCCTCGAGCCTGGAGACCTACCGCGGTCTCCTGAAGACCCGCGATGGAGAGGCGCTCGCCGAGCTCGGCGACGGGCTCTGCGAGGGCTGCTTCGTCAACCTTCCGAAGAACATCGTCGTGCGGCTGGCGCGTGGGACCGAGCTGGTCCAGTGCCCCTCCTGCGACCGCATCCTCTACAACTACTGAGGAGCGCGAGGCGGGCCTGGCCGGCAGAGGCCGGCAGTGCCCGGAGGAGTTCGGCCGGGACCGATCAGTGCTTGCTCCAGCGCTTGCTCCAGGGAGCCGCCGGCGCGCGGGTCGCGCCCAGTCGGCGAGCGGGCCGCCGGAGCGCGCAGCCGACGACTAGCTCACGGTCCATTCTGCGGCAACCGGCGGGCGGCACCTGGCAGGCGGCAACCCGCGGACGTCAACGGGCGGGCGCCGAGACCGGGGCGACCTTGGATGTGCAGCGAG
>Ga0102815_10001137_pt1 | contig 16858 bp, 16 predicted proteins | sample ColrivemetaGS759_FD_79113 | JGI IMG/M metagenome (GOLD analysis project Ga0102815, IMG submission 79113) | Estuarine microbial communities from the Columbia River estuary - Ebb tide ETM metaG S.759 | ecosystem: Environmental > Aquatic > Marine > Intertidal zone > Estuary | place: USA: Columbia...
TTTTACCGGCAGTGCCTGCAAGACAGTTTCGACGAGATGCTGACGGGAGCAAACAAGACAAGTGGAGCGCCCAGGGCCGGGGTAACGCCAAAGGGCAAAGCCAAGCCAAAGCCAAAGCCAAAAGCTAAGACCAAAGCTAAAGTGAAAGCCAGGCCCAGGGCATGAGCCTGAAACCGCCCAATGCGGCACTGGCCCTGAGCGATGCGCCCAGAGCCCTGGCAGATGCTGCCATCCTCGGGCTGGCAGCGCCGCTGCTGCGCCGATTACCCCGGGGCAAGCCAGACCACAGCGTTATGGTGATACCGGGGTTTCTGGGAGACGATAGCGGCAACGGGCCGCTGATACGCTACCTGCGCGGGCTGGGGTATACGGTCACCGGCTGGCAGCAGGGCCGCAACCTTGGGCCGGGCAGTTTCACGGCAGATTCACTGCGCGCTGCCATGGAAAAGTTACTGGTGAAGGGCAACGGCAAGGTGTCCCTGATCGGCCACTCCCTGGGTGGCATCTATGCCCGGGAAATAGCACGGATGGAGCCTGGCGTCATCCACCAGGTCATTACCCTGGGCAGCCCGTTCGGCAAAGGGCACTCCGACGCCTCACATCCCAGCCGCCTGTATCGGCGCCTCAATCCCCAGACCAACCCCCACGACGTGGAACAGGTCCTGTCGATCCCACCACCGGTACCCACCACAGCCATCTATACCAGGGGCGATGGCGTAGTTAACTGGCGCACCTCGGTACAGGACGGCAACTATGCTCACGTCCACAACATCGAAGTGTTGGGTAGCCATATCGGGCTCAACCTGAACGCCGCAGTGTGGTACTGGATTGCGAAGAAACTCGCGGCGATCTAGCTTACCGCCAACAGACGTTCACACCCGTCGGTAATCGCTGGGCGTGGAGCCGCTCCATGACTTGAAAGCCGCTGAAAACGACGAGGGATCCGCATAGCCCAGCAGGAAGGCAATCTCAATAATGCTTAGGTTCTTGTCTTCCAGATAGCGCCTGGCGAGGTTCGATTTCACCCCCTGTAGCAACTGCTGGAAATTGGTATCGCGCTCTTTCAGCCGTCGCTGCAAGGTGCGACGGGATACCCCCATGTCGCCAGCAACGCTGTCTATAGAGCACTTACCCACCGGCAGCTGGCGCCTGATTGCCGCGTGCAGCCCCAGGGAAAACGAATCAGCTGCCGAGGCATCATTACTGAAAAATGCCGAAAACTCTTCCACTAACGTGTCATAAGCCCTGGTCACCACGTGCACCTGGGGGAAATCCAGGACTTTCCAATCGTAGTGGAGTGCGCTGACTGGCTGGTCAAAATACAGGGGAACACCGAAAAACTCGCGCAGGCCAGATATATCCGCGGGCTGGGAGTAGCTCAGGTCTACCCGGTGGGGCTTTACCGGTAACAAACAGAAAGCATCCATTTCCAGCGTGGTCGCCGAGAGTATGCTGTCGGTGATGATGCACCGGTTGGTGCCGGGGCGTAACACCGGATGCCATTCCAGCGCAAAGCAGTCCGGATAACGCCTGACCTGGATGGAGCCTACATCACCTATCAGGCTGGTAACGCTGGGCAGCATATTCATCCAGTCACGCAGTGTCTTGCTGGTCGAAGCCAGGTAGAGAAAAAGGTTGGTGCTTTCCATGAAAGACACCCGGCCACTGAGCAAGCCAAAATCCGGGTTGCCTGTCTGCTGCAGGAACTGCTCCTGGAGCCGGTAATAGCAGGCTCGGGAAATCACCGCATCGGGTACGCCTAATTGGGCAATATCCACGCCAGCGCTGCGTGCGATCCGCACAGGATCGGCCCCCAGTGCTGCGGCCAGGTCCATCAATCCGGGCAATGCCCTGGCATAGATGAAACCCATGGTGTCAGCTGTTTCTGAATCCCGCGCGGTCACACAGCGCTTCCTGTTTGTCAGTTGTCCTGTGGTGCCCAGTCTAGCATCGTCTCTGTCATAAGCGCTCTCACCCCGGACCCGGCAACTTGCGCCTGCTACCTGCCCAGCCCCGTGGCACCAACTCCTGCGCTGCTGGCGCCATTTCCCATGTGCATTGACCCCCGATTCGGTAAGATTCTCCCTCTTTACAGTACACAGGGGAGAATTTGATGGCAGACCGGATACTACGCATCGGCGGCGCCAGCGGCTTCTGGGGGGACGCAGCGCGAGCGACACCTCAACTGCTGGGAGTCGAAAACCTGGACTACATCGTTTACGACTACCTCGCCGAGATTACCATGTCGATCATGGCCCGGGCCCGCGCCAAAGACGAGCGCACAGGCTATGCCCTGGATTTCGTGAGCGCCGCGATGAAGCCCCATCTGGGCTTGATCGCCGAGCGCGGCATCAAGGTCATTTCCAATGCCGGCGGCGTCAACCCACAGGCCTGTGCAGCCGCGCTGCGTGAGATAATCGCCGGGCAGGGGCTGGAACTGAAGGTTGCCTGCGTGGTGGGCGACGACCTGATGGCCGAGGCAGATAAATTGCAGGCTTGCGGTGCCACCGAAATGTTCTCCGGCGAAAGCTTTCCGCCACTGGACAAGCTGCAAAGCATCAACGCCTACCTGGGCGCCTTCCCCATCGCCAGGGCACTTGAACTGGGGGCCGATATCGTGGTGACCGGGCGTTGCGTGGACAGCGCCGTTACCCTTGGCGCCTGCATCAACGCCTTTGGCTGGGGCCGCGACGATCTGGATCTCCTGGCCATGGGCTCCCTGGCAGGCCATATACTGGAGTGCGGCCCGCAGGCTACCGGCGGAAATTTCACCGACTGGGAGCAGGTCACGGGCATGGTCAACATGGGCTATCCCATAACCGAGATCTCCCCTGACGGCAGCTTCGTTTGCACCAAGCCGGAGGGCACCGGTGGACTGGTAAGCATCGGTACTGTGGCTGAACAGATGCTCTATGAAATCGGTGATCCGCAGGCCTATATACTGCCGGACGTGGTGTGTGATTTCTCCACCGCCACCCTGGAGCAGCTCGGCGACAACCGGGTGCGGGTAGCGGGCGCAATCGGGCGCCCCGCTCCCGACAACTACAAGGTCAGCGCCACCTATGCGGACCAGTTTCGCGGCGGCACATATATGACCTTCTACGGTATTGATGCCGACCGCAAAGCCCGCGCGCTGGGCGAGGCCGTGCTGGAAGCCTCACGCAACGTATTCCGGGCCCATGGCCTGCCGGACTTCAGTGAGACCAGCATTGAGTTGATCGGTGCAGAAAGCCAGTACGGTAACTTTGCGCAGATTGATGGCAGCCGGGAGGTGGCGATGAAACTCGCCGCCAAGCACCCTGAGATGATCGGCATTGGCATTCTGCTCAAGGAAGCCGTTGGCCTGGGCCTGGCCACTCCGCCAGGCTTGTCCGGCTTTGCCGGAGGCCGGCCCAAACCCTCTCCGGTGGTAAGGCTGTTCTCACTGACGGTTCCCAAGGACCAGGTGCAGGTGGGGATCGATATGGGCGATAAGGAAGTGGCCTGCGATGAAGTCCATGGTCAGGCCCTGGACCTTGCCAGTATTTCACGCCCCCCTGCTCCCGATGCCCGCGAAGACACCAATGCCGTGGAAGTGCCACTGATCACCCTGGCCTGGGGCCGCAGCGGCGACAAGGGCAATAAAGCCAATATCGGTATCATCGCCCGCAAGGCCGAGTACCTGCCCTATATCTACCAGGCGCTCACCGAGGCGGTGGTCAGCGAACGGTTCGCACACTTTCTCAATGACAGCAGCAGCGGCAACGTCGAGCGCTACCTCTTACCCGGCGCGCACGCGATCAACTTCCTGCTGCACGACGTACTGGGCGGTGGCGGCGTGGCCAGTATACGCAACGACCCACAGGCCAAGGGCTACGCCCAGTTGCTGCTGTCCTGCCCGGTCAGGATTCCGACCCAGCTCGCGGAGACACTGTCATGACCGTGTTCAATTCCAAAATCAATCGCAACTCTGAGGCGTTCCGCAAGAATCGCGAGGAAATGCTCGCGCATATCCAGCACTTGCAGAAGCTCAACGCCCTGGGGGCAATGCTCTCGGAAAAACGCAGGTCGCGCTTTGAAGCACGCGGCCAGCTGACCCCACGCGAGCGGCTGGCGCGCCTGCTCGACCCGGGCATGCCCTTCATGGCCATCGGTAATATCGCCGGCTATATGCTCGACAATAAAGATCCTGAAAAAACCATTCCGGGAGCGACAGTAATTACCGGCATCGGTTTTATTGCCGGGGTGCGCTGCATGGTAGTGGTGGATGACAGCGGCATCCAGGCCGGCTCCCTGACCAAGGCCGGCGGCTATCGCATCACCCGGTCCGAGGAAATCGCCCTGCAACAAAAACTGCCCTTCGTACACCTGGTGGAGAGCGCCGGGGGTGACCTGCTCAATTACACGGTAGAAGGCTTCTCACAGGGCGGCGCCCTGTTTGGTAACCTCGCCAAGCTCAGCAAGGCGGGTATTCCAGTGATCTCTATCCTGCACGGCTCCAGCACCGCCGGTGGCGCCTATATGCCCGGCCTCAGCGACTATGTTATCGCTGTTAAAGGTAACGGCCGCGCCTTCCTCGCCGGCCCGCCGCTGCTCAAGGCCGCCACCGGTGAGATTGCCACCGAGGAAGAACTGGGCGGCGCGGAGATGCACGCATCGGTTTCCGGCCTGGCTGAATACCTGGCGGAGAACGATGGCCAGGCGGTACAGATGTGCCGCGAACTGCTGCACCGCCTGCAGTGGAACAAGGACTGCGCGACGCCAAAGCGCCGCAGTTACAGCGAACCCATCTACGATCAGGACGAGCTGGCCGGGGTCATCCCCTGCGATTACCGCAATCCCTACGATATGCGCGAGCTCGTGGCCCGGATAGTGGATGGTTCTGACTTCATGGATTTCAAACCGCGCTACGGCGCTGCCACCGTGTGCATCCAGGCGGATATTTTCGGCCTGCCCTGCGGCATTATCGGCAACAACGGGCCAATCGACCCGGAAGGCGCCACCAAGGCGACCCAGTTCCTGCAACTGTGCGACCAGGCCAATATCCCAATGCTGTTCCTGCAAAACACCACCGGCTATATCGTCGGCACCAAGTCAGAGCGTGCCGGCATGATCAAGCACGGCTCCAAGATGATCCAGGCGGTGCGCAACCTCGAGGTGCCGCGTATCACCCTGATGACCGGCGCCAGCTTTGGTGCGGGCAACTACGGCATGTGCGGCCGCCACTTCGATCCCGACTTCCTGTACACCCTGCCCAATGCCCGCACCGGGGTAATGGGTGGCGAGCAGGCTGCCAAGACCATGTCCATGGTTGCCCGGGGCAAGGCTTCCGCTATGGGCCAGCAGCCCGATGAAGAGGCCCTGTCCCAACAGGAGGCCTTTATCACTAACATGTTTGATAGCCAGTCCAGTGCCTTTTACACCTCCGGCCACCTGATGGACGACGGCATGATTGACCCCCGCGATACCCGCAAAACCCTGGGCTTCCTGCTGGAAACCGTGTGGGAAACCCGCCACCGAAGTGTGCGCCCCAACAGCTTCGGCATTGCGCGGATGTGATACGAGATACTGGAGAAAATCACATGACCCAACTACCTGATACGACTGACCTCATCCTTGATAAGCAGGGCAGCGTCCTCACCATCTGGCTGAACCGACCGGCAGCCAAAAACGCCCTGTCGGCGGAGATGGTCGACGAATTAAGCGCTGTACTGGACGCCACCCGCGAGGATCGCGGCCTGCGCACTATTATCCTGCGCGGCAAGGGCGGCTTTTTCTGCGCCGGCGGCGACATCAAGGGCTTCAAATCTGGCCTGCAGGGCGGTGAGCCCAGTGAGGAAGACGTGGCTCGCGGCAATCGCAGCTTTGGAGACCTGATGATCAAGCTCAACGAGCAGCCACAGGCAGTCATCGTCCTCGTTGAGGGCGCCGCCATCGGTGGCGGCCTGGGCCTGGCCTGTGTAGGCGATGTGACTATCGTTACCCGGGATGCCCGCTTCCGCCTCAGTGAAACCAGCCTGGGTATTCCGCCGGCGCAGATTGCACCCTTTGTCACCGAGCGGGTGGGACTCACCCAGGCCCGGCGACTGATGCTGACCGGCGCGCGCTTCAAAGGCGAGGAGGCAGTGCACTACGGCATCGGTCACATCCTGGCCGAGGACGCTGCCGACATGGAAGCCAAATGCGCCGAGGTGCTGGAACAAATTGCCCAGTGTGCGCCTACCGCCAATGCGGTTACCAAGAGCATTGTGTTCGAAACCACCCGTCGGCCGCGGCCAGAGGCGCTGGATTTTGCCTCCCGCGGTTTCGCCCGCTGCATGCTCAGCGATGAGGGCCGTGAGGGCGTCAGCGCCTTCGTGGAAAAGCGTAAACCCAGCTGGGCGAATTCATAGGCGTTGACAGACTCCTTGTACAAGTACAAAGCACCGGAGAAACCGATGACACGATTTACCAGCATATTGGTGGCCAACCGGGGCGAGATTGCCTGCCGGGTAATCCGCACCGCCAGGGCCCAGGGCTACCGCACCATCGCGGTATACTCCGAGGCCGATGCCAGGGCGCCGCATGTGCAAATGGCCGACGAGGCTGTCTGTATCGGCCCCAGTCCGGTCAATCAGTCCTACCTGGTGCAGGACAATATTCTCAAGGCTGCCAAATCCACTGGCGCCGAAGCCGTCCATCCCGGTTACGGATTCCTTAGCGAAAACGCTGATTTTGCCGCCGCCTGCGAGGCTGCCGGTCTGGTGTTTATCGGCCCCCGCCCCGACGCCATCCACTTGATGGGCAACAAGGCTGAAGCCAAGCGCCGCATGATCGAGGCACAGGTGCCCTGCGTACCCGGCTATGAGGGTGTGGACCAGAGCGATGAGGTACTGCTCACCGAGGGCGCCCGCATTGGCCCACCTCTGATGGTCAAGGCCGCTGCCGGTGGGGGTGGTCGCGGCATGCGCCTGGTGCACGACATTGCCGAGCTGGCCAATGCCATCAAGCTTGCCCGGGCCGAGGCAGAATCTGCCTTCGGTTCCGGTGAGTTGATACTGGAAAAAGCGATCATCCGACCCCGCCATGTGGAAGTGCAGGTGTTCGCCGACAGTCTTGGCAATACCGTGCACCTGGGTGAACGCGACTGCTCCGTACAACGTCGTCACCAGAAGGTGATCGAGGAAGCGCCGTGTCCGGTGATGACCGCAGCGCTGCGCGCCGAAATGGGCGCTGCTGCCGTCGCCGCCGCACGCAGTATCAATTACCGCGGTGCCGGCACCGTGGAATTCCTGCTGGACGAGAGCGGCACATTCTATTTCCTGGAGATGAATACCCGCCTGCAGGTAGAGCACCCGGTGACCGAGCTGATTACCGGTCTCGACCTGGTTGCCCTGCAGTTGCAGGTCGCCCAGGGCGAACCCCTGGGACTGACCCAAAAAGACATAACGCTGCAGGGGCATGCCATTGAAGTCCGCCTGTATACAGAAGATCCCGGCCAGGACTTCCTGCCGACATCCGGCCCGGTGGACCTATGGTCACCGCCCGCCGGTACCGGCATCCGGGTGGACAGCGGCATTGCCACTGGCCAGGAGATCTCCCCGTTCTATGACCCCATGGTAGCCAAGATCATCGCCAGCGGCCCCACCCGCGACGTGGCGCGCCTGCGCCTGATTGAGGCCCTCAACGAAACCGTGTTGTTCGGCCCGCGCCACAACCGCGACTTCCTGGTGGCCTGCCTGCAAAAAGAGCGTTTTGCCAACGGTGAGGCGACTACTGCTTTTATCGCCGAGGAGTTTACCGAGGGCGAAATGGCCAGCCCCGCGCCCGGTTTTACAGACAGCGCGGTGGCGGCGGTAATCGAGTTGAGCCTGGATCACCGGCACATGTATGCCAGCACTGTGCTGGTAGCACCCCAGTTACGCGACTGGTCCAGCGCCAGCCCGCTGGTATCGCGCAAACAGTACCTGCACGATGACACCCTCCACGACCTGGCCGTGAGCCCCCTGGGCAATGGCAGTTACCAGGTATTCAACGCCACCGAGGCGGTGATGATCGAGCTGGCCTCGATGGACGGCAGCACTGCCCACGTTGGCATCGACGGCAACCAGCATAGCGTCCGCTTCCATGCCCCGGCGACCGGCAGGCTGTACCTGTCCATCGACGGGCGTGCCGCCGAGTATATTGACCAGATTCGACTGGACGGCTCGAAGGCACAGGGAGGCGGCGGCGGCAGTATTGCGGCGCCGATGCATGGACTGTTGCTGGAAGTGCGCGTAGCGCCGGGCGATACCGTTGTGGCGGGGCAGACCCTGGCGGTGCTGGAAGCAATGAAAATGCACTATGAAATTGTCGCCGAAGCCGGCGGGACAGTACTGGAAGTGATGGCTGAGGCGGGCAAGCAGGTCGCCGCCGACGACCTCCTGATTGAAATCGAAGTGACCGAAGAGACCGCCTGAAAAATCAGGCGGCATAGACTCCGTATCAGGCCTGGCGACAGAAGTCGGCGATACGGGCGGCAGTATCCCGACTGATCTCCGGGCAAGCAGCGGCGAAGATCTCTATCCCATGCGTTGTGCCCATAACCTGGTGACATCTCGCCGGCACCTTTGCACGCAGCAGTGCGCGATAAAACTCAATACCCTCATCGCGCAGTGGATCGCATTCATTGACGCTGATCACCGTGGGCACCAGGCCCTGCAGATCGTCTTCAGATGCGAAACTGGGCCAGGCCAGCGGATTGCGATTCTCCAGCTGTTCAATGCCATAGGCCATGGCGCCGCGGTTATTATGCAGGTCCAGCAGCAAACCATTGTTTTCAATTGAGGATGGGAACCGTTCCTGGGGCCAGGTACCGGCAATATAGGGGCATAGTGCATAGAGCCCGCGGATTAGATCAAGGTCGCCGTCTTCCTTGAGTTTTAATCCCGTGGCCAGGGTCAGGTTACCGCCACCACTCTCCCCCGCCACAATAATGTGGGCGGGATCAATATTGAGCTGATCGGCATGGCTTGCCAGCCATCTCACACCCGATACACAATCATTCAGTCCCGCCGGGAATGGTGCCACTTCCTCTGCTGAGGAGGGGGTGAGGCAGTTACGAAAATCCACCATCGCCACAGCCACGCCCTGGGCGGCAATGATCTTGCCCCAGGCGCGGTACATACCTAAAAAACAACTCATGGCCTGCATTCCGCCACCGTGAATGTAGTACACGCAGGGCAATGTCTCCGAAGAATCCGGTCGAATAAATTGCAGTTTGATGGTGTTGCCATCGGGGCTGGAAGTGAATTCATGGGTGCTGATGGCGAGGCCGGCTGATGGCGCGACCTGCTCGGTGTCGATCATATTAAACATGGCCTCCATTTGCCGTCGCTGGGCAATGGCTGCAGGGGCATTGGCTTCATCCAATACCTCTTGCCGTGAGGCGACATCAGCAAGTTTGACTGGAGGCATGATGCCTAACATCGCCTTGATGCGGGGGTCGATACGGGGGTCCGTCTTGATTTTGTTGCTCATGCTTGTTCCGCCAAAATAATGCCGCGACTGGCGCGGCATAGTGCTACTGATCTGTAACCGCTGCGACTCATAGGAAGCGGCAGCAGGTGTCGATTACCCGAAGTGGTAGAAGGCCATTTTATTGCCATCAGGATCGCGAATGTAAGCGCCGTAGAACATATCAGGAATACGCTGGCCGGGCTCACCTTCACAGCTGGCGCCCAGGCCGATAGCCTTGTGGTACAAGGCATCAACTTTTTCCTTGGAGCCGGGATTGATCGCTACCATGTTGCCGTTGCCGGGGCTGGGGTCACTCTCGTCGTATGGCACACAGATGCTGAGCATGGGGGCATCCATCCCGGTACCGATAAACGCTATACGACCCATATCCATCAGCACCGAAGCACCCAGGTCGGCGAGTAGCTCGGTGTAGAATGCCTTGGCTTTGTCCATATCTTTTACACCGATGGTTACGTATCCAATCATGCCTGTGACTCCTTACTGGGGTTGGTTTTGCGAGCTCGATACAGTAGCGGAAAATGCAGGAAGTTGGTAGCCGGGATCGAAAGCGGAACGCCCCCTCCCGAAGCAGCATAACGGTTCAAGCTTTCGGACCAATCCGCCCCGGCCCACTCTCGACAGCCCTTGTTACTGGCATTTAGTCGCTGCCATGAATACAACAGGGGGCTGATAATTCAAGGACACACTGCCATGACCGTGAACCCCGTCGACCTTACCGGGAAAAAAATCCTGATTACCGGCCCCACCGGCCAGGTTGCCCTGCCTGTGGTGGAGCGCCTGGCTCAAACCTCCCAGGTGTATGCGCTGGCCCGCTTCAGCAAGGAGGAAGACCGCCAGCGTATCGAGGCACTGGGCGCCACCACCATCAAGGCCGACCTGGCGGACGCCGCCAGCCTGCAGGCAGTGCCGGATGACCTGGATTACGTACTGAATTTCGCGGTGGCCAAAACCGGCGACTTTGATTACGACCTGGCCGCCAATGCCGAGGGGGTCGGCAATCTGATGACCCGCTGCAGTAAGGTCAAAGCCTTCCTGCATTTTTCGTCCACTGCGGTATATGAATACGCCGGCCATGAGCCGCGCAGCGAGGACGCACCACTGGGCGATAACCACCGGGTCATGTTCCCGACCTACAGTATTGCCAAGATCGCCGCTGAGACGGTGTGTCGCTTCGTAGCGCACCAACAGGGCATTCCCACCACTATCGCCCGCCTCAGCGTGCCCTACGGGGACAATGGCGGCTGGATGTACTACCACCTGCTGATGATGCAGGGGGGTATCCCTATCGATCTGCACCCCGAGGCGCCCAACTACTACAATCCCCTGCACGTGGACGATTACCTGGAAAAAATACCCTACCTGCTGGCGGCGGCCACAACCGATGTGACCACAGTCAATTTCGGCGGCTCGCAACGGGTGAGCATAGAGGAGTGGTGTGCCTACATCGTTGAACTCACCGGCTTTGAGCCAGTGTTCCAGGACAATCCCAGGGCTTTTGGCAGTCTGAGTATCGACACCACCAGGATGCACGAACTGATTGGGGAAACCCGGGTCGACTGGCGCGACGGCATCAGGAGCCAGATCATGAAGCTGGCCCCCGACCTGCTTCTGCAACGGTAGCGCAGCGTATGAACTGCCCCGGTTGTGAGATTAAAAAGCTGATCTACCGCTATGCCGATCACATCGACCGTGGCGAACTGGCAGCTGTTGCTGCACTGTTTGCCCGGGGCAAGATCATCGCCATCGACGGCGACGGAAACGACCAGGACATTATCGGCGAGGCGGCTATCCATGTCATGTACAGCGCGTTCACCCGCCTCTACCCGGACAGCGGCACACCGCATACCCTGCACATGACCAGCAATGTCATGGTGGACGTCGATGACAGCGGCACCGTTGCCAGCGCTCAATCCTACGCCATGGTATTCCAGTCAGTGGATACACTGCCGCTACAACCGATCATAGGCGTGCGCTACTATGATGCTTTTGAGAAAACAGCGGACGGCTGGCATTTCGTGCAGCGCAAAATCGAACCACTGCTGAGCGGCGACCTGAGCCAACACCTGTTACAAGCGCCCTGAGTTTAGCTACAGCAGACGGCACTGGTTGGCCTGCGTCAATAAGTGCGCACGCTAGTGCTGCGCGCCGGTGCCTGCTGGTGGCGGCAGTTCTCAAGGACAAAAAAAAGCCCCCAAAAAGGGGGCTGAAACAGGGGTTGTTGCTCTCACGTGGACCTGAATGGTGATTGCATGGGAGGTATAATAGCGATCACCGCCGGCGCGAGGCATGGCCGTTCCCGCCAAGCGCATGACAATAGGCGACAATTCCATCTGTTTTAGCGATAGCCCCGCATCACAGCCAACTCGCGCCCGCTATTTCCGCGCTCGAACTACTCGATCCAACAGCACGGGTCCGCTGCCCTCACTGGCCAGTTTGTCGTCTTCGTTGTAAATGGGGCAATTTTTCATCGACAGGCAGCCGCAGCCAATGCAGCCAGTCAAGGAGTCCCGCAGGCGCTCCAGATACGCTATTCGCGAGCTGAGTTCGGCCTGCCAGCCCTGGGACAGTTTCTCCCAGTCTTTCATGGTTGGGGTGCGTTCGTCCGGCAAACTGGCGAAGGCCTGCTTTATTGACTCCAGACTGATACCCATTTTCTGGGCGGCCTTGATAACAGATACCCGGCGCAGCACATCGGCGGTGAAGCGCCGCTGGTTGCCGGCATTCCGGGAGCTGCGAATCAGGCCTTTATGTTCGTAGAAATGCAAGGTGCTCACCTTCACCCCACAGCGCTGCGCAACTTTCCCGACGGTCCAACCGGAATTTTCCATTGTAAATCCCCCATCATTTGCAATGTCGCCAGATTATTGGAAAAAGACCTTTACCTCAATCATACTTGAGGTATTAGCATGACCGTGAACTCAAAAAACAGGAGAGATGAACATGCTCTACATTGAACATTTGAACCTGGTTGTCAGCGACATTCCAGCCACTCTCAGCTTCTACCAGGCGGCATTCCCACACTGGCGGGTACGCGATTCAGGGACGAGTGAGTGGTCAGGCAAATCCAGGAAATGGCTGCACTTTGGCGACGACAACCAGTACCTGACTTTCAACGACAACGGGGTGGGCGATAACCGCGACCTGGCCGGCCACCAGACCGGGCTGGCGCATTTTGCATTTGTGACGGATAACATCGACGCGATGATTTCCCGACTGGCAGACGCCGGGTTCGCAGCGGCCAAGGATGGCGCTGAAGAGCCCTTTCGTCGGAATATTTATTTTGTTGACCCGGCCGGGTTCGAAGTTGAGTTCGTGGAGTATCTCAGCGACCTGCCTCAGCAGCGCAACCTTTCAAGTTAAGCTGACATACAGGACCTTGCCACAATGGGTTGGGAGCAACACCAATGAATTTGAACCAGGTTACTTTGCCGGTTTCCAACATGGACGCGGCCACCGACTTTTATCGAACAATGGGCTTCCTGCAGATTGTTGATACCGCTCACTACGCACGTTTTGAATGCCCGGAAGGAAACTCGACATTCTCACTCAGCCTCGATAGTACCGGGCGGGAGAACCCCACGGTAATCTACTTTGAGCACGAGAACCTGGACGAGCTAGTGAGCGCCCTCAAGACCAGAGGCATACAATTCGAACAAGATCCTACCGATATGAGCTACTTGTGGCGCGAAGCCATCCTGCATGACCCATCCGGTAACAAGATCAAACTGTACTGGGCCGGGGCTAACCGCCTGCATCCCCCCTGGCGGATAGCGCGTCCGTGATACAGCGGCCGCGCTTTTACGTCCAACCGGTGCGTTTTAGTCCAGCAGCAGTTTGGCCAGCCGCTTGCGATGGTGCTGGGCATCGCCAAACTGCTGCTGACTCCACTGGGCCCGACGGATATACAGCTGCGCGTCGCACTCGTCGGTAAATCCCATACCGCCGTGGAATTGCACCGCACGATCGCCCGCGTATCGCAAGGTTTCGGTAGCCTGCGCCTTGGCCATACGGCAGGCGATTTCCGCATCCCGGTCCAGCGGATCTTCGCCTACCAGAGTGGCAGCGTGATAGATAAAGGAACGACTGGCATCCACCTGGGTAAGAATCTCCACCGCCGGATGTTTCAAGGCCTGGTAGGAACCGATCAACTTGCCAAACTGTTTGCGCGTCTTCAGGTAATCCACAATGGTGTCCAGGCAGCTGGCGGCACTACCGGTGGCTTCAGCTGCAGTTAGCAGTGCACCCAGCAACTGGAAGTCACGCAGCGCACTGGCCACCCCGGGGCCTGTCACCATATCCGCCGGAGCCACTGTTACACCGGTAAATTCCACCGTGGCGGAACGCTTGGTCTGGTCAATGAGCGTATTGGCTGTAATAGCGCCTTCTGCAAGCTGCTCTGTCCGCACTATCGCCAGGGCCGGGGCGCCCTCATGCTCAACCACCACTACAAATAGCGCAGCCGCCTCGGCATCTGCCACAAATTTCTTGGTACCCGTCAAAACCCCATCAGCAGCCAGCGTGCAACTCAAGCCAGTATCACCCCAATCGGCGTTTTCGAGCAGCGCCACTGTTGTCCTGCTACCGGCAGCAATATCTGCAAGCACTGCATCAGCTTCACTACCGGGCCGGGAGCGTAACAGCAACTGGGCGGCGAGGGTGGTACTGAGCAGGGGTGTTCCCAGCATGGCGCGGCCCATGGCCTCGGCCACCGTTACCACCGCGGCAATACCCAGGCCTGAGCCCCCACAGGATTCCGGCAGGGCAATGCCCGTCCAGCCCAGTGCGACCATTTCACCCCACAGGGCCTCATCAAATCCTGTATCCGTTTCCAGCTGGGCACGCACGGATGCCATCGGCGACTTGTTCCGACAAAACTCCCGCGCCACATCCAGCAGCATGGCCTGCTCTTCGCTCAACCGCAGGCTGGTATTTCCAATTACCGACATCTGATAACTCCCTACTTCGGCAAGCCGAGGATATGTTCCGCAATGATATTCGCCTGCACCTGGCTGGTGCCGCCACCGATGGTTGCGGAGAAGCTGTTGAAGTAAGCGCGCTGCCAGAAGCCGCCCTGTCGCGCCTCATCATCACCCACATACAGCCCGCCAGCGGCGCCCTGCAGGTTGATCGCAAACTGGCGCATGCGCCGGGTAGCTTCCGTGGCACGCAATTTGTGGGACAGGAGCAGCGAGCCCGGGTAATCCGAAGTGAGCGGGTTGATATGGGCGCGGCGATCACCAAGCGAGATGGCTTTTTCCTCCATAATCAGCTGCACCAGCTGATCCCGGATCACCGGGTCTTCAAGTACCGGCTCCCCATCGCGACTCACATCATGTAGCTGCGCGATCATGTCATCGATAGTCACCCGCACCATGGCCAGTCCACCGGCATTACCCGCCTCTGCACCGCGCTCGTATTGCAGGGTCTGCATGGCGATTTTCCAGCCCTGGCCCTCTTCGCCCATCAGGCACTCGGCGGGAATGCGCGCATCGGTGAAGAACGTTTCGGTAAAACCATATTCGCCGGTGATCTTGCGTATCGGCCGGGTCTCGATCCCCGGCACATCCATTGGCGACAGAAAATACGAAAGACCATCGTACTTGCGCTCGGTATTGGGATTGGTACGGGCCAACAGAATCATGTAGTGGGCGAAGTTGCCCATGGTGGTCCAGATCTTCTGGCCATTGAGCACATACTCATCGCCATCACGCACGGCCCGGGTCTGGGCATTACCCAGGTCAGAGCCGTGGTCGGGCTCGGAGAAGCCCTGGCACCAGATATCCTCCGCACTGAGTATCCGCTTGAGGTATTTTTCTTTCTCTCGCTCGCTACCAATATCGTTAATGAGCGGCCCGGCCCAACCCAGGCCAATCACATTAAAGCAGATGGGTACCGCGTGGCGGCGCATCTCCCGATCGGCAATGGCCTGGAACACCGGCGCCACTCCACCACCACCATATTCCTTCGGCCAGGCCATACCCAGGTAGCCGGCCGACCACACCTTGTGCTGCCACTCGCGCAGGAACTCCAGCTGACGTTCGTCACCCACTTCCATAAAAGTCTGGGGCAACAGGAAGCCAGGATCAGCTGGCTGGTTGTCCTTCATCCAGGCCGAGACCTCGATCCGGAACTCTTCCTGTTCTTGTTCAGTCACACTCATACGTCACGATCTCCAATGTGCATAAGACGAATCAAACGCCGTACTGGCGAGCGGCAAGGTCGCGCATGATTTCCTCGGAACCGCCGCCGATGGCATTAACCCGCACCTCGCGGTAGATGCGCTCTACCCGGCTGCCGCGCATATAACCGATACCGCCCAGTATCTGCATGGCCTCGCGGGCACAGAACTCCATGGTTTCGCTGGCCTGTACTTTCAGCAGGGCGATGTCACCGGGGTTGGCGTTGCCGGCCTCGATGGCTTCAAAGGAGATACGGATATAGGCCTGGGTGGCGTTCAGCTTTTGCTTCATTTGCGCAATCTTGTGGCGGATGACCTGGTGGTCAGCCAGGCGCTTGCCGAAGGTCTTGCGCTCCCGTGCCCACTCCACGGCCTCTTCCAGGCAGACCCGGCCCAGAGCTTCCATCCCGGCGGCCATCGCCATGCGCTCCGCATTGAAATTGGTCATGATCACCAGGAAGCCCTGATTTTCCTCACCGATCAGGTTGGTCGCGGGGACCTTCACATTATCGAAGTACAGGGTAGCCGTATCGGAAGCCCACCAGCCCTGCTTCTTGTCCAGCTGGGTGCGACTGAAGCCCTCGGCATCGGTTGGAATCAACAACATCGACACGCCCTTGGCGCCGGGGCCACCCGTGCGCACTGCAGTAGACACCCAATTAGCCCGCATACCGCCGGTGATATAGGTCTTGGAGCCGTTAACGATGTAATGGTCGCCATCGAGCACAGCCGTGGTCGCAAGCTGGGCGACATCAGAGCCGCCGCCTGGTTCTGTGATCCCCAGGGCAATATGCTTCTCCCCAGCCAATACCGGAGGCGCCACCATCTCCTTGAGCGCCTGGCTACCCCAGTTGATCACCGGCGGCAGGCCAATGCCGTGCACCATCAGGCTGGCGGGAATGCCGCCAGCGCCAATACGAGCCAGCTCCTCGTTGGCTATCCAGCTATGCCATACATCGATGCCCTCGGTGATCCCGCCAAATTCTTCCGGATAACCCAGGCCCAGCAGGCCCACGGCAGCGGCCTTCGGCCACAATTCGATCGGAATATGGCAGGCCTCATCCCAATCCTCGGCATGGGGCATGATTTCGGCGTCGATAAACTTACGCAGCTGGGTGCGCCACTCGTGATGTTCGGGCCGCATATTGGGATTGGGCAAGCGGGCGCTGTCAAAGTCCAGTGACATGGCAAAGGTTCCTAAAA
>Ga0102815_10001143_pt1 | contig 16830 bp, 19 predicted proteins | sample ColrivemetaGS759_FD_79113 | JGI IMG/M metagenome (GOLD analysis project Ga0102815, IMG submission 79113) | Estuarine microbial communities from the Columbia River estuary - Ebb tide ETM metaG S.759 | ecosystem: Environmental > Aquatic > Marine > Intertidal zone > Estuary | place: USA: Columbia...
CCTGTGGCCCCCGGTCGCCCCCCCGTGTGGGGGGGGGGGGGGGGGGAAGGGGGGGGGGGGGGGCGGCGCCCCACGGGGGGCCCCCTTCCCCCTCGCGCCCCCCCCCCCCCCTCGCCCGCCCTTGGCCGTTGAGTGAGCAGACTTGCGCTGCGCTCTGCGCGCTCTGCGCGCTCTGTCGCGCGCAGTCTCGCAGCGCGTCGCGCTGCGTGTGTCAGCAGTGGGGCACGGCGGCTCCGGATGTGTGCTCGTGGCGCGGCGCTAACGCGCGCCACGCCGTGCAGAAGGGATGTGTCGGCCGAGGCGGGCGCCGGCGAGGCCACGCGCCTGGACGAGGCAGACAAAAGCCGGCGACTTGTATGAACGGCGGTCGCCCACAACGGCGGGTTTACAAAAAAAACACTGAGCGCACGGAGAATCCTTTTTGCGTTCACCGGCGGCTCCTTGACCGATACATATTCCGCAATGCCAAGCCTCCCCCCGCACCCGCTCCCGCCAGTATGAGGCCGGCGAGATAAGGGTTGTCACCAGCCAAGTGCACTAAAGCTTGCCAGCGGCCAGGGGCTGGCATGTACTCCATGTCAGGGTATCGGCTTCTCAGGTCCGCAATCATGTCCCCCATATATTGCCCACCCCTTGCTCTCTTCGTCGCAGGGGTGCGTTTCGATTTCATTGCTCTCTTAGCCTTGGGCGTGAGCACCCACCTCTTCACCTTCTTCCCCGTTGAGGAGGTCTTGCGGCGGAGAACGTATGGTTCCTTAACTGTGTTAACGGGATACTTTGTTGATGTTGGCTTTGGCATGTCCGATGCTATAAGAGAATAAAATAAAAAAGCGACGCGCATGCTCGTGTGGATCGTCATAAAAAACGGCGGTGCCTCGATCGGGAGGGGTGCGCGAGCGCAGTGTGACGGGCTGTAACCCAGCCAGCCATACTGACTGCAACACGACGCCGCGAGAGTGGCCGGCGGCCACGCCCCGCTGCAGACAGACCATCCGGACGGCGGACAGAGAGACATCCTTACTGTAAAATCAGACAATCTGATTATTACGCGCGACCGCCGCGACCTGAGCTGATGGGGAGCGCAAAGGTTGCCGAAGCATATATGCCATCTCCTCGTATCTTCAGTGCCTTCGGGATGATGCCCTTCTTCATAAGCAAGGATATCGCGACGAAGAAGCTCGCCTTTGGCGTACGGTAATGGCCGCTCTGGTGATCGAGTCGCACGGACTTCCTATGTTTAATTTTAATCTCGCCTGCTGCAACCACGGGTTGGCCGCACGTGAACTGGGAGTGATTCCCACCATTGTACATCAGGAACTTGTTGTTGGGGAGCAACGCCCATAACCAGTCGCCAGCCTTACGCTCCCACAGCGACATGTCAGTAACGTGATCGAAGCTGTCTTCGTTATCGGCGCATGTGCCCGATGACATGTGTGGGAGTGCCGTGAAGGATTCGAGCCAATGATTCTTCATAAACACATACGACTTGTCGTCTTTACAGGTCATCAAAGCTTGCTTAGCACGCTTGGGGTTGGCGGTGAGCGCCCACGTTGGCACCCGCTTGAGCGCGGCGCCCGAGGCCACCTCCATTCCTATCGCGTTTAGAATTTTGTGAGCATTTTCCCAACCATTGCGCTCGACGGAAGGGAGGTCGTCCCAATTTATGCCGTAGCGCAAGCAAGACATCGACATCAGCTTGAGAAAGATAACCACCGCGTATCGGTCCGCCTCGTTTGTTATGGCATGTGCCTCTCGCTCCCAGTTCACGCCGCGCTCGGCGAGGAAGGGAGCGTACTCTTGCCAGTATACATGTATCAGCTTCGCCGATGGAAAGTTCTTAACCCCTCCCCAGAAGCTAGCTGCGTTTTGCACAAGAGAGCCGGTGGGGTTGGGTGAGCCAGCAAATCGGACACGTTCCGCGCAACTGTCGCGCAGTGCATCCGCTAGTTCTAATGCCTGTTGGCGCTGCTCCGGTCGAAGAAGTCCTTGGGCAGCGCACGTGCTGAATGCGTTCACAGCCTCTCTCAGCGCAGAGATCGTGCGATCGCAGTCAAGCTTACGAATCAGCCGTGACACGTCTCGTGCAATGTACGGGTTCATCTGGACACAATTATATTTTATGCAAACATAAATGAGCGGTGGCAACGAAAATTACTTCAAGGATGTGGTGATGGCCCCGCGTGGACTTGCAACTGGTGTGAAAAAGCAGAGCAATTCAAAGAGTCTTAATAACTCACGGTTCTACTTTCCACCGAACCCTGTCCGCCTAAACCGAGAGATAAGTGTGAGAGATTGGGACACTTTGGAGGAGAACCACACGCGCATTCGTTTCTCGATCCTTGTGTCACGGCGTGATGCGGACGACCTCAAAGAGATGAAGACCATGCTTATACACATCTCCATTACCCTGGCGCTTGTGATAGCAACCATTGCAGCTCCATACCTCGCACCTGGACTTGTAGCTGCAGGCGCTGCTGCTATAGGGGCGACGACAGGTGTCGTTGTGAGCGCGGCTGCGGTTGCTGCAGCCACAACAATAGCAACCGCAGCTCTCACGTGCGGCATGAGCGTTGCCAACTTCACCTATCAAACACTGGCTACAACTGGCACGATATATGACGGGCAGGTGGCCTCAGAAAGGGGAGGAGAGATGGAGGCCGATGTAGCGCTCGAGGCAGCTGACATGGTTGTGGGCTGCATTCCAATTGTTGGCCCATTGTTCACGCTTGGTTCGAGCGTTGCCGACGCAGCGACAACAGGCTCGACCGCGGCTAGAATGGCAGCAAAGGTGAACTACTTGCAGAATTTTGGAAGGTGGGCGGATATGTCTAAAGTGCAAAGGGCGATTTACCTACTTGACAAGGGGGCCACTGTGCTTGGTCTTGCTCTTGCGGGCGTATTCATGGGCCTGAATTTCACGGTATTCAAAGCGCAGAGAGAGAGGGAGATGGCTGAGCAATACGAGAAGATGATGCAGGAAGCCAAAGACTACAACCAGACCATGGATGAGGCCATAGAGTCTGTCAGGTGTAATGAAGATGGGCTGGAGTATGACTCGGTCAAGAAGGAATGCAAGGCTGAAGCCAAGGAGGAGAGGGTTGATCGCCTGCAATCTCCTACATTTCTCTCAGGGGCCGGTGCAATCATTGGCTTATACTTTCTCTTAGTGCCTGGATCGTCGCTAGGTTTGACGGATAGAAAATCCGAGGAAACCTTTGGCGGGGTTGTTGTTGTCGCGTGCGTACTTGCCTTCATTGCGGCTGACATGAATAAGAACAGCCGACTGAATGATGCTGAGCAAGCCACCGGCGTGCCGGCCATGCGCTTAGAAAACTCGGCGATGCTGACCAAAAACCCAAAGGTCACGTGCGAGATCGAAGAGGGCAAAATGAGCTGCTTCTATGCAACATGCAGCACTCACGAAGGACCGGGTACTTCCGACTATAGACGCGGAGATCCCGACGGCTGTCCAATTGGAGTGCCTATCGTTGGCATGAGGGACAGGGGTGAGAACACGACCTATCTTTCTAAGAAAAACTCGGATGAAAGTCGGGCTGGTGCAACATCCTTACGGGAAGCACAACAAATGGCCATCACGCTCAACAACTCATATCGCACGCGCATGAGCAGCCGCATGTACGACCTCTACCGCGACACCACTGAGGGCCTGTGTGAGATCCTACCTGGTCAGCAAACCTGCTTTGCACTGCGATGCTCCGCTGCGATGTCTGATCCCATAAACATGAAAGGCTTCCAATCCAGGCCAAGGGATAATGGTCAAGACAATGGATGTCCTCTGTGTGTCGCGTGCGATACTGATAAATATGGGACAGAGTGTGCTTCCTGCCTGGAGCGAAATGGTTTAAGCCGTAACCCAGACGCCAATGGAAGCATGTTCGAGGTCAGTCCGGGGAACGAGGTGGGATGGTATGGGCGTCGGCCATGGATCGTTGCACGGGAGCGATGGGGCGGCTATTCGCTCTGTCAGGCTGTTGAGACAGTGGCTGAAGGCTTTCGTCTGCGCGTTGTGTTAAATCAGCCGGAGAAGGGGTGGACGAGCAAGAGGCCTGTGCAGGTGTGCCGAGATTACCAGAACTTCTCTCTGTCCAACAAGTGCGAGTGGACCAAGATGTACACATGTCCCGGATCTCAAAACTGGCGAGAGTTCAGGGAAATCACCGATTGGCAATTCGAAGCGAGGCAGGCGAATAGGAATGACGCAGGGTTCATGACGTGGCTACGACAGCAGTACAGGGAGGACGCCGACGAACTCTACAATTACTGCTGCGCGCAAGGCATGTGGGCAGCCGAAGTCTCCTTCCGATCCACCATGGGTCTGGGCGACATCATGCTTCAAAAGCGCGCCTGGCCACCGCCTCCTCCCGCCAATCCAACGGAGTTCACACAGTGCTACCTCTCGGAAGAAGACTACGCGTGGCGGTCGACTGGCAAAGGAGACCGCGATGTGAGGATGGAGGGTGAGTGTGCTGCCAATCCAGGCAAGTTTGCCGCTTTGAAATGTGCAACGAAGAGCGGGTGCAAGGACTGGGAGAGGTGCATCTGCGGTGGTTGTCCTGGGCAAGTCCTCGCAAACATAGGCGTCGGGTTGAGCATGTTGACCCCTATAGGTGCAATTGTCGGTGCGGCTACAAATGCATACGGAAAGGGTATAACCCGTTTTGGCGTTGCGTGCAATGCAGAGCGGGCTCCGTGCGTGGCGTACAGCGACAACTACAATAGTGTCACAAAGTGCCGGGTCCTTGGAAGCGTCAAGACGGAATTCGACGCCGAAAAGCAGACTATTGCAGAGAGCAACGCAAGTTTGAAGGAGCAATGTCTTGTAGAAAAGGACGCGAGCGAGGAGGCGTGTGCCAAAAAGATAAACATGTCGGAGGACTTCAGCGTGGATGACATGATGTGCCTGTCGGAAGAACGGCGCAACAAGTGGGGGGGTTACTCAGGGCGTCAGACATCTCCCTTTATACAGCACCCCTTTTCGCGAGGCGTCATGACGTCTGCCGGTGTTAAACAAGTGAATGTACCGGAGGCAAGCTCGCTCCTCACACATACCGGTTGGCGCGGGAATTGCAGTGGTACGGAGGTCAGGACCGTGTGCTCGCTGAATGTACTCGATAAGCGACCGCGTATGGCGAGAGATCGCTTGCTGATGGGCGAGTACCTTTTGGGTGGGCAAGAGCTGTACAGCCCAACGGGGGGGTACCGATTGATGCTGACGGGCTCGGGGACGCTCTACATTCTGGACCACTTCAACACGCTTGTGTGGTCTCAGTCTATAAGTTCTGTCTCCGTCCCCGACCGCCGGTCAGTGCGATTGATGCTGCATTCGGATGGAGTTCTGGCGATCGAAGTGAAACTCTCCGCATCGTGGGTACGCAAGTGGTCGTCCAACGTCAAGCGGAGCGGTGAGTGCTTCGCTGTCATCCAAGACAACGGCGCCTTAGTGTGCTACCAAAGCCACTCCAAGACCGACGTGCCGTACTACTCATCTCTACCCACAACAAATGCAAAAACGCTTGCGAGGGGTGCAGATCGTCGAGCAGACCCCGAGAGCCCGATGAAAACTTGCGTCTTGCTAGGAGGGTACAAAAGAGATGGTGACAACTGCCGCTCGGATGCTGAGTGTTTGAGCGGCAACTGTCATACCAAGAGGTCCTACTCCGGCGAAGCCAAATACACTTGTGGAATTACCGTTGCGTCGTGAAAAAAATCTTAAAAGACACTCGATACACTACAACACACTGCGATCACACCCCGCTGCGATCACACCCTCAGATACTCACATGTCTGTGCTGAAGAGCCTGCCGGTCGACAGCGTGCGCCGGTCATAATCGAGCGCCCTCGCCGCGTGATCCGCGTCGGCCCGCTCCCTCACGTGCCGATCACGGGGGGACTCGTCTGCGTCACTGGCGACAGGCTGGTTGCTGTTGAGCTTCGAGGGGGGTGGCAGGACATACCGATCGTTTTTGGTGTGGTAGTTCTCAGTGGCTGCTGACTGGTTGCCAGTGGAACCGCTGACATACTCGGTCTTGCGGTTGACTGGCTGTGGCTTTGACTTCTTGCTGAACATTTGTGCGAGAGAGAAATAATATATACTTAAGGGAAAGAAAAACTTGGAAAGAAACATGACACCCGAGTTGTCGCGGGAGGAGCTGCGCCGCCGACTGAGAGAACGGGTTGGAGACCATAGAGCGAAAAGGACGGCCCTGAGCGGCGCGCGCGGGCCTCCAAACCCCCTGGGCCTGAGCCGCGACAATTTGATGGCGGCAAAGAAGGACCCACAAGCGTTTGCCGCGATGATGCTGGACATGCCGATGCCCGATGTAAAAGCACTCGCTGAGGCGGGTGAGGTCGCGCCTGGTGAGGCGCCAAAGCTGATGGGCGGTGGAATTTCTGACACGGCCTCTGATGAAGAGGCACCGGATGAGTCACCGTTTTGAGCTCCCCGCGTGGCGATACTTTTTTCCTGCCTTAAGACAAGCAGTGAGACACTTAGAGGAATATGCCGGTCGCAAATAGTGAAAGCCTTACTCATACGGCGGACGAGGAGAAGGCACGCCGTGAGGCGGCCGATCTCGCCGCCTTCCCGCCCGACTCCCAGGAAATTGCCTTCTTGAACGATCGAGAGATGCCGACGGGTGGCAGCCGGTCGGCTATGCAAGAGGATACCTACGAACCGGGTCGACGCTACATTGAAGACGAGCCCATGATCACAAACCGAATGGACGGTGGGCCCGACATCCTCATTGACCGCAGAGGCATTCAGCCGGTGCCACGACTGGTATATCACCAGACGCCACCGCCCATGAACATGATTCAGATTGGTATCTTTATCCTCCTCCTCGCCATCGTCATTATGATCGCAGTGAAAAAGTGAGTGCACACTGAACACCCAGTCGAAACGATATTGTGGGCTCTTGAGCTGTGACCGGGCGGGTGCATTTTTTTCTTTTCTATAGTTATACAAGGCTCTCACAAACCCAAAATGAACTCCTCAGGATACGGTGGTACCAGCTCTTCATCCGGCGCACTCCTGCAGCTCCTTGCTGTCGGTGCGATGGACTCGCTCCTCACCAAGGGCGCAACTAAGACCTTTTGGAAGCCCGCGTATGCGAAGGCGACCGCTTTCTCGTTGGAATCAATCAATCAGGCCTTCACGGGATCGCCGAGCTGGGGCGGAGAGAGCTCTATTACCTTGAACAGGTCGGGTGATCTGCTTTTTAAGCAGTTTATCAAGATTATTCTACCGGGTCTCACGACGCAGAAGCGCGACGACTCGCCGAACGTGGTCTCGCAGCCGGCGTTCCCGTCGTCGGACTGCGACGGCCAGAAGTGCGCGGATCTGTCGGTCTACCTTTCGTACGTCGGCGAGGGTTACACTGCCGCTTCCGATGGTACCAAGCAGCAAATGCTCGACGATGGCAAGAAGCAGTGGGAACAGGTTCGTTATGGATGCGCCCCTGCGCCGCTGGCGAATGGCGCCACGCTCTTCGACGCGCCCGAGTACGACGCCGCGTGGTGGACCGAGGCGACTGGTTTTGCGTGCATTAAGCGCCTTGAGCTTAAGATTGGTGGCAGCGTGATCGACTGCAACTGGGCAGAGCTCATGTTTGTTATGGAGGAGCTATCAGGCCACTCCGGCAAGAAGTTGACCGAGATGGTCAATCGCACCTTCCGCTCGGTGGACCGCCTCATCGCGAACTCGCGCGAGACGCAGATCCTCTACGTGCCGGTCGGCTTCTGGTACACTGCCGCGCCGTCGCTCGCGCTTCCGCTTGCGTGCCTGCAGTTCCACAACGTCCACCTCAACGTGCAGTGGGCTCCGCTCTCGTCGCTGGTCATGAAGAGCATGTGCGACCTCGTCGTCCTGCGCTCCGACACCGGCATGCCGCTTGGCGACTCCGATCTGCAGGCGTCTGTTGAGTCGGTTTACGTGCATCTTTCGACCGATGAGCGCGACTCGCTCATTGCGGCGCCGGGCAACGACTGCTACGACAAGCGCAACGACCGCATCAAGTGCCCTCCGAAGGCCCAGGGCGGTCTGCACTACCTCATCACGCAGTCGCAGGCCAAGAAGATCACGGTTAACTCCTCCAACCTCGACGTGCAGCTTGGCATGTCGTTCTGCGTCTCGGCGCTGATGTTCTGCATCCGCCGCAAGTCCGCGCGCGAGGCAAACGACCTCTTCAACTTCTCAGGCATTGCGGGACGCGCTCCGCTCATCAATGCCGCGTTGGCATTCAATTCGACCACTCGCGTGGCTGCGCACCCCGAGGTCTGGTGGCGTCTCGTGCAGCCGTACATGCACTGGCCGTCGCTCCCGCTCGCGCGCATCTACAGCTACTCGTTCGCCCTTCAGCCGTCCGTCGTTACGGAGCCCAGCGGATGCGCCAACTTCAGTCGATTGGACAACGTTAGCCTCGAGCTTCAGCTTCAGGACGAGTTCGGCGCCGGTTCGCAGGAGGACGCGGAGCTGTTCGTCTTCGCGCGCAACTTCAACCTGCTTAAGATCTGCGCTGGCATGTGTTCAGTTTGCTACAGCTCGTAGGCATACCGCCACACATCTCCAGCCTCCCGCGCCCCTCTCAGGCGGAAGAACTCCTCTCAGGTTGACATCGATATAGCGCCAACGATTTTTTTGTCAAAAAACAGTGTTTCTTTAGGACCTCTTGTCCTCCCTCTCAGGACGAACACTCTCCACTGTCTGCACTCCTTCTCTTGCACATTCACGCCACTCGGCGATGTCATCGTCCCATGTATCCCATTTTTCGTAGCCCGGGTACGCACGGTTCAAATGACCCGTGACAAGAGAGGAAAAATTAGCCGGGTCCGGCGAGTCTGATGGAGATCGCAAAGAGCAGGTCCAACGAATGGCGAATTCTCTAAGAGCGTCGCAGTTTGTTTTCATTCTATCGATTTTGTAGTCTGAAGTCATGAACCAAGTGATGCTAGGCTTCTTCCATTGTGGATGTTTCTCTTTGCTCTCTCGACATAGCTTTGTGAATTTGTCTTCCTCCCCCTCTAGCAAATTCTGAAGAAACACAGGACCTTCCATCTTGAAGACGCCGTTTAGTGCTGTTCCTGGGAATAGGCCAAAGAGCCACAGTGCCAGCATCACCACCACAAGCCCAACGCCAAGACCAATCGGTAAATACATGTATATTTATATATGATAAAAACTATTATGCGGTTAATAGTGCTGACACCATCAGGGCCAGTGCAAACTGGACGAGGGCGGCTTCCAGTGGGTCGTTCTGCGCAATGATGCCATCGTAGAGCCCGTGTCTGCCTGGAAGGCTGTAGAGCCCAATTGCCATGAAGAGAAGCCATACACCATTGAGCATCCATAGAAAGGCGTGCCACCCCCTCATTGCGGCGGTGACGCCTTTTTGCCAGGGGTCCGCGACTGCGGCGCTGACGCGCAGCACGCAAGCCGCGAGTGCAAACAGGAGTCCGGCTTGGATGCGGTGGAACGTGACGGCGATGGGACGGGGGTCGTGGCGGTGCGCGATGAAGATGACGCCGATTGTGGCGATGCAGACCGGATCGATGATGCAGCGCGCATTAAGCACCTCGTGTGCCGTGAATCTCATCCATTGGGGCTTGAGATTCCGGTCGCTTAGGGTGAGACCCCCGGCTACGGCGACCAGTGTGAGCAGGAGGCAGCAGACCTCTAGCAAGACGTGCGCTAGGTAGTGCATCTTGCCGAGGCCGACACTCCAGACCTCGCCGACGATTAGCGCGACAAATGTGCAGGCGGCGAGGCCGCCTTGGTAGGGCGGAAGGCAGAGGAGGAAGCTGTACCGCTTGACGTGCACCGCCGCGATGCAGCAGAATGCGCCGAAGAGCACGTGAGCCCAGTATTCGAGCGGCACCCCCCTGGCGATGCTGTGCAGCACGCAGCCGAACAGCGAGATGTCGAGGAAGGTCTCGATGCCACGCGCGAGGCGCGGGCCGAGCACGCGCTCGGCTCCGCGTGTACTCGCTGCGTGCACATAGAGGGTGATGATGGCGAAGAGTGTGAGAGTGAGCGGGTACACAATCGAGTAGGTGTCTTCAATCCCTGAGTCACCTGTCGTTCTCACAGGGCTCATCGAGGTGTCTGTTGTTGAGTTCTGCAGATGGGTTCTCCCGTGTTGGTGTGCATGCGGAGTCATTGCGCGTTGGCTCCATGTTGAAATATCTCAAACTGATAGAAAGAGAGAATGGCGCCGGCTACGCTGGACGCCGATCTCATGGGCGACGTCATGTTTGGTGTGCTCATTTTCACTCCCATAATCATGGTGTGCATCGTTAACTTTGTAGCAAACCCGCCGTTGTGGATGCATCAAATGCGGTGTAGCGTGTGCGATGGCATGTGTCTCCGTCGGCTGAGGCCCGTCGAGCAGCGCGAGCGGGCGGGGTGCGAGCAGGCTTTGGCGATTGCCTAGCAGGATAATTTTTATCTTAGCAAATATCAAGGTGGCTTTCCATGAACGCGACTCGCAAGGATGGTGGGGTTGTTAAGACCCTTTTAAGCGATGAGACTAGCCCGTCGGCCAAGGTCACCATTGAAGGTAAGACCTACAATTGGTCCGGCGGGATCCTACTGATTTCGCTGGCAGAAGCGGCACGCGCGGCAGACAAGGCCAAAAAGGATTTTGAAGGATTCGGAGGAGGTGCGGATAGGATCCCTTCCGGCAGCATTTACGGCGCGCGCGCTGCAAGGACAAGGCGACCAGGGCCAAAACAACCTGCCTCCGGGGGTGCGCGCCGAACAAAGGCTGTCTCCAAGGCGGGTGCCAATGCTGGGTCCAAGCCCGCTGCGCGCCAGCCGGCGCGCAAGCCGGCGTCCAGTTCCAGTAAGAAGGCCGCAAAGTCTGCCAAGGCAACGACTGTCAAGTCGGAGTCTGGAAAGAAAAGCACCAAAGCGGAGTTGAAGCATGAAATAGATGAGCTCATAGAGAGCATGCCTGACACTCCGAAAGCGGGGAAAAAGGACGAGAGTGTTTTTGCGAAGGCAATTGTTTCCATAGAAGGCAAGGAGCTCAGCACAATGGACACGATTCGCTTTTTCAACAGCTGGGTCGCCTGGCTCACGCGTGGTGTGCTCGCCTACGTCAAGGAAAAGGCTAGTCTCGCCGCGCAGAACCCCCTGGCGGGCGCGGCGTCGCTGACCGCGTTTGCGGTGTTCAACGACAAGCGATTTCTCATATGTCCGGGTGGCTGCGGTGCGGCGTTTGCCAACGTGAGCTCCCATTTCACGCACGTAACCGAGCCTATGTTTAACACGCTTCTTGGGCCGGTGTGTCAAATCTTTGGACTTGGCGTCATAAACCCCTTCTCACCTTTGCTTGGCATGCTCGCCGCCGCTATTGCGGGGATAGTAGCGGTAGCTACAGTAATCGCATTGAGCATCTTGGTGAAGCAAGCCGCGTGGCACGGAACAAAGCTGGCACTTAAATTCGTGGGAACGTCGTTCTCTACTCTTAAGGAGAAGACTGCTGCATGGTGGAGGGGAGAAGCGAAGAAGGAAATGGCGGAGGACGTCAAGGATATAGAAAAGACCGTGGAGTACGGCAAGAAGGCTGGGCTGACATCAATGTTGAAAGCCAAGACGAACGGGAGCGACTGGGAAATGCTGGGTTTCGATCCCTCGAAGTGGCACGCGACAAAGAAACTTAGCGAGGGATATGATGACTTCAGCAATTGGCTGACAGGCAAAGATACTACCAAAAATCTCACGCAGGAGGAAAAGAAGGCGGATGAGGAGAGCGAAAAGAACGCCAAGATGGTTGGCGCGCTCGCGACGTCGCTCGTTGCTGGATCAAAAATACACACAATAACTCACGGCATCAGTCATCTTGTGTACGGCGGTGGTCAATTGAGCAAGCGCGCCAAGCAAGCGGTCCTACAGCGGGCCGCCGAGGTGGAACGGCGAGGTACGAGGACCAAAGAAGGTGATAATATACTCCGTCTTGCTGCAAAAATCGATGGGCGACGGCGAGTAAGGTCACCCCCTAGCAAGCCCCTAAGCCCCCGTCCTAGGTCTCGCTCACCGGATAGGAGTCATTGGGCTTCTCCCAAAGCATCTTACCGCACACCGCGACCCGCGCGTCCCGTGAGTCCCGACTTTTCTCAGTATCACAAAGAGCACTCTGCTGCGCAGAATAAAGAGATTTTGATGTTTTACGGGTTGGCGGCTCCGCTACTTGCCCTAGCAATCTACGCGGAGAACCGGGCCAACGCTTGAGCTGGACTGACTTAGGTCGGTTTCGGGTAGCCGTGGATGCTGCGCAGACGCTTGCCATTGCCCTGAATCCGGTCCATCGCCGCCCTTGATACGCGGTCCTCAAGCGTGGTCATCACGCCGCCTCCGCCCGCTTCAAACCCAGCCGTCGCCGAATTGCTCCGATTCGGGAAGAGCAGGTCTTGCTCGTGCGTCATCAGCGGCGTCTTGCCCGAGGTGACGTTGCACACCGGGCATTGCGTGTATCCGCCGTCGACAGCAACGAGAAAGCAACTGTAGTGCATTTCGTGGCGCATCTGGCATGCAGACCACCAATTGTCGTTCTCGCCCCGCGGCGACACCTTGTACACCTTCTTCATCTGCTTCACTGAGTTTGCGGTGACAAAGGTCGCCCCCGTGTTCCACTGCGGACAGTGCCGGCGCATAATCTTCGTCAGCGTCGCCAGGTGCGCCTCGGGCAGAGGCGTGAAGCCTCGCTGTGACCCGTGGCGGCGGTAGAGCCTCCCTTCTGGCAACGTGCGGCCATCTGAGGCGCCCGGTGTGAAGGGGAGTCCTTCCGGCAAGTCAAGCTCGGTCAGGACAGGTGCGGCCTCATCGGCCGCCAGGCCGATGCTGGACAGAATGAGGTCCGCTCCCGTGGGAGAGTGGTCTGCGTCGAAGCGCTGCTCAAATCCGTCTGCAGGGCAGAAGCTCAGGAGTGTCCTGTCGTTCTTGGAGAGGACAAATCCCGTCATCGAGCAGCCCGTGCAGTTCTTGCGGGGGGCCTGTTTGTTCTTGCAGAGGGAGCAGATCTCGAAGCATGCGGTCCCTGGGACATTTAGCTCCAACGATGCGTAGCGCCGCGGCCCTAGCAGGTCATGCCAGCGGTACTTGGTTTGGATCGACGGGTGGTCTTCCGCTGGCAGGCGCGTTATCAAAAGCATGACGAGCTTCGACGCTTGATGCGCGGTGACAATCACGTCGGGAAAGATAACCTCCACCTTGTTGGAGTTGGTGTACTCCAGTGTCAACGTCTTGCACATTCCAGCCGGGACTGCCTTGCCAATGATCGAGCGGACGCGTGTTGCGAAGAGCAACGGCGGCACGTCCGAGGGTATGTCGGTGCAGTGGACAAAGAAGGGGAAGCCAGCGTCAAGATGGGGTGTCTCCTTGACCTCGATACGCTCCTCCAGGTGAGGCGTGCTTGCCATGAGATCGTAGAAGACCTCCTTTGCTTGGAACGATTCAAAGTGGATGTTGATCGGCTGCTGGATGCGCTCCGTGCGGATTTGCGCGTGGGATGTGCGGTGGTCGTTTGCTCCCCTCAGCACTTGTAGGTTCAACTCGCGACGCGTGTTGAGCAGCTCCACGACGGTCCTCGCCGTGTGCGAGCCGGATGAAGACGCAGTGGATGACGATGGCTGGTGTTGGACGTCGGGAGGGGTGTCGGGACTCATGTCATGTGTGGACGGGTGTGGGTGCAGGGGTGACGCCAAACTGACTCCGACTGTGAGGAGAGAAGGTTTTTCATAGGATTGCTGGATTCCTACCTCTATGGTTTAGGCATCCTCACGTTTCAGTCCACACCCGTCGCAAGCACAGTAGGGGCTGGTGGCACTATGCCTCAAATCCCATCTTCTCCAATGCCTTCAAGGCGACCATCAAGTCGCGCTCGTTATCGGCGCATTCAACAATGTGCATGATGTGAGCCGGCAAGTTGTTGATGGTCGTTGCCTTGAGGGTCTTCTTGCGGTCGTGTTCCTCCGACTCGCGCTTGCGCTGCATCTGGGCGCCCGGCCATTGCCCAAAGGCCGCGTTGTGCGCGAGCCACATGTTGATGTGCCTTGTGCCGACGGCGCCCCACATGGTCGTGTTGCCGAAAAGTGGGTCCCACACGTCGGGCGTGACCTCCTGGCGGATCTCCTTCATGACGTCGAGGACATTGCGAGTGCCCACCTTCAGGTACCTGTGCGCGAGGAAGGGGTGCGAAAAGAAGGGGCTGTGTGTGCGCGCTGCGGGGGGGCGCGGCGCCAGTCAACCGCGAGGACAGATTCCATCAGCAGTTGGATTCGGTCGAGGAAGCGGTCGAGCGCGTACACCTTGAGCTCGGCGTCCTCTGCGTCGGTGAAGAAGAAGCCGGCAACCTTGGCGTCGATGAGAAAGCCGATGTCGCGGTGCAGCTGTTTCTTGAGTTCGATCCTCTCCTCGACGTAGTCCGTGCCCGGAGGGGGGTATGACGTCTCTGTCCACGCGAGCATCCTGATGAGGACGGGCCGGTAGAGGACGCGCGCTGAGTCGTCGTTCCACTTCACGTCGTACATGCCCATTGAGACGAGCCGCCACATGGCGCGGCATTCCTCCTCGCTAAACCGTTCGACGGTTGAGCCTTGGATGCAGATGAGTTCGTCGGCGATGCCCTTGGCCTTCATGTAGTAAACCGCAGGGGTGTCGTCGCTCGGCGCACGCCGCTGAAAAAAAATATTTTGTTAAGGTATGCAAGTGTCTAGAGTCTACGTTCTCATAAATGGATAACCGATTCCTAATTCTGATTGTTGCGTTTCTTGTGTGGTGTTTGGCCTTGTACTACTGGAGTTCTAACAAGCCAGCGCTTTTCGAAGTGGGTTATCGTGTGGATAAGATAATGCTGAACCCGAAGAACAAGACCAGTTTTTCAGCCAGCGGCTCGCGCGAGGGCGCCATCATCACGTTCGGTCTCACGACGATGATTGTCGGGTTTATGCTCTATCTCCTAGTACGTTATCCACCCAAGAAGTTTACGGATCTGCTTTATCCCAGCAAAAAGTCCAAGTAGTAAATCTAGTACACCACGAGTGCCAGCGGACCAGCGGCAAGAATTCGGACGATGGCAGATATGCAGAGGATGAGCATGGCGACGTGAGTGGCGCCGATGCGCGTGTAGTTTGCGCTTGACGAGCCATGTAAGACGCGCACGTACTCAGGGACGATGATGCTGAAGTAGAGTATCATCATAGCACCCTGGACTTTGGTGAGCGCCTGGGCGAGTTGAACAGCCTCCGGCGGCGCGTGCAGGGAGTAGTAAAATAGCATGGTGAAGGAAACCAATGTGATGGAGCCAAAGACGGTCGCGATGAATGGCGTAAGAATCAATGTGTAGTACACACTCTTGATTCGTCGCTCGGCTGTGAGGTCGACGGTGACGTCTATGCAAAGGACTGCAAACGCAACGGCAAAGGACAGTGCCGCAAAGAGCATGGGTGTTGAGAGAGAGGGATGCGGGAGAAACTGATCACTTGCTTCGACCGGCCTTCTCAATGGACACCACCTGTGCTTCTCACTCGACACCCCTGCTCTTCGGCCATGCTACTCGAGTTGCTCCTCAATCTGCTGCATACAAGCACTGCCTCCTACCACAACGCGGCCGTCACCATCGTGAAATTCGAGGAGTGCGATAGCCCACAAAAAATAATGCGCGCATGAAACGATATGTCGCTCTCTAAGTGGACCCTAGGATTCCAGCTCAGTGGACTGGCGGCCATTGCGGTGACAGCGCCGCGTGCGCCACCAGCGTTGGTGATTGCGGTAATCGTTTGTGCTATTATCGTGACTGTGATGGGTAATTTCGTAAACAACTATTTCAACACTCACCTCCAAGAGGACAAATGTGATTGTCACCAATGCCGGCGCCAGGCGAGTGGTGCTTCAATGCACAGCTTCATGCTCTGTATCTCAATTGGTGTCGCTCTCTTGGCCGGCACCGGCAAGCTGACCTCTAAGAAATCGACAATGCAAGATGTCTTGATTCTTGTTGGGGCATTCATAACCCTCGCGCTATTGTGGCTGGTCGTCTCTGGCAGCAAAGCGGTCTTCGACATCTATGGGATCCCGGATGCTAAACAGGGATTGCAGCTGCCTTTGTTAGCTGCGAGTGGGCTGCTTGTTGGCGCAAGTGCTGCAACTGCTGTCCACCTGGTGATTTGAGGGTCGTTCCATTTTTTCGTGGTTCACACGGTGAACACCTTCTTCTCAGCCGCCGCCGCTTGCCTCGTCGCCTCCGCTCGCGCCTCCTGCGCCGCCGCCGCCTTCTCCGCCGCCACCTGCGCCGCCTCCGCCGCAAACGCGGGGTCGGTTGGCTCACCTGTGTAGAAAACATTGACTGCGATGGCGACTAGAGGTATGAGGGTAAGGAACGCAACAATGGCCATGACGGGCAATGCGTCGTCGTAAGTTGCGGGGGCCAGTGGCGGTGCCCGCGCGAGGGGTGTGGGGTTCGTTGGTGGTAGGGGTGGTGGAGAAGGCAGCGATGGCGGCGCCGGCGGCGACAGAGGAGGCGATGAAGGTGGCGGTGTCGGTGGTGGTGAGGGAGGAGGAAACGCAGGTGGGGGGGTAGCAGGTGGCGGAGATAAAGGCGGTGGTTTTGACGGAGGGGAGGTGGGTGATGGCGAGGCGGAGGGAGGTGGTGGTGAGGCGGAGGGAGGAGGCGGGGACGGTGAGGTGGAGGGGGGCGGGGGTGACGGTGAGGCGGAGGGGGGTGGCGGGGATGGCGATGTAGAGGGCGGGGGCGGAGACGAAGGGGGTGGGGGTGGAGGCGGGGTGGCGGGAGGGGGGGGAGACGGGGGGGGGGA
>Ga0102815_10001148_pt1 | contig 16781 bp, 11 predicted proteins | sample ColrivemetaGS759_FD_79113 | JGI IMG/M metagenome (GOLD analysis project Ga0102815, IMG submission 79113) | Estuarine microbial communities from the Columbia River estuary - Ebb tide ETM metaG S.759 | ecosystem: Environmental > Aquatic > Marine > Intertidal zone > Estuary | place: USA: Columbia...
AGGAATCCGCAGCGAATCCACATCGGGTATCACACCGATCATACCGATATGGCCGGCATCCGCCGCGCCCTGGATCGGCGAAAGCGGCGGTACATACCACACCATGGGCATGGTGCGGTATTCAGGGTGTAAGGGCAGGGCCAGCTTCCAGTCCACCGCCAGCTTGTATACCGGTGACTGCTGGGCAGACTCAATCACCGAATCGTGAATGCCATCCTTGCGCGCCTGGGCGATTACCGCTGGATCATGGGGATCCAGGAATACTTCCAGTTGCTTCTCATACAGGTCCTGCTCTGATTCCGTCGACGCGACTTCCAGAATCTTGTCAGCGTCATACAACAGCACACCCAGATAGCGTATGCGGCCTACGCAGGTTTCGGAACACACCGTGGGCATACCGGCCTCTATGCGTGGATAGCAGAAGATGCATTTTTCCGACTTGCCGCTCTTCCAGTTGAAGTAAATCTTTTTGTAGGGGCAGGCACTGACACACATGCGCCAGCCCCTGCACTTGTCCTGGTCGATCAGGACAATGCCATCCTCCTCGCGCTTGTAAATCGCGCCGCTGGGACACGCCGCCACGCAACTGGGGTTAAGGCAGTGTTCACACAAGCGCGGCATATACATCATGAAAGTGTTTTCGTACTCGCCGTAAATCTGCTTCTGGATATTGTCGAAATTCTTGTCCTTGCTGCGCTTCGCGAACTCGCCGCTGAGAATTTCCTCCCAGTTGGCGCTGCCATTGATTTTCTCCATGCGCTTGCCGGTGATCAGTGAGCGCGGCCGCGCGGTGGGCTGGTGCTCACCCTGTTTGGCGGTATGCAGGTGCTGGTAGTCAAAATCGAAAGGTTCGTAGTAATCATCGATCTGCGGCATATCCGGATTGGCAAAGATTTTTGCCAATACTTTCATTTTGCCACCGACCCGTGGGACGATATCGCCATCGCCCTTGCGCTCCCAACCGCCCTTCCACTTATCCTGGTCTTCCCAGTTATTGGGATAGCCGACCCCAGGCTTGGACTCCACGTTATTGAACCACGCGTATTCCATGCCCTCCCGTGAGGTCCAGACATTCTTGCAGGTGATAGAGCAGGTGTGACACCCGATACACTTATCGAGATTGAGCACCATGCCAACTTGTGAACGAATTTTCATCGGCCCTACTCCTTAAACGTCTTGCGGCAGTGGTTGTGGTGGATGATCTCCATCGGGACCATCCAGCCATTCCACCGTACTCATCTTGCGGACCACTACCATCTCGTCACGGTTACAGCCCACCGTGCCGTAGTAATTGAAGCCCCAGGATTGCTGGGCATAGCCACCGATCATATGGGTGGGTTTCATCACCACCCGGGTCACCGAGTTGTGGTGACCTCCACGGGTACCTGTTACTGCAGATCCGGGCGTATTAATGATCCGCTCCTGGGCGTGGTACATCATCGCTGAGCCGGGCTTGACCCGCTGGCTTACCACCGCTCGACAGGCGATCGCGCCATTGGCGTTGTAGGTATCGATCCAGTCGTTGTCTTCAATACCGATGCTCTTGGCATCCTGCTCGTTCAACCAGATGATGGGGCCACCTCTCGACAAGGTGAGCATCAGCAGGTTGTCAGAGTAGGTGCTGTGGATCCCCCACTTCTGGTGAGGTGTCAGGAAATTGAGTACCAGCTCCTTGTTGCCGTTGGACTTGACGCCCTGCATCAGCTCGATAGAGCGGGTCCTGATCGGCGGGCGATAGGACGTCATCTGCTCTCCGAAGGCCTGCATCCACTTGTGATCCTGGAAGAACTGCTGGCGACCGGTGATGGTGCGCCAGGGAATGAGCTCATGCACATTGGTGTAACCGGCGTTATAGCTCACATGTTCATCCTCTAACCCGGACCAGGTGGGTGAGGAGATGATCTTGCGTGGTTGCGCCTGCACATCGCGGAAACGGATCTTCTCGTCATGCTTGGGCTCAGCCAGGTGCTTGTGATCGCGACCGGTGAACTTGCCTAGCGCCTCCCAGGCCTTTACCGCGACATTGCCGTTGGTTTCGGGGGCCAGACTCAGGATCACTTCTGCGGCATCGATCGCCGTTTCAATTTTCGGCTGCCCCTTGCTGATGCCTTCCTCGGTCACCGTGTAATTTAGCTGGCGCAACAGATCAACTTCGTCATCGGTATTCCAGCTGATGCCCTTACCGCCATTGCCGAGTTTTTCCAACGCAGGCCCCAGCGAGGTGAACTTGCGATAGGTGGCTGGATAGTCGCGCTCCACCACCGCAATATTGGGCGCAGTTTTGCCGGGCACCAGGTCACACTCGCCGTGTTTCCAGTCCAGCACATCAAAGGGCTGGGCCATCTCACCGGCAGTATCATGGAGAATGGGTACGGTAACTACATCCTGCTCCACACCCAGGTTGCCCTCGGAGACCTCTGAGAACTTCCTGGCAATCCCCTTGTAAATATCCCAGTCGGAGCGCGCTTCCCAGGCCGGGTCGGTCGCTTTGGACAGTGGATGAATAAAAGGGTGCATGTCGGAGGTATTGAGATCGTCTTTTTCATACCAGCACGCTGTCGGCAGCACTATATCCGAGTACAGGCAGGTAGATGACATGCGGAAATCCAGGGTGACCACCAGGTCGAGCTTGCCCTCAGCGCCCTGCTCTACCCATTCCACTTCCTCCGGAATCAGGCCATCGCGGGTGCCGTTATCCTCGTTCATGAGGCCGTTGCGAGTACCCAGCAGGTACTTGAGCATGTATTCATGGCCCGTGCCGGAAGAGCCCAGCAGGTTGGAGCGCCAGATAAACATATTGCGCGGGAAGTTCGCAGGGTCGTCCGGGGACTCGCAGGCAAACTTCAGCTGGCCACTCTTGAGCTGCTGTACGACATAGTCCTTTGGATCTACGCCGGCGGCCTTCGCCTCCCGGGCGACGTCCAGCGGATTGCGATTCAACTGTGGCGCACTGGGTAGCCAGCCCATACGTTCGGCCTTGATATTGTAGTCCAGCGTATGCTGCGGGTGTTGGCTCTTGTCTGCCAGTGGGGACAGCACGTCGTGCATATCCACTTTCTCATGCCGCCACTGGGAACTGTGATTGTAGAAAAATGAGGTGGAGTTCATCTGCCGGGGCGGGCGACTCCAGTCCAGGCCAAACGCCAGTGGTAACCACCCGGTTTGCGGGCGCAGCTTCTCCTGCCCGACGTAATGGGCCCAGCCACCGCCGCTCTGGCCCACGCAGCCGCACATGATCAGCATATTGATCAGGCCGCGGTAATTCATATCCATGTGGTACCAGTGATTCATCGCCGACCCCACGATAATCATCGACTTGCCGCGGGTCTTGTTGGCGGTGTCGGCGAACTCGCGCGCCACTTCGATAACCTTGGCGCGATCCACCCCGGTGATTTTCTCCTGCCAGGCAGGGGTATAGGCCACCGTGTCATCATCGTAGCTGGAGGCCACATTGTCGCCACCCAGGCCGCGATCCAGTGAGTAGTTGGCCATAGTCAGGTCGTAGACAGTGGCAACCTTTGCGGTAGTACCGTCGGCAAGTACGATCTCCATGCACGGCACGTTTCGATACTGGACTGCCTCTCCGGCCTGGTGCTCCCACTGCTCGGGAGCCTCATTCGCAAAGTAGGGGAAAGCCACTGATTCCGTGTTGCGCGATACATCAATAAGGGACAGGCGCAGTTTCACGTCTTCGTCGCTGATGCCCTCTCGCTCTTCCATATTCCACTTGCCACTTTGATCCCAGCGATAACCTACCGAACCCTGGGGAGACACCAGCTGCCCGGAGGCCTCATCCACTGCAATCGTCTTCCACTCACCGTTCTTCTGTTCGCCTGCATCCCATGCCAGATCACTGGCGCGCAGGAAACGAGTGGCTCGTCGGCCCTCGCCGAATGCATCCAGCATCACCAGCATCGGCATATCTGAGTATCGCCGCACGTAATCAATAAAGTACTCACTGGGGTTATCCAGGTGGAATTCTTTCAGGATGACGTGGCCGAATGCCATTGCGATGGCCGCATCAGTACCCTGTTTGGGGTTAAGCCAGGTATCAGCCAGCTTCGCCGCTTCCGAGAAATCCGGGGTGATGACCACGCCCTTGGCACCCTTGTAGCGCACCTCGGTAAAAAAGTGGGCATCCGGGGTGCGGGTCTGGGGCACGTTTGAACCCCACAGGATCAGGTAGTTGGAGTTATACCAATCGGCCGACTCCGGCACATCGGTCTGCTCGCCCCATGTCATGGGCGACGCCGGCGGCAAATCGCAATACCAATCATAAAAGCTCATGCACACCCCGCCGATCAGCGACAGGTAACGTGAGCCGGCAGCGTAGGACACCATGGACATGGCCGGGATAGGCGAGAATCCAACGACCCTGTCCGGGCCATGTGTCTTGATGGTGTAGACGTTTGCACTGGCGATGATCTCGTTGACTTCGTCCCAGCTCGAACGCACGAAGCCGCCCATCCCGCGCGCTGTTTTATAGGATTGGGCATTTACCGGGTCCTCCACGATTGCGGCCCAGGCGTCGACTGGATTGTCATACTGGCCACGCAGCTCCCGCCACAGTTTCAGCAGCGGTTTACGCACCTTGGGGTACTTCAGGCGATTGGCACTGTAGAGGTACCAGGAATAGCTCGCGCCCCGAGGGCAGCCCCGCGGTTCGTGATTGGGCAGGTCCGGCCGGGTGCGGGGATAATCGGTCTGCTGGGTTTCCCAGGTGACCAGGCCATTCTTGACATAAATTTTCCAGCTACAGGAGCCGGTACAGTTCACCCCATGCGTGGAGCGCACGATCTTGTCATGCTGCCAGCGCTGGCGATAGCCATCCTCCCAGGCCCGGGATTCACTGCTGAGTTCACCGTGCCCATCGGCAAACTCTGCTGTCTTTTTTTTGAAAAACTGTAATCTATCGAGAAACTGGCTCATAACGGTATACCCTTTCGGTAATCTATTGCGGCATCAGGGGTTGTGGAACTCGGCACCCTTACGCAGGTAGTACCACCAGTTAATGAACAGGCATACCGCGTAAAAGATAGCGAAACCATAGAGGGCGATCTCAGGCGTGGTGGCCTTGATCTGTTCGCCGAAAACTTTAGGAATATAAAATGCACCGTAGGCTGCAACCGCTGAAGTCCATCCCAGCACCGGGCCCGCCTGTTCTTTATTGAACACCTGTGAAATCGTGCGGAAGGTCGAGCCATTGCCAATACCCGTGGCGGCAAACAGCAGCAGAAACAGCAGGAAGAACGGCACGAAATATTCCTCGGGGGTTGCCGAGTTGTATGCAGCCTTCATGTAATAGGCGACACCCAGCGAGCTAATCACCATCACCAGGGTGATGATCTGGGTCACCATGGCACCGCCGACCTTGTCTGCAATCCAGCCACCCACGGGGCGAATCAGGGCGCCGATAAAAGCACCCATCCAGGCATACATCAGTGCGCTGGGGCCGTTCGGGTTGACCACATCATGAGTCATCACCCCGTCGGCGCCCTCAATGTGCGAGTAGCCAAAGATCACCTTGATTGCCAGCGGAAAGGCGGCAGCAAAACCGATGAAGGAGCCAAAGGTCATGGTGTAAATCACGCTCATTACCCAGGTATGGCGGTTACCGAAAATCTTGTACTGGCGCTGCAGGTTGTCGCGAATCTGGCCCGGCAGCAGCTTCAGCAGGAACACTGTTGCAGCAATCACCAGCAGCAGTACGATCTCCTTGGGAACACCAAAACCCGAGCCGTTGGCCTTTTCTGGCAACAGCAGCCACAACCCGACCAGCGCGGTGATAAAACCAATAAGCAGCATGCCAGACATAATGCCGAAGCTGCTAAGGGCGCCAGGCTGCCTGGGAGTGACCTCGGCAGTGCTGATGTTATTCATCCCCCACCAGGCCAGCAGACTCAGTGGCACCAGGGTTACCAACCAGATAAAGCCGGCATTTTGTATCCAGGTGTCAGAACCGGCTGGAATCTTGCCGATCAGCGTACCCGAGGTAGCCTCCAGCACCATAGATTCACCGCCGAGAGCACCAAACACTGCAAAGGTCATGACCAGTGGCACAACAACCTGCATTGTGGTCACGCCGAAATTGCCCAGCCCTGCATTCATACCCAGCGCGTAACCCTGCATCCGCTTGGGAAAGAAGAAGTTGATATTTGACATGCTGGAGGCAAAGTTACCGCCGCCGAAGCCCGAAAGCAGTGCCAGCAACTGGAATACCCACAGCGGCGTATCCTTGCTCTGCAGGGCGATACCCGCACCGATAGAAGGCAGTATCAACAGCGCAGTGGTGAAAGCGATGGTATTGCGCCCCCCACACAGGCGGATAAAGAAGCTAGAGGGAATTCGCAGAGTGGCACCGGTGAGGCCGGCGATTGCGGTAAGGGTGAAGAGTTCAGACTGCTCGTAGGGAAAACCGAGGTTGAGCATTTGTACAGTCAGCACCCCCCACTGCATCCATACACCGAAGCCCGCCAGCAGACAGGGGATCGAAATCCACAGGTTCCGGGTAGCGATACTCTTGCCGCTGTCGTTCCAGAATGCCTCGTCCTCTACATTCCACGTTTTCAGGTCAGCCATGTTGTTCTCCCCTGGAGAGTTGATACCAAGGCCGTGGCAGCAGCCTCAATTAGTGAGTATTCAAAGCCGCGCGCGCTCATCAGCTGATATGTCGCTGCAGGTCGAGACCCTCGGCCTTGCGCATATTGCGGATCGCTACGTGCATCATGATCATGCACAGAGCAACCACACCAAACAGCAGCATGAAGCAGGAGCTGCGCACATCCAGCAGGTCCGAAGCCAGGCCAAAGAAAATTGGCAGGGTAAAACCACCGAGGCCACCGATGACTCCAACCATCCCGCCCACGGAGCCCATATTGTCCGGGTAGTAATCGTGGATAATGCGGTAGACGCTGGCTTTGCCGATGCCCTGGGAAATCCCAATGACGAAGATCAGAGAGGTGAATACCCAGACATTGGTGCCCAGGCTGAAGCGATGATCACCGCTCATACCCTTAACGATGTAGGTCGTCTCCGGATAGGAGACGATGAACAGGCAGACAAGACATACCCAGAAAACAGCCCAGTTTATGTTGCGCGCCCCATACTTATCCGAGAGCCAGCCCCCAAATGCACGGATCAAACCTGACGGCAGGGTGAAGCACATGGTAATAAGCGACGCTGTACGCAAGTCCATGTTGTACTCACCGACATAGTATTTGGGGAGCCACAGGGCCAGCGCCACAAAACCGCCGAATACGAAATAGTAATAAACACCGAAGCGCCACACGCGCAGTTGTTTCAGCGGCGCCAGTTGATCGGCCAGGGAGATATGCTTGCCGGCCGCCACCCGGGCCTCGTGCGCCGGGTCGGGAAAGGTAAAGATCCAGAAGATCACCGCCATGATAACCATGGCCACCGAGTAGACCTGGGGCACCATGCGCCAACCAAAGGCCACAACAATCATGGGTGCGACCAGGTTGGTGATCGCGGCGCCAGCATTGCCGGCGCCAAAAATACCCATTGCCGTACCCTGGCGCTTGTCCTCAAACCAGGCCGAGGTATAGGCGATACCAATCGCAAAGGAACCACCCGCCAATCCTACAAACAGGCCGATAACCAGGTACTGCCAGTACTGATTGGCGAAAGCAAGGCCATAGGTGGGTATCGCCACCAGCAGCATCTGGATGAAAAATACGATTCGCCCGCCGAAGCGGTCGGTCATGATGCCCAGCGGCAGCCGGGTCAAAGAGCCGGTCAGGATGGGGGTCGCCACCAGAATACCGAACTGGGTATCGGACAGGCCCAACTCGTCCTTGATCTTGATGCCAATGATGGAAAACATGGTCCACACTGCAAAGTTGCAGGCAAATGCCACCGTGTTCATGGTTAGCACCGACCACTGCTTGTACTGGTGACTCCGCATACCCCGATCTCCGCTTTACTGGCAACAACTGGTGGATGCCTTAATTTCACGGTGACCATACGGCGCTCACTCCTGCGCACGTTGATGCAGATCAATGGCGCTTGGGCACTACCACCATATACCCTGTCACCTACTCCTAAAGTAGTAGTCGCCGCCTAACCCGGGCGGAGTATGGTGTTAGGCCATCTATCTACAGGCCTGAATATGAGTGAACAGGTTCAACAATCGCTGGTAGTGCGCACCGGGCTGGCCCTGGCTGCTGTCATATTGCTGGCAATGGTTAACATGGTGGCGTCCTACCTGACGGCAGAAAGCACCGAAAACGACGCGGTACGGATCAACCTGGCCGGCTCCCTGCGCATGCAGAGCTATCGCATCACCAATGAGTTCATCCTGGCGCGCGTTCAACCCGGACGCGGCCGTCAGCAGCTTGAACAGGCAGTGACTGAGTTTGAGGAAAGACTCTATCGCGCCGTGCTGGCAGATCATATTGGTACAGCCGGCAATGCAGACACCCAACGCGCCTTTAACACGGTCACTAGCGGCTGGCACCGTCTCAAACCGCTACTGCTGTCCGCAGCCATACCCCAGCCAGGCCTGCTCAGGCAGGTAGATGCCTTTGTCGATGACATCGATCTACTGGTTAAGAACCTTGAACTCCAGACAGAAAGCAAGTTCAAGGTACTGCGCTTTATACAGGGCGCTAGCCTGGTAATGACGCTGGGACTGGCTGCAATCATGTTTTACAACGTTTATAAGTACGTGGTTGGTCCTCTGCACCAGCTGGTGATAATGGCCTCGAGAGTTCGAACGGGAGATTTTTCCATGCGCCTGGACAGCAGTGGTGAAGATGAACTGTCACTGCTGGCAGCGACCTTTAATGACATGGCTGAGAGCCTTGAGGAAATGTATCGCGGACTGGAAAACAAGGTACAGGCCAAAACCCGGCACCTGGAAGATATACAGGAAGCCTTGCGCTTCCTGTATGACTGCTCCAGGCGCTTGAGTGCTGAGGGTAATATCGTCGAGAAGCTGGACCGCACCATCCACCACTTACAGCGCCAACTGGATGCACAGCAAGTTGACCTGCTCCTGCTGCACGAAACGCCTGATCACCCCTTCCTGATTTCCACATCAACTCGAGTCCGCACCATGGACACAGACTGCGACCCACCGAGGATGCCTGAGAATTCTGAGGGTTTTGAACGATATCCGCTGCAGCACGACAACCGTAATTACGGCAGCCTGCAAATATGCCTCGGGAGCACTAGCGGCTACGACAAGGAGCAGCACCTGCTACTGACTGCGCTGGCGGACAACATAGGTGCTGCCCTGGCCAACGAGGTGCGCAAAGACCAGGAACACCGGGTGGCATTGATGGATGAGCGTGCAGCCATTGCCCGCGATCTGCACGATTCCCTGGCCCAATCCTTGTCTTTCACCAAGATCCAGATAAGCCGCTTTCAGGCATTACAGGGCAGGAGTGCCCCACAGGAACAACTGGACGAAGCCCTGCTGGAGATAAAGAACGGGATCCAATCAGCCTATAGACAGTTGCGCGAACTACTCGCCACCTTTCGCCTGCAACTGGACTCACCGGGGCTGCAAGCCTCGCTGGCCGCGACAGCCCGGGAATTTGAAAACAAGGGTAAACTGGGCATCGAGCTGAGTTATGAATTACAAAATGTACCGCTGACGCCGAACGAGGAAATCCACATCCTACAAATTGTCCGGGAAGCCCTCTCCAATGTGCTGCGCCACTCAGGTGCAGACTCGGCCAGGATAGAGCTCAAACTCGCCGCCGGGAGTACACCGGTAGTAGTGACAGTGACCGATAACGGTAGCGGTTTTAGTGAAGCCAGCGCCGATAGCAATCACTATGGCCAGACCATTATGCGCGAGCGCGCGGAGATTCTGGGGGGCAGTATCGAGTTTTTCAGCCCCCCCACGGGTGGTGCCCAGGTCAGGCTGTCTTTTGTGCCGGAACAATCCGCCACAGGCGCGGCTCCAGAATCTTCACTGTATGCCGCCCATACACTGAAGTTGGCAAATCAATGACCAGTATCGTCCTGGTAGATGACCATCCCATGATGCGCAAAGGCATCCGCCAGCTGATTGAAATACAGGACGGCCTGGAAGTAGTGGCTGAAGCCGGCAGTGGTGAAGAGGCGCTGGAGATGGCCCACCAACACAACCCCGATGTGATCCTCATGGATCTGAATATGAAGGGTATGGATGGCATCCAGACTGTAGCCGCCCTGCGCCAAAAGGGCATCAATGCCTGCATTCTCATGATCACAGTCTCGGATAATGACAGTGACGTTATCGCCGCATTACGCGCCGGTGCCGACGGCTACCTGCTCAAAGATGTAGAGCCTGAGGAGCTACTGCAGGCGATAGTTAGTGCCGAGCGCGGACAGCTGATGCTCAGTCCCCAGTTGACCCAGGCGCTGGCCCGCAACATTCGGCAGCAGCCGAGTACTGCAGCTGCAGCCGCCTCCCAACTCACCGGACGCGAACTGGAAATCCTGGGGCTGATCGCCGCCGGTAGCGCCAATAAGCATATCGCCAGGGACCTTGGTATCAGTGAGGCCACGGTGAAGGTGCACGTGAAACACCTGCTGAAAAAGCTGAACTGCCGCTCCCGGGTCGAAGCAGCGGTATGGGCAGTCTCCAATCACATTGTCTGAGCATTGACCACTGCATGCAATAAATTGCATACCGACTCACAGGGCGGCTATACCGCCGGTTATCATTACCACATCAGGTCGTCCGGAATCTGGTAGTCCGCATAGGGATCGTCTTCCTCGACCTCCAGCGTGGCCGCTGCCCGATTCAGGGCCACGATCACATGCTGGTCGCGTTGCAATATTTTTTCGGCCGCCGGAGTCGGTATCAGTTCGTAGGATTCTCCCAGCCTGGCAATGGCGATCCGACCTCGAATGAGCTCATCCTGCAGGCGCACCGTGACATACATTTTCTTGATTTTCTTGCCATCGGTGAACTGGTAGGCAACGTCACCCTGATCCCGGTTGATACGGTTTAATTTGATCAGCTGGACAATCTGCGCCTGGATCGCTTTCTTCTCACTTTGCGCCTGTTGCTGACGGTTCAGCTCCCGGGCGCGCTCGGCCTTTTCAGCCAGCGCCTGCCTGGCGAGCTCCTTGGCTTCATCGGGTTGAGCCTGGCCCTTGGGGCGTGACTTCGCCTCCTTGCGTTTATCCTGCTGGATTTTCTTGGCCTTCTTGGAGTCAACCACACCAGCCTTGAGCAGCTGGTCTTGCAGGGATGCCATGGCGCAGTCCTCTATCTTCTTATCAACACAAAATTTATCGCTATCGCCCCCGCCATCGGCAGGGAAGTTTACAGTAAGCCCTGCTCCTTGAGATTACGGATCAGGCCCTTGATAGCGTCGTTACGTAACTGTTCGGTGTCACCGGCCTTGACAGTATCAGACACCGCCTGCCACAGGTGCTCTTTGGTTTTGGCGACGTATAAATCGGAAATCACCGTGTGCACCACGTTTGACGTCCAGACCGGCTGCTGATAGGCGACCTCATAGGCGTGGTTGTAGTAACCGCCATAACCACCGTACGCGACCGGGTTGTACATCGGGGTAACGCCATAATAAAGCGTCCCGGGATGATAGACCTCCTGGGCCATCTCGCCCACATACCGGGTCACCAGCACGGTGTCCAGGTTGGCTTCAGCGGCTGCGGCTATCACTTCATCTGCTGTGGGTTTGTCCTGGGGTAGCAAGGTGTGGCTGGCTTGAACGGTCACACCCTGACGGGAAAGCGCCTCGGCGAAAGCATTCTCGAAGCTGACACGATTCTTGTTTTCCTGGGTCACAGCCACGATCAGCACACCCTGTAAGTCCATCCCTCCCAGCTTGGGGTTCACATAGGAATGCTTGATGGTGGTATTGTTTGAGCAACTGCACAGCACGAGGACAGCAGCAGCGACGACCAGTGCGTGGCTCATTTTGCGTATGTTTATCATGGGGACAATCCTGACGGGAGGGGCAGGGATTATCGACCAGCTACCCCGGCGATACAAGCGAGCTGCGACCGGCCGTCGTTGCCGACCCCACTTCTCCCCTCTTGCGCAGCTGATCAGGCAGGCTCAGAGCTGACTCACAGCAGGGTGCACTGTTCATCGGTTTTGTACAGCGCCCGGCCTGAGGCCCAACTGCCGCGGGCGAGCAACTCCCCACTGTCGGCCATATTCACCACCGAACTGCCATCAGCGGCAAATTGCATTTGTAGCAAATAGCTGCGGGTTTCAGGGTAATCGTAATCAATAAGATCGCTGGTACAGTTCTCGCTGTAATTGGTGCGAGTCGCATCAAGCACAAAAATGTTGTCTACGGGCAGAAAGTTGCCAGCAAGTTCGTAGGTTACGTGACACTCGCTGCCACCCTCTCCAGTCGTACTGGTGTAGTTATAGGTTGTCTGCGTACCGCCGGCCAGGCCGGTGTCAGCATCGAAACTGAGCTCACCCACCATGTACTGGGTAGCGGCACCTAATTGGTCGCTATCGGCACCGGGACAGGACCTGAAGGCCAGAGCGGGCCCAGCCAGGCTGCAGGCGACAAAACCAATAAGGGTAAACACACGTTGCCTGTTCATATTGACACCTCCACAGTGGCATCCGCTGACAGTGTACCCTAACTCGCGCTCAATTGATGCTGTGAGGCTCCAGATCTGTCGCCAAGGAATCCCGCATTGCCAGTGGCAGCTCAAACCCGCTCACCGGATAGGCCGGATGGTCTACCCCGGCAATAATAGCCGCCCCCAGCTGCACCGCCGCTACCATGCTCGGGCTTAGCTCAAAGCGCAGGAAATGCACGGAGGACGTCTTCACCTCGTTCTGGCGCTCCAGGTCTTCATCGGCGATCGGATACACCCGGTCACAGCCTTCCACCTGCAGCCACACCTGGTCCTCTATACCTATCATCGCTGCCAGGCGCTCTGCCCGCTCAGCGGGATCGTCGTATTCCAGCATAAAGGTGGCCTTCCAGTTGTGGCCATCCGGAATCAGCGGATTGTATGAATCAAGCTCCTCATTGATGCCGCTGGCCTCAAATACTTTCTCGATACGCAACATTTCCTGGATCTGGTACTTGATGGTCAGCCGATCTTCGAAGTACAAACGCGCGTGATCACCCAGGGCAAGCTGCCGCTTCTTCTTGTGCTCCATCACCTTGCTGCGAAAGCTCGGGCGAATCTCCGCGTACTCTTCCAGTGACCATAAATCTGCGCGCGACAATGTGGACATACTGTAACTCCTGTAACCTAGATGCCGTAAGCCATGCGTAGCAAGGTCATGGGGTGTTCGGCTTTATCAACTTTCTCGGATAAATTGGCGATGTGCGTAGCAGCCATAGGGCAATCGCTCATGAAATGGTCCGGTGCCTGCTGGTCAACTTTGCGCACTACCGGTCGGGCAATCTTCACAGATTTTTCATGCGTCTCGGTCTTCACTGCATAAGTGCCATCGTGGCCAGAGCAGCGCTCCTGCGCAGTGACCTGGGTGCCCGGCACCAGGCTAAGCACGTCGCGGGTTTTAAGCCCGATATTCTGCACTCGCTGGTGGCAGGCGACCTGGTAGGCGATATCACCCATGGCATTGGGAAGCTCCGTCTTCAGGGCGCCGCCCTTGTGGCGCAGCCACAGGTATTCAAAGGGATCGTAAAACGCGGCCTGGACTTTTTTCACGTCGGCATCGTCGGGATACAGCAAGGGCAATTCCTGTTTGTACATCAACACGCAGGAGGGGATGGGCGCGGTGAGATCGTAGCCCTCGTCCACCAACTTCGCCAGTACCGGAATATTGGCTTCCTTCAGCTTGTTAACGGTATCGAGGTCACCCAGCTCGAGCTTGGGCATGCCACAGCATTTCTCCCTGGGCACGACATCGATGTGGATCCCGTTATGCTGGAATACCTTGACGAAATCGACGCCGATTTCCGGGCTGTTGTAATTGCCGTAACAGGTGGCGTACAGCGCCAGCTTCCCGGTGGTCTCGCCAACGGGCCTGGGCTGTATATGCTGCATCAAGGGCTTGACCCGCTTACGCATGGTCTTGCTGTGGAAGGCCGGCACCGGTGCCTCATGGTGAATCCCGACCGCGGATTCCAGCACCTTGCGAAACCCGCTATTGCGATTGAGCGCGTTAACGGTGACATCCACCAGCGGAATTGAGGTCATCCCAAACACCGTATCGGTACTGGTGAGCACCCGGTCGCGCAGCCTGGCGCCCTGCTCTTTGAACTTGATCGCCTTGGCGCGCAGCATCAGATGCGGAAAATCCACATTCCAATCATGTGGCGGCACGTAGGGGCACTTGGTCATGTAGCACAGGTCACACAGGTAACACTGGTCGACGACCTTGATGTAATCAGCCTTGGCAACCCCATCTACCTCCATGGTGGAGGACTCATCAACCAGGTCAAACAGGGTGGGAAAAGAGTCGCACAAACTGACGCAGCGACGGCAACCGTGGCAGATATCGTATACCCGCTCCAGTTCCTGCTCCAGATCGGCCTTGTCCCAGTATTTTTCGGTTTTCCACTCAATCGGATGGCGCGTGGGCGCCTCCAGGCTGCCTTCTTTCAAAGTCAGGTCCCCCGTGATCTACAAGCTGGGTAAGCAGGCAGGCGAGCCCGGGGGCCCGCCCGCCGGCAGTCATCCTGACTTAGCTGTCCAGGGTATCCAGTGCCTTCTGGAAACGGTTGGCGTGGCTGCGCTCGGCCTTGGCCAGGGTCTCCATCCAGTCGGCTATTTCGTCGAAACCCTCATCCCGGGCAGTCTTGGCCATGCCGGGGTACATATCGGTGTACTCGTGGGTCTCTCCGGCAATAGCCGCCTTCAGGTTGTCGGCAGTGGCGCCGATGGGAAGGCCGGTTGCAGGATCGCCGGTTTCCTCAAGATACTCCAGGTGACCGTGAGCGTGACCGGTCTCGCCTTCAGCGGTCGAGCGGAATACTGCGGCTACATCGTTGTAGCCCTCCACGTCGGCCTTGGCGGCAAAATACAGGTAGCGCCGGTTGGCCTGTGACTCGCCGGCAAATGCGTCCTTCAGGTTCTGTTCAGTCTGGCTGTCTTTCAATGACATACGCTCTCTCCTTATCACTTTTTATCAACACCACGCCAATGGTGGCACTATAAAAGTAGTACAGCCGCATCCATCTGACCAATCAATTAAGCCTACTATGTTGATTGCTTGGATTTATCGTTAAACCCCTGGCTGAACTGCTCAAAAAAACGACAAAGCCGTCGTGTTTTCCAAAGTTTCGCCCGTGGAATTGGGGCTAGGGTTACGCTCTCGCTTCTGCCCGACCCTACCCCACAAGGAGATTCGCTATGGCCCTGCTGACCCGCTGCAGGCCAACAGCGGGCCGGCCTGGTCGAGTCAATAAACGCAGTCTTTCGCAGTTCCGTGCTTCCGTGATCGTTATATTACTGTAATAATTCTGCAACACTGTTACTCGCCCTATCCTGCCGTTGGCAGGAGTGCGATAGCATTCGATCACCGTATGTGGTCCAGATAGCGAGTCTTTGGAGACACAATCCCGCCATGCTTGGCCGCATCCTCCTCCCCTCTATTTTCCTGACGCTAGCCTACGGCTTCTGGGTCAGCAGTAGTTTCAAGGATATCTCGGCGGGCGTCGCCCTGTTCCTGTTCGGCATGTTATGTATGGAACAGGGATTCCGGTCATATTCCGGCGGGGCCCTGCAGCGCCTGCTCAGTGCCAGCACCGACCGGCTATGGAAGAGCCTCAGTTTTGGGGTGATCAGCACCACCTTGATGCAATCCTCATCGCTGGTGTCGGTAATCACCATATCCTTCCTGAGCGCGGAACTGATCGGCCTGGCGCAGGGTATCGGTATCATCTTCGGAGCTAATCTGGGCACCACCACCGGGGCCTGGCTGGTTGCCGGCTTCGGACTGAAGGTCAAGCTCTCCGCCTATGCCATGCCGGTACTTGTTTTCGGTGTCTTGTGCCTGATGCAATCGTCAAAAAAACTCAAGGGCATGGGCTGGATCCTGGTCGGGATTGGCTTCCTGTTCCTGGGCATCCATTATATGAAAGAAGGCTTTTCCGCCTATTCCGAAACAATCGACCTGACCCAATACGCCATGACCGGCATCGCCGGACTGCTGGTGTTCACCCTTATCGGTATTGTTGCGACCGTAGTCATGCAGTCCAGTCATGCCACCCTGACGCTGATTATCACTGCCCTGGCAGTTGGACAAATTACCTATGAGAACGCCCTGGCACTGGCCATCGGTGCCAATATAGGCACAACCATTACCGCCATCATCGGCGCGATTGGCGCCAATATCAGCGGCAAGCGCCTGGCCGCGGCCCACCTTATCTTCAACGTGACAACAGGCGTCGTTGCACTGATCCTGATCACGCCCTTACTCGCAGCGGTAGATCTTGTCAGTAGCTGGCTGGGTATCGCGGCCGACAATCACACGCTTAAACTCGCTGTATTCCACACCTTGTTTAACCTGCTTGGCGTGTTGATGATGATACCCCTGATCAACTGGCTGGTGCGCCTGCTGGAGCGGAAACTGCGGGATGAAACGGTGATGCGGGACGGGCCGCGCTACCTTAGCAATGCCTCTCTCAGCCTGCCCTCTGTGGCGCTACAGGCCGCCACCAAGGAAACACGGCACCTGTTCAGCAATGCCTTTACCCTGATCGCTCATGGCATCAGCCTGCGGCGGGCAACGATCGTGGGAGACGATGACTTGCGGCAGGTAATGGAGCTCCCGGGTAAGCCAATCGCACTGGACATAGACGAGCAGTACGCTCGCACGGTCAAGGACATCTACAGCGCCA
>Ga0102815_10001153_pt1 | contig 16771 bp, 14 predicted proteins | sample ColrivemetaGS759_FD_79113 | JGI IMG/M metagenome (GOLD analysis project Ga0102815, IMG submission 79113) | Estuarine microbial communities from the Columbia River estuary - Ebb tide ETM metaG S.759 | ecosystem: Environmental > Aquatic > Marine > Intertidal zone > Estuary | place: USA: Columbia...
CCGCCCATACCGCCGCCCATACCGCCCATCATGCCCTTATTCATACCTTGCAACATATTAAGGTTGTTTCCAGACTCTACGCCCTTTTTACTCATAACAAACTCTCCAGCTTGAAGCATTGCTGGCACTGTGTCAACGCCCTTGGGTTTAAACAGATTCTTAAACGTGCTAGCAACCCCATTGTAGAATCCGTTTTTAGCGTAGACTAATCCGCCATTTTTCATTCCGCCAATTTGTTGCTGATTTCTCCCTAGCGCAGATGCGCGCCTTTCTTCAATTCTCTCTCTTTCTCTATCGTATTCTTTTTGATCAAATTGTTCTCTTGCAGCGCGATCAACGCTTGCGTCACTTCCAGAAAAGAACCCTTTATTTGCTACCGCTTCAGCCGCCACGCTATCTGCTGTAGGTAATTCTGCAATTTTTTTGTCAAATCTCTCATTAATAGATTTTTCACTGTCTTGTTCAGCTTTATTGGCTATAGCCTCTCTTTTGTCGGCTGCTTCTGAAGCAAATTTTAATGACTCTGCAAATTTTACAGCAGCCTCTGCTGCTTTTACTTGAGCGTCTTTAAGCGCCTGAACAGCTTGAGTTTCACCAAGTTTAGCTGTAGTTAAAGCTTCAGAAGCTATGGCTTCTTTAGCTGCTCCTGCTGCTTTTAATGTTTCCGCCTCTAGCTCTACTCCGCTTTTAATCTCTTTCTCTTCGTCCGTTGTTCCCGCTAATATCTGTGCAGATGTTTCATCTTGGATTCCAACAGAACCTAAAGCTAACGAAGAAGCTCTTTCCATCTCCGCTCCAGACAAACCTTGACCTTCAAGATCTTTCAATGCGCCTCCAAGAGCTTTACTACTAAACAGGGAGGCTGCGGTAGCATCACCAGACCTTAAAGCAGAACCTGCCGCAGCTTGTTGTTGACCTTGTATAAATGATTCGATATCACCGTCTAATAAACTTTCTAAAGAGCTTTTTTCTGCTGCGTTCTTCTTTTTTACTATTTCTAACTCTTCTTTATATAAAGCGATTCTTGTTCTACTATATTCAATCGTAGCATTTAATTGATCTTGAGATTTAGCTAATAGATCGCTGTTAGCCGCAAACTCAGTACCTTGAGGACCGGTCCCCGTCAAAGCTCCTCTATTTTGCTGTGCAGCAGATACTGCTCTAGCTTGTATATTCTGAATTTCACCTTGAACTTGTCCAGCATTTTCAAAATTCCTACCATCAAAAGATGCTCCAAGTTCTCTCTGGGCAAACCCCACCTTTTCGTCTGTATCTAAGTTATCAATCCCAAAATCACTTAAAGCTTGAGCGGCTTCTTTTTGCAGTCCAATGTTTTGCTTTTGAGCTTGAACAAACTGTTTCTCCACTTCAATTCTTTGACGAGTTACTCCAACTAAAGCTTGTTGAGCAGAAGAGACATTCTCAGAAGCTTCTTGAACTTCTTGAAAGCCTTCTCCAGCCTTCTCTCCAAGGGTAGATAATATTCCAGAAAAATCACCTTTCAAACTCTTTGTTATATCATCCTCATTAAATTCTATATCGCCTAAGAAATCATTAATAAAATCTTTCTGACCTTCTGGAGCAGCCTCAGTTAAAGCGTCCAATATTTTCGATTTAAACTGTGTTTTGGGTATGTCTCCTCCGCTATCCGCAATCTCTTTTGACACGTCTGCAACAGCATCATTAAAATTGCCAGTTACCCCTCTAAGGGCAGAAACATTTCCTTTAATTTTGTCTAGAGACGTATCATCTATACCAAAACTTTCAAGACCAGATGTTAAATTACTCAAAGCGTTATTGAATGAGTCGTCAGAAATTTGTGCGCCTGCAATTGATGCTGCTAGCAGATCTGTAGATGTCTTTACGCTGTTAAAGCTACCGTTTAAAACAGAGCCTATTTTAGCTATTTCAGCAGAAGCTCCTTTTGAGAAGTTAGAAAGACCTTGAACACCAACTGTAGATGCAGCGAAAGCTTTTGTGTTTGCAGCAACTTCTTTAGCATTCCTCACAAACGCTTCTTCTATGTCACCTAAAGCGTCTTCAGGAAGCTCATCTACCGATACTCCAAGTTGCTCCGCAATCTGTTGTTTAAAATTATCAAGAGTTGCGCTAGCGCCATCTCCGCTAGCAACCAAAGATCTTCCATAATCGTTAATTAGTGTAGAGTTTTCATCCAACACTTTACTCAGAGTCTCTCTCTTTTGCTTTTCTGCATTATCTATCGTCGCCTTGTCTGATTCTGCTTTTTCTGCGGAGCTAGTTCCAATATAACCACCCGAAAGATTCCCAGCGATTTGAGACAGATAGTTTGTAGACTCCGTCCCTTGTACAGCTATGTCTTTCTGTTCTACAGCTAAAGACGCTTGATTTCTAGAGTTTTCTGTTAAAGCACCGCTTTCAAATGCACTTTTTAGTGACTTAGATCCGTCTTCAACCTCCCTCATAGCTCTACTTGCTTCTTTTGCGTTATCAGAAAAATCTTTTTGGTTTCTGATCGCTTGAGCTTCTGCCTCAGCTCTTCTTTTTATTAAAGAAGTAGTGTCAGCGCCAAACACTGTAAGCACGTTGTCTCTAAGAAAAGACATTACTTTTTGGCCCTCTTCTGTTTTCGCATTCAGCCCAACAATTCCACCAATTAATCCACCTATAGCTGCCCCTAAAACCGGTATCGGAATGAAGAGTTGACCAAGTGCCGCTCCAGTAGCCGCACTAGCCATCGCAAGATTATTAGCGTCTTTCTGTAATCGGCTAGAAACAGCACTGGAGCCAGCCTGCGCTACATTGCCTTCTTCTATAGTTTTTTTAGCTTTTTCGTGTACTCCAGTTAAAGAATCCATAGCAGCACTTAATAAACCTGTCGCTGTTATAGCTATAGTTGCCCCCGAAGCAAAACTAGCCAATGCTGCCCCTGCCGCTCCCGCAGCTGGACCCAAAGTAGATTGTGCGGCAATCCTCGCACCACCTCTTGCTATAGCTTTTCCGGTTCTGCCACCTACAGCCTTTCCAACACCTCGAACCTTCTTTCCGAGTCCTTTGGCTCCTTCTGAAAATCGTCCCCCAATATTACTACCGAGCCGTGCCTGCTGGTTTCGTAGAATTTTTGGGATTGCTTTTTTTCCAACTTTGAATCTGCTGGCTCTAGATCGTTTGCCTATTCTTGTTTTTTGCTCCGGTCTACTGCCTCTCTTTTTCCTAACCTCTTGAGATCGTTGCTCAAATTGACTTTCTCTTTGCTTGAGATCTCGTTTGTTTACTTTATCAGTTTCTTTAGCCTGACTTAATTTTCTGTCATTTGTTGACTTTTTCGCTTCTAGGCTTTGACGTTCTTTTAAGGCGTCTCCTCTTTGCTTTGTTTTCTTGGAGCCACCTCCGCGATTGTCTCTTATAGCCGCCTCTTGCTTTGCAATGGCTTTTATCAGATCGTCATTTTTTTTCGTTAATTTGTCTACTGTCTCTTTACTCTTTTTAGCAGTGTCTCTGCTTGCTTCCATGCTTTTAGATAAAGCCTTCATTTCGTCTAATTCAGGTTTTGCAGAGCTTGAAGCTAATGACTTAGGAAGTTTTACCTCATTTTTATCTTCGCCGGAACCTCTTAGTATATTAGGCTTTCCTGCTCCTCTTATTCCTTTAAACGCACTTTTAGCCGCTTTTACAATGGTGTCTTTAGGAATAACGCCGCTTAACAGAGTTCCGAACGTAAGAACTGTCATGCCAGCAGTTATCACAGTGTCCGTCATTTTAGCTATAGAGCTAGAGCTTTCGTCTATAACCGGTCTGATATACTCAAGAGCGGTAGTAACTCCTGTGAAAGCAATAATCGTATTCAGTGAGCTAGCTTTAACAGCCGACGTGCTATCTTCACCACCTGACTTAACATTTCCACCACCACTAAATCTTTGAACACCAACAAAACCTCCTTCAGCAAAACCTTTAACACCCTGCTTGTTCATTCTATTGAGATTTGCTGGACCTATTCTAGATGCCGATTTTGCGTTTATGACAAATTCGCCGGGAGTTAGAAGTGCTGGTACTGTGTCTGAAGGGGCAGGGCCACCTTTTGCATAATTAACTTTCTTTTTCTGCTTCTCCATTCTAGCTTGCTGTTTTGCTCTTCTTTTTTCTTGAGCTGACTTCTCGCTTGCTGACGGACCTTTTTTCTTAGTATTGTCAACCTTAGAATCAGCAAAGGTAGGGCTTTTCGCGTAAGTTTGCGCAAGCTCTCTGACAATCTTCCCTTTCATGTTTCCTTCGGTAGCTTCTCCATAACTTGTCTTTAAATCAACCCAAGAGCTAGGGAGATTGCTAAAGTTATCTTTCAAGGCTCCTTGAATACCCTTGGGGGCATCGAAAGGTGCGCCGGGAGGCTGTGGAGCAAAATCGCCCCTATTATCCATAAGATTCACTACGTCTTCAAACACTTGACCCATTGGGCTACCAGATTTTCTAAACTGATTAGCTATTAATTGTTTAGAAGATTCAGCTACAGTAACGCTACCAAGCTGTAAGTCTTGCGATAAAGAATCAGCAGCAGATGAAACAGCTTCTCCAGCCTCTCTTGACAGAGTGTCATAAAAATTATCAGAAGTCTTTTGGTTTAACCCTTGCCTTGTAAGATTGTATGACTTTTTAGGTTTAGTCATCTCTTGGTCTAAGGCTTTTTGCTGAGACTCATTACCTCCAACTCTTGTGCTACCAACTTCAGCTCTAACTTGAGCGCGAGTAACTTCAAGTTTAACGTCATCACTTTCTTTGTCTGGATCTAAAATTCCAAAACCAACTTTGTTAGCAAGCGCTATTCCTCCAAGAGCAAATTTTTGAATAGGTCCGCCAAGAAAATTCTTATTCCGTTTCTTTTTCTGTGTCTTTTTTCCAGTAGGTTGAGATTGAATATACCCAAGACCTTGGGCTTCATTTTCGGTTATTTCTCTATTGCTAGGATAAACAACCGCCATAGACCTAAGTTTTATATCGTCTCCCGGTTTTCCTGTTAATGTTCCCTTCTGACCTCTATAGTCAACATTTTGACTATTCATGGCTCTGATAAGTTTATCTATCAAAGTAGCATCGGAAACGGCTTGTTGTGTTCTCTTTACCTCTGTTGGTCCCAGCTTGCTACCGATTAAATCTAGAGCATCATTATTATTGCTTGGCCCAAGAGTTCCTCCATATTCTCGTTGAGCTAGTTCTTCAAATTCACGAGGTGTAACTTGACCATCAGTGGGTCTTTTTTTATTTTTTTTATAGCCTTCTGGTAGTTTATTAGCGATCTTTTTTACTTTTAGATCAGTACTAAATGTATCGTTGTCATGCATCTGAATGCTTGGGTCCGAAACTTTTCCTTCTTGTTTTGCTTCCTTTCTGACAACTCTTTTTCTATTAAAACTACTTTCAAAATCATCGGCATTAACTGGACCTCCAGTATTCATCCTAGCGATATTTTCAGCGCCTAGCTTTTTAACGCTACTCTTGCGTATAACAAATTCTCCGGGAGTAAGCATAGCTGGAACAGTATCTCTATTTCCAGTTCCGGGAACTATACCTCCAGAATTGAAACCTTTGATACCTCTTAAACCCGCCCCAATACCTCCAGCAAAAGCCCCAATACCTTTAACGGCTTTAAATGCAGCAAAAGCGCCAATCAGAGGTATTAGAGGTTTAATTGCGTCAGCTACTCTTATTAAAGCGCTAGCTAAATTAAGAGAAGTTTTCACTAAAGCTTGAAAAGTGCTAGTCTCAGTTATAGCGCGAACTAATTGATAAAACTCTTCTTTAACTTTTTGAAACTGAATAGCTAAAGCTAACTGCGCAGAAACAGCATCTAGATTAAGAGACTGCCCTCCGGCAAGAGCTGCTTGTCTAGCCTTTTCAGCAGTAGTAAACTCTTTAATTAAAGGGATAACTTTACCAATTTGCCTAAAGCCACCAAGCTCTTCAGCAATCTTGACAAATGTAATGTCACCTTCTTCTAAGCCTTTGAAGGCTAAACTTAATCTTCTAACAGCTTCATATGGGCCTACAAATTTACCTTCTAAGTCTGTTAATTCCACGCCATACTGTTTCAAAAACTTTATAGTCTTAGGTCTTTGAATACGAGTGAAGATAGTCCGCAAGCCTGTTGCGATGCTTTCAGCGCTTTCACGGGTTGTAGCACGAACACTTGTGAAGAGCGCGAGAAGTTCATTTAGATCACCTCCAGCAGCTTTAAATACGCCACCAGTACGACGAACAGCAGATATTAAGTCACCAGACTCAACAGCAAACTGACCTGCTACAGCATTAATAGAACCTAACTGTTCTTCTAATGCTCCTACCCCTTGCCTAAATTGAGCGATAATAGCCACCGCACCTTCTGCGGTTTTTGTGATATCGTCGAACGTAGGAGCTAGAGTCGTTTTCGCAAGAGCGCTAAGAGCAACTTCTAACTCTTTAGCTTCAATGCCAGCCTGAGAAAGAATACGACCAGTAGAAAGTAAAGCTTTACTAGAAACACCAAGAGATGTAGATAGATTAGCGACAGTATCTGTTAGAGATTTAAGCTCAGATACTGTTTTTCCAGTAACTTGAGATATTTTAATTACCTCTCTCTGAAACTGAATAGATTCTTCAACAGCACTAGCTAACGTACTAGTAAATAAAGCAACTCCTTTAGAAGCTATAGAAAAAGCAGTAAACCTTTTAAGGGAAACCCCAAAAGCTTTTCCCATTCTTTCAGCTTGAGTTGTCGCAGTTTTAGTTTGGTTCGCTATTTGTTTTAGCTGTTTAACAGCCTTTGGAGCATTAGTCACATTGACGGCCACGTTGACACCAGAAAGCTGCCTCTGTATCTGAGAGACAACTTGAGCAGTGTTCTTTGGCGCTCGTAACTGTAGCTGCGCTGTTAAATTAAACTTTGTAGCCATTTGAAACCTTATTTAATTTATGACTACGCTATCTATTAACTATCCGAAGTTTGGGTGGTGGTAGTCTTTCTTTTTCTAACTGTTTTCTTTTTAGCCGTCTTTTTAATAGGTAAAGAAGCAACTAAATCGTTTTCGTATTCAATGATTTCTTGTTCTTCTATTACTTCTTCGACTAAAGGCTTAAAGTCTTCATCTACATAATTACCTTCAAGGTCTGTTAAAAACAAGTTTGATGAACTTGCTAAATTTTGTTCTAATAAAAATCTATTTTCTGGCAAATTTTTCTCAAAAGATTCATCTAAGTTATACATCATCTCTGCTAAAGCCGAGGCTACAGTATAGGCTATTTGATCTGAGTCTTTAGATTTATAGTCTTCTAGATTAGTATACACTTTTTTGTCTCCTTCTTCATAAAAAGAACAACAGCAAACTAGATAGTCAAACCTGTCGTTATCTGCTATGGACTCAGCGGTGTTTTGCTCTAGCTCTAGCTTTTCAGATATGAGTTCTCTATATTCACTTCTTTTTTTTCTCATTTCAATTGCTATTCTTCTCGCTTCAGAAAGTTTAACCTTTTTCTTTCCGGGTTTGGTTAATCTCCTTTCCAGAGATATAATCTCGTCAAAAAGGTTTTCTTGTTGCTTTTGCTTGTCTTTACCCCAAGCTCCTTTCTCTTTCAATATTTTTTCTAACTGCTTCTTAGATACAACGTCTGGGTCTTTCATTGCCCTAGTCCAAGATTTGGCTCTAATCCTATCTGCGGAAGTTAGCTCTCCATTAGTTGGATTTCTAACATAAATATTGACTTCTTGACCGTCAACGTCCACTCTCTTTGTAATTTTTTTCATGTCTTGCTCCTAAGATGTTTCCTTCACTGGAATATTAACTGTAAATCTAACCCAATTAACTTCATATTGATTCAGTTCAGCATCAATATTTCGAGATTGAGTATTTCCCTTGTCTAGTATTTCTGATCTAATTTTTTGATAGGCATCGTACATTATTCTTTGTTCTTCAGTTAAATCGTTCAAAGAAACTGATCCGTTAATGTTGCCCCATAAAAAACCAAAATGTTCTTCTATAGAACTTAACGCTCCTATCATAGTTGTTTCAACTTTCTTTTTTAATATTTTTGAAAGTCTTGATTTAGAATCATTCTTTATTTTTTCCTTTTTTAGTTTTTCATATTCAGATTTCTCCCTAATTAACTTATTAAAGTTTTCCATCTTTACCCCCTAAACCGTGATTTAAATTGCTCGGCCTTTTGGTTTCCAAGCTTAATTTTTTGATCCTGAAAATCTGTGTCAGAAGCTTCTCCTTGTCTTTTAATAACAATCATCCTTTCTTTCTTTTTGACTTTTCCGTTTAAGTCATTTAGCTCTTCAATTCTAGCTGCGTGTTCCTCGTCTTGAGCAAAAACAAAAACTTCGCTAGCACTTGCTATTTTACTATTTGTTAGTGAAGATTCCAAATCTTGTCTTCCTTTTTCTTTTTCTGATTTCTTTCTCTGAAGTATAAGCCAGCCGTCTAGCATATCGTCGTCTTCCATTACTTGTTCGCTAGGCGCTTCCATAGACTCGCTGATGCTATCGTAGAGCCTAGACCAAATCAATAAGTTTTTCTGATCTACTGTCAGTTCTCTATGGTTATCTTTATATAGATCTGTATTGTCTTTGAGGGACCATTGTGTTTTCCAAGGGTCTGTACGAGCTATTTCTCTTATCTCGTAGTCTTTTAGTATCTGTTCGTAGTAAAGGTTTAAAAGCGATTTATAGTCAAATTCGTCGTCAATCATAAGATCGGACCCTAAATAGCAACCTTTCTTCAATAAAAAGCAATTTTTTTCTATTTGAGCTATTGCTTCACAGGTGTTACCGTAGTAAACTTGTTTTTCCAACTCTTTTTTTTCGAGAGCTTTTTCAATGATTCTTAAATATGCTTTTAATCTCTGCACCTCCTTCTTTTCATTCCTCTTTGAGAATATGTCAATTTTTAATTTTTCTATATCCTTTTTCACTTGCTTTATTTCTACGTCGTCTTTTTCTCTCCAGAGTCCTTGCTGAACAAGAAGTTGATGGCACTCTTTTTCTGTTAACAGCTCATCATTTAAACACCTGTTATAGACCTTTTGATAAAAAGCGTTTGATTCAAATTCATCATCCAAGGTAGGTGGATATATTTTTATGATTTTATAATTATAGTCAACTAAATTAAATCCAGCCCTAATCCTAGAAACAAAAAACTCCCGGTCATGATAGTCCATGCAGAACCTCATTACGGGAGTTTTCGTTGTTCATATCATTTTTCCTTTATGATCCTAGCTTTAACAGTCAGTAATTACCTGTCTAAAGAAAGATGACCATTGTCTTTGTGGTGAAGCACATCAAGAGAGTTGAAGTTAGTGAAGCTGTATGTGCAGGTAGCATTTCCTCCACCAGCATCGCCTCCTCCGTAACTAACGCTTGACAGGCGATTCTTAGCACCTAAGTCAAACACGTAACCACCTCTAAGTACCATGAAGATTCTTTCGTTTTGAGTATTTTCTCCAGAAGCAACCGTTTCATCTAACAGTGAGTTTCCAACTTCCAATGCGCTAACAAAGTCACCCTCTGTTGTAATAGCTTCAATCTCGCAACTAACTTCGATGGGGAAGTTTGCAGGTCTAGCGAAAGGTGTTTTACGACCAATCTCAAGAATATCTTCTCGCGAGAAATCTGTTGAAACGCTAACGTTTTGAAGGTGAACCCTGTTTGTGTTGGTTGTTGAGTTAAAAGCGTTACTCATGCCGCTTCCATTAACACCTCGAATAATAGACGGAAAAATGCATCTCTCAATTAATACATCTTCACGTCGCTGAATACCACCACTTGCAAGCGCAGTCGCATCGCCGTAAATACCAGAAGAAGATGCTTCAGGAGAATCATTACCATCGAGGTCTATCAGTGGGTCGTTGCCAGTGCCAGCCCGTGTCAGAGCCATTCCATCAAATCCACCAATCCCTTGAGCTTCAACAGAATTTGAACTATGGAACCACTTCTTATTGTTTCCAACAAGGGTAATGCTTTCCGTTGCGTTTCCATCCACAGGGATTGAGTAGCTAACACTACTAATAAACATTCCAGACATCAGAACTTCTGTAGATTGTTTATCTGATGCTGTTGCGCTAGAAGTTGCAGGAGCATTTCCTAAAACATTAGTGTTATTTTCCTCATAGATACCAAGCCTAACATCGGATGTAACTTTAGATCTACGAATAAGCTTACCTGTGGCAGTCGGAGAAATTGCAGTTCCGTCCGCACTATCAAAATCGCTAGCCATGTGATAAAGAAGTCTATTGCCGTCTAATAGCTTTTCCATCGAAACTTCTACGTCAGGTAATCCTTCTATATTTTCATAAATCTCAAGCTGACCAAGCTCAAAAGCTTGTTCTAGGTTGAAGTTTGTAGTAATGCCGACACTTTGTACCCCGTGAGCTACATCGTTAGCATCGTAGTTTAAAGGAGTAGTGCCGTCTGGCGCGATTGCAACAGCCTGTGTTGCGTAAAAAATTCTGTCGTTATTAAGAGCGGTAGTCATTGGGTATCTCTCCTGTATGTGGAAGCATTTCTATATTATACACTAAAAAACTTAAATATTTAATTTTATTCCTTCTGTAGTTACTCTAACTATTCCTCCAAATATATTACTATCTATTAAAGTCATATTTTGAACATTTGAATTCTTAAAAAATAACCTTCCTCCGGGATATTCATTAACTAAATCTGGGTATTGTAATGCTCCAGAAATAGGTACACCCCTATAATCCATTGGATAATCATTGTTGCTGTTAATAGCATTACTGTTATGCAAATATATTGTTTTGTTATTTTGCAAAGATACAATATCTACTAATTTATTCCTTGTAACTTCGTCTTCAGCTATACAGTGGAATAGCACGTCTGTATACACTATTTGCCCTGCTCCTAGCTGATATCCTTTAAAAGTTCTAGCCGGAACGACTTCTATGGCTATAGCAGGAAGTTGCAATCTAGATTCAGTAGGCACATTCCAACTACCTTTATCTTTGTCGTAAAAATTACTATTGGGGTGCTGAGTGTCTAACTGAACTTCTTTAAGCCAAGGAACATCGTTAGCGTATACAACATTTATCCATTTATAACTGTGTTCTGCCTGAACTTTTGAATCTACTGGTATAGCGTTATTAAAGGTGATGGAACCGTTTTTGTAATCAACAAAATGAGAATACTGACCAGTCGTATCAGAGGAATAGAAAACGTCATCTACATATACTCCAGATATTCCCGGCTTCTCATTGTTGTCACCAACTATTGGGGCGGGGCTATATTGAACACCACTCTGCCATACCCAGTTTTTTCTAAACCCTTCCCAAACTTGACCTTGACTGTAGTTAGGATTGGAAGAAAGTCTCAGTCTGCTATAGTCTTCACCTTCTGGAGACAACTCTCCTAAAACTACATTAAAGTAATTACCTTTGTCTAATAAACCCCAGTCAAAGTATTCAACTAAGCCGTCTTGTATATCATTGTTTAATGTATACGAAAATATATCTGTAAAACCTTTTAAGGGAGAAAAGTAGTTCATAATAATGACTCCTGTATTATTTTTACAACTTCTTGCTCTCTACCTGCAAAAACTTTGCTTATAAAATTGTTTCCGATAACTCCAGAATATCTAGGGTCAACTCTAAACGAACCGCCTTGTTTCATAGATCCAATACCAGCTCGGCCCCTCCTATTTGAAACATAGCTATATCCTACAATAACAGTAGAATCACCTTTAGTTAAGAGCCAATCAAGCCAATGTAAATCTGTACCTTTTTTTGTCATTTGGTAACCGCTCATCATACTAAGAAGTTTAGCATTGTCTTGAGGCTGAAAGTTGAACGTTACGTTTCCCCTTAAATCTTTATTAAATAGTTTGAAGTTTACTTCAACAGAGTCTACTACAGCATTTATTATATGGGAAACAGATTCCTCAGCATTTGTTAGCCCAAACTCTGTTCTTAGTTCGTATGCGCCGTTCTTTAAAAGAGATTCTATTGCATCACTTGAAGTAATCCAACTTCTCGTCGCTGCTCTTAAAGCTCCTAGTGTTGAAGCTTTCTTTTTTCTCACGGTGTTATTTAACTCTTTGGCTAGAGCTTCGTTAATAGACCTTTGTATTTCAAATACGGATTGAGTTAACTTTAGAGTAATCATATTATTCCCAGAAACAGCCAAAGTATCTTTCTAAGCCAATACCCATAGGAAATGGGTCTCCACTTCTTTTGAACCTGTATTCTTTTAGGTCTTTTATTGATTTATGTACAATCAACTCTTTCGCCTGAAGTATTTTTGACAAGTCTGTAGCAAAGAAGATGGTTTGAATTCCGTTCTCAGGAACTACTATATTGCCGCCAACCTTAGTCCAGTTACGGCTATCCCAGTATACTTTAATCTTTATGTCCTCAAGTTTTTCTACTTCCCTGTAGCTTTTCCCACCCCTGTTATAGTCTGAATTCCTTCTTCTAGGATTGACAGATCTGTTATCAGGGATATTATTAAAGTTATTATCTAGTTCTTCAATTTTTTGTATATACACTAGTTGGCAGGTAACTCCGAAAATGTCAAAAGTAGAGTCCACCACATCGTAATACTTATCAAATACACTTTGAGGAATTGTGATTGGCATATAATTAACCTATTTTGTAAGCTAAGTGTCCAGCAAAATTACCGGCAGAGTTGTTCACTACTAAGCTCTCACCAGCCTGCGTTCTATAAATTACTTCGTTGTCATTAGCAGATATTCCGCCATTTGCAGCTAACGCCATAGGTCCAGTCATAGCAGTGTTTGAAGTCCCGAAAGAAAACACTTGTAAAGTGGAAGCTTCGTCTACGACGATTGTGTAACTCATGACAGAAATTTCTTTACCTTGAACGCCAGTGACCAAGGTTGTTTGACCCGCACCCCCACTAATCGCTACAAACGAAGGATCTACAGAAAATTCATTCTCACCTTCTGACGGAAGAGAAGTATTAACAATTTGAGATGATAAGGTTTTTGTTCCGCCACACCTATTGACGTAACTAACACCCCCAAACTCATTAAAACCATTTGAGCTTACAGATTTTTGTTTTGACATTTTTTTCTCCGAGAAATTTAAATTAACTGACCACTAACCCAACTTGTCCCGTTGGCTATCATAATGTAACTATCTACACTGGCGAAAGCTATAGCTCCAGTGTTAGTCGCAGGAATTTCACTTATAACATCGTTTATTGACTCGTAAACAGGTACGGTGAGCAATCCATTGTGGTTCACAATAGTATTGTCTCCTCCGCTCTCTGCAATAAATTTACCGTCAAGCTTAATGTTCCCACTGACTTGTAATTCGTTTGGGCTTGTCGATATATCTATTTTAAACGTGTCAGCATATGTTATATTTTTGTCTGCTTTGTAAAAAGCTATATTCCCAGTGGCTTGATCGGCAGAAGAGTCTTGTGTAACGTATAGTCCAGAAAGATCTGGTATATCTGCTACCTGTAAAACCCTAAAGATCGGTTCGCCATCACCACACTCTGCTGGACAAGTCCCTGAAGAAATACCTAGAAATGTTCCAGCGGTCTGATTTTTAAAACAAATAACTTGATCTACATCTCCAGATAATTCAAGTATACCGCTAGCGCTTTCACATAAGCTATTTCTTAAAAATGGTTCTCTTTGCTTTCCGTTATAAAATCCCGGCTCAACAGACGCAAAATTTATTCCAGACATACCCAATATTATACCAGAAACCATCATTTGAGATTCTTGATTAAGTCCCCCAATATGTAAAGATACTTCAGGGTCTATCGTAGAAATTCCTAATCTTTTATACTGGTCACTCCAGACAAACTCAGAATTGCTGTCTATTGTCTGAGACCCGGACCAAAAAGTAACACCACTACCTCTGTTTTGGTGTGCAACATCTTCTGGATTAGAGATTACACCAAAAAGTCCGGGATAGGTAGAATATACTTCTTTTAAGCCATTATTAAAATTGACTTTTGAGTTGTCTGAATTAGAACTTCTAAGAGAATTTCTAGTTAAGGTGGTTGTGTTGGGCGTTACAGTGCCTAAGTATTGACCAGAACCTACCTCGTAATGCACTCCGTCAGTTATAGCGTAGAATACTGCGTCGTCCACTGAATAATAAGCAGAAAATGCGCTAAATCCTTCAGACGCACCTTCCATTAATATATCGGAAGTTCCAGTTACTCGACTTAATTCTTTTACTCTATCAAAAAGTAATATATCTTTCATTAATAATGCCTATTTATGGGCTAGTGTTAGACGTTAATGGAGATGGGTCTGCACTAGTGCTGCCGACTAATCCGTAAGCAACAAAGTCATTTACTTTAGCGTCAACATTTTCATTATCATCACTCCTAATAATATAATATATACTTCTTAGTGAGTTAGCGTCGTCACCTTCTCTAACAAGTAAGCCAACTGTGTTTATGTCAAAAGCGTTATAATTACCGCTACTAGCCATAGCATTACTATTTCCAATAGCCACATAACTGTTGTTAGAAAAAGTTCCGCTAGCAAACGTAATCTTAATTACCCCCTGAGCTTCTCTTTGTAAAGAGTGGATGTTAAAAGATGATCTTACGGAAGGAATTCCCAAAGGATCTCCGCTAGCATCAAAATTACACCAAGCTTTAGCGACACCTTTTGCTGTTGGTTCCCCAGAAGCGTTAGCTATTTTTGAACCATCATCAAACGTGATAGTCCCAGATGTGTTAATTACTACTTTTCCATTGATGTCCTGAACAAACTGAAAACCTTCTTCATCACTACCTGAAGGGCCAATCCAGTGAGAAGTAAGCGAGTCGCTCATCTGTAGGTTGCCAAGCATACCACGGGAACCATTTCTATTCAAATAAATAAGATGGTCATCATCAGATAATCCTGCTAAATCTCCATGATCTATATTACCCGCTCCGGGATAAGGTTCTACCTGAGTATTGTCAGTTAGAAATGGATCGTTAGCGGCATTTGGAAAAGATATTCCACCCTCTACTATTATTTTTTTATCTGATGCTCCTGCGTCTATTGAATTAGTGTCACCAGAAACCATTACGTCATTTCTAAAGTAATATGTATCTTTAGTGTCGCTTAAAGACACAATGTTTGGAATAGAAGCGACGGCATCTTCCAAGTTATGTCTTACGTCTTGCGCACTGATTAACCCAGCATTGTTGTCAGCTAAATCCTGACCGATGCTAGTTAAAATTGCTCCAGAATTCTGAATCGTAGGCATTTATAGTCTCCTAAAAGTTAAAATATCCGCCCGACCTGTAATCGGGACCATAGTTTCTTTGAAGTGTGTCTGAACCGGGGCTGTAAGGACCAAGAATAGCTTGACCAGCAATGCTAGTTCCAGCCCGATATTCCATAAGTAAATGTTCGTATTTTTCACACAAGTCTTTATATAGGACAGTAAGGGTTGCGGTTACTCCTCTAAGATCTATTGCAGATGGTCCATCTTTAATAGATATAGCATTACCAGACTCGCTTCTTATTTCACTGCCTATAATTATACACGCAGCACGTAAAGATGATAGAGTTATAAAAGGATTGTCTTTTGTTGCAGCGTTTGTGGGATCGGGGGAAAGTAAACAAGTTTCTACGTTTATATCGTAAGTATTAATAAAATCAACATTCATCACCATCAACTGCGAAGCGACTAGTATAGACGTTTCTATTCTATTGTCGCTATACTTATAAGTAGCAGGATCTAGATCATTAACTAGATGTCTGACAATCGTGGACATTTGACCTTGCCAACTCATAACCACCCCTATAGATTACAATGTACTTTGAATGTGTGAATATCTGTGTAAAACGTCCCGCTTCCACCGCCAAGGAAAACTTTCCCCTGTAGTTTGTATTTTCCCGCTTCATCCAAATCTCCTGCTACAGCATCGTAGTACATAACCCCAGATACTGAGCTTCCATCGTCTAATCTAAGAGCAGACCTATTTATAATAGTATCGCTGGGTTTTCTAAAGTCTACTTGTAGCGCAGTAGCGCCGGAAATATTAACAAAGTCTGAACCATCTTTCACCGTCAGGAGAAATCTAGTTCCTATGTCACCTTTATGTATTTCACTAGCCATTTAGTGTTCCAGATTAAAATTTAATTGCTGATCTATGTAAGTATCGTATTTTATTTCTTTATCTATACTAATAGTGTAAAGTTTCTCTATATTAATATACACGATATCTTTATGTTTTTGTTTAAGATAAATATCTTCCAGTAATTGCCTATCTACTGATAGATCATACTCTAAGACCTCGTTATTAAAAGTCTTAGTCATTTCTTCAGACGTGCAAGTTGGAAATTCCCCGTAACATGTACCAATAAACATTACGCCTCCGGGTCATTGATTGTGATGTTTGTGTCTATGGAGTTAGCAGCTTGTTCTTTTGCCGTCTTAATTTCATACGCCTTAACGTTTTCTGCTAAAAAATTTCTAACCATCCTATTACCAAATTGAGCAATGTTTTCTGGGTTATCAATCATTTCTGGGTTATCTTGAGATATTGGTTGAGATGGGTCAAGTTCTGGGTTATGCACTTGATTTGGTCTTCGGTAATTTACTGCAAGGGACATTAACACTCTGTCAACATCACTATCTGCTATTTCTATTGTAAATTGAGCCATATTGCCTTCTCTTAATTAGTGGTTTTTTGCTACTGGACACGTATTTATGTTTAAGGGTAAGAAACTCTCACTTACTAACTTGAACTGTTCCATCTTCGTTGTAAGTAATATCTCCAACGTGCGAAAGCCCTTGAGCTACAGATTCTGGATTAATACCAGCA
>Ga0102815_10001154_pt1 | contig 16770 bp, 7 predicted proteins | sample ColrivemetaGS759_FD_79113 | JGI IMG/M metagenome (GOLD analysis project Ga0102815, IMG submission 79113) | Estuarine microbial communities from the Columbia River estuary - Ebb tide ETM metaG S.759 | ecosystem: Environmental > Aquatic > Marine > Intertidal zone > Estuary | place: USA: Columbia...
CAGTTCCATCTACATCTATCTCTCCAAAGGTTTCATTCACACTTCCAAGGAAAAATAATTCAATTGCATCATCTCCGTTTTGGGAGATATCACTGTTCGCAACCAATACATGTGTAAAGGCGTCCATACAATCCCCAAAATAAACGAACATAGCTGCAGTATCTCTTGCAACGATCACTTCATCACCTGCCTGAAGCGCCATAGCGGGGAATGAATATTCCAAGCCGTCTGTTCCACCTCCATTGTTCGCAACACCTATACCATAATAACTAAGATCAGCAATATCGTTCATCGCTGTAACATGTATTGCTTTTCCAGAAACTCCAGCGATATCCAGATCGAATATTCCTTTAAGTTCAAGAACCCCGGTTTGTGGTTCCTGATTAAAAATAGTAATGTATGTAGATCCGAAAGCTCCGTTTCCATCATTTGAAGTTGCTGTGACCAGAACGCTGCCGTCAGCAAGCGCTGTTAATATGCCATCAGTATTTATGCTTGCAAAACCGGTTTCATTGGTGACTGACCAGCTTACCGTTTGATTTGAAGCATCTGTTGGAAAAATACTGGCCACCATTTGAAGGGTACCCATATTTACTATGATCGAGGTATCTCCTCCCATGCCACTTACATAAATAGAATCAACAGCGATTCCGGGGCAGAATGGATAAGGGCAAGAAGCTTCATTATTTGTAGCTGCACCTGATGTACAACTAACACCACCATAAATCCAGTTTCCATCAATATTATATGCCCAGGAATCAAGGTATTCCCATGGTTGATCCGTTCCATCCACATCAATATCTCCGAATGTTTCTATAACCGCACCTAAATGGAATAATTCAATAGCATCATCTCCATTTTGAGAAATGGCACTTGAAGCAACGATTACAAGATCAAATGAATTATAACAACTTTCAAAATATAATTCCATCGCTGCAGAATCCCGAGCTACCAATAAATTTTGTCCGGCTGTTAAAGACATTGCCGGAAAACTGTATTCCATGCCGTCCGTTCCACCTCCGTTATTTGCTACACCAATTCCATATAAACTTAGGTTATCTATTTGATCTGTTGCTACAACATGAATCGCTTTTCCGGCTGAGCCGGAAAGTCCAAGATCCAATACTCCTTTCAATTCAAGTGCTGGAAGTAGTACGGGCTGATCTGAAATTGTGATGATCAGTGAATCCGTAATTGCGGAACCATCATTTGAAGATGCTGTAACCAAAACTTCTCCATCTACGTAAGCAGTAACCAAACCATCTGTTGTGATCATTGCATAACCACTCAAATTTTCAAGAGCCCAGCTAACACTCGGATCAGAAGCATCTGCAGGTAAAACCGTTGCAAACATCTGTAATGATCCGCCAGCGGTATTTATAGTGCTTGCGCCCCCGTCCCCGGTTATTTCAATGGATGTTACCAACTGATCAGGTACCGGACAAAGTGGATAAGGACAAGTTGAAGAGAGGTTATTCCCTGCCCCATCTGTACAGTCTACGCCACCAAAAGTCCAGGCATTGTCAATTTTATAGGCCCAGGAATCAAGGTATTCCCATGATTCACCTGTTCCATCAGTGTCTATATCTCCAAAAGTTTCAATTACATTTCCGAGGAAAAACAATTCGATCGCATCGTCACCATTTTGTGAAATATCACTATTGGCAACCAAAATATGGTCAAATTCATTCATGCAATCCGAAAAATAAACAAACATTGCTGTGGTATCTCTCGCAACGATCAATTCATCACCAGCGAGCATTGACATCACAGGAAAAGTGTATTCCTCCCCATCTGTTCCTCCGCCGTTATTAGCTACACCTACCCCATAAAAGCTTAGGTTATCAATATCATCAGTTGCCGTTACATGGATTGCTTTTCCAGCTACACCTGGGATATCAAGGTCAAGGATCCCTTTTAGCTCAAGTCCTGAAGTAAGGGCTATTTGATTGGTAAAAGTAAAAGTATGCATTCCTACGGCACCACTACCATCATTGGCAGTAGCTGACACAACAACGGTACCATCAGCAACAGCTGTTAAAAGTCCATTTGCATCAATCAATCCAAAACCACTTTCATTTGTAATTGACCAGCTCACAGTAGGATCCGGTGCATCTGAAGGGAAAACGGTTGCAATTATTTGCAAACTTCCGCCTGCAGTTACAATTTCATCAATGTCATCAGCTCCCATCACCCATATGGAATCCAATACCGGTGATTCAGGTTTCATGGTGTTTTCCATGGTATCGAAATCTTCGACCGACAACAGATTGGCATAGGACGTAGTCCAAGCACCTAAAAAAATTAATAATAAAATAGTGTAAAGTTTTTTCATGGTAAATGTTTTTTGGAAAGTAATAATATTAAAATTGATGGAAATAAAACATTCCTAAATGTCAAAGAAATAATAGTATATTTAGCACACCAATCTGTATTTTTAAAGAATACCAATATGAAAGAAGTGCTAAACAGAATTGAGAAAATCTATACGCAGACTCCCAAAGATATAAAGAGCAGGCTATATATCCATCTATACAATATTTTGAAAAATGCAATAATAAACAAAGATGTACCAAACGGATTTTTCCTTCCAGCAAGCAGAAAATTAGCATTAATATTAGACATTTCAAGGAGTACAGTCAATAAAAGTTACGATTTACTGGTTTTGGAAGGTTATGTGGAGTCAAAACCCGGAGCAGGTTATTTAATTCTCGATTTACTGGAAAAAACAAAACCAGAAATTAAATCTTCAAAATTATACAATTACCCCAAATTATCAGATGCAGGCATATCCTTCCTAAAGAATACAAGTCTAATAAATACGACTGATGATAAGAATATTGCTTTCAGACCCGGGCTGCCACCACTTGACATTTTCCCGATCAAACAATGGCAAAATCTAAGTAATTTTTATTGGCGGCACGCCACCTATTCGGATTTATCCTATTATCCGGCCTCAGGAATTGAACCTTTAAAGAAGAATCTGGCAAACTACCTTAATATCAGCAGAAATATCAAATGCAATTATCAGCAAATCGTTATTGTCGCAGGTAGTTTACAATCCATCTACCTGATTGCAAAAGCAACCATGAATCTTGGTGATTCAATACTATTGGAGAATCCGACTTTCCCGAATGTAACAACCCTATTCAAGAGTTTCCGATCAAACATCATTCCGCTCGAACTCGACCAGGAAGGAGCCATAATCAAAAGTGAAAATCTTGAAAATATCCAAAATCCTAAATTGATCCATCTCACCCCTGCCGGACATTATCCTTCCGGCACAAAAATGAGTAAATCAAGGAAATTGGAAATTCTGGATTGGGCAAGTCAAAATCATTCCCTGATCATTGAAAATGATTACGAGCACGAGATAAATTCTAATAAAAATGACTCTCCAACCCTGTTCTCTCTGGACAAACAAGACAGAACGATCTACCTTGGAACATTTAATCGACTTTTACACCCTTCTATCCGACTGGGATTCATGATCGTTCCTTTTCATTTACTTGAAACCGTGCAGGCTCTCCAAAAATTATCACATCGTTTTATTTCGCCATCCTACCAATACGTGATGAATCAATTTATCGAAAAAAAGCACTTGTTAAATCACATCAAAAAATTACAGCAAGTCGTTCATGAACGCAAAGAGATCATGCTGGAATCCTTTAATCAGGTCTTTGATAAAAGATTGAGAATCACTGATTCAAAAACGAATGGGTTACATGTTTTGGTGGAATTCCCTGAAGAGATGAACGAACAAAAATGTGTAAATTTGCTCGTAAACAACAACCTGGTCGTCCACCCTTACAGCAAGTGTTTTTCGGTTGGAAAATCTAAAGGGGGTATGATCCTGGGTTATGCTTCTGTTCCCAATCATTCCCTTCGCAAAAAAATCATCAAAATGGGCCAATTGTTCGAAAAACACTTGCTGCTTCCAGGCAAGCTTTAGTCAACCTATAAAATGCCTTTGATTTTAATACATCGATCATCACATCAGTTCAACTTAAATTTCTAGCACTTTTTAACTTCAAATCCAACTATTCACCATTAAAAAAGCGAATTTTAACATTGCCTCGAAAGGAAAATCAATTGGTATCTACAAATATTGATAATTGGTACGTTTATTATATATTTTAAAAATTGATATTCAATTTTCCATAATATAATTACTGTAATTACAGATTCATTTTCAAGTTAAATGTGCATTATGAAAAAACAGCTATTATTCACATGTATAATGTTTATTTCAGTACTGTCCTTACATGGTCAAAAAAACGTAAGCGGGACCGTGACTGATTCAAATGGGACCCCTATGATCGGAGTTACCGTACTTGAACTTCAAAGTTCGAATGGAACCGCAACAGACTTTGATGGGAAGTACACATTAAAGGTTAAAGAAAACGCAAGCCTTCTATTTTCATTTGTTGGTATGCAGGATAAACAAATTAAAGTCGGTTCAGAAAGTGTAATCAATCTTATTATGGAAGAGGACTCTGAAGTTCTGGACGAGATCGTAGTAACAGCGCTAGGATTTGAGGAGAAACAGGACGAACTGGGTTATGCCAGTTCAACCGTCACCAGCAATGTGGTCACAAAAGCGGGAGAATCCACGATGATCAATTCCCTGTCCGGAAAAGCATCCGGCGTAAGGATATCCAGAAATTCAGGAGATCCGGGAGGAGGGGCTTATATCCAGATCAGGGGAATTTCTACGATTGACAGAGATGCTCAACCACTGATCGTAGTTGACGGAGTACCTATAAGTAATGATTCAAGGGGATTTCAGGAAACAGCTGCTGCACAATCCCGATTGAATGACATCAATCCAAATGACATCGAAAGTGTAACTGTGCTAAAAGGTGCGTCTGCGGCGGCTTTATGGGGAACCAGAGCCCTGGGTGGTGTGATCATCATCAAAACCAAAAGTGGACAATACAATAAAAAAATGTCTGTAAATTATAAGACTAGTTATTCACTGGACAAGATCAGCAGGCGTTATCCATTACAGACGGTTTTCGGGCAGGGAGACAATGGGATCTATAACCAGAGATCAAGGGATTCCTGGGGGGATAAGATCGCTGACCGTGCAGGCGGACAGGATGATTTTGACACCTCAGGTGAATTCTATATCGATCAGGCAGGTAATGCTTATTATCCAATTCTTACAAAAAACGATCGCTCCCTTTTCAATGACAGCAATTTTGACCTTGTATTTCAGAATGGACATTTTTGGGAAAACAATCTAAGTGTCAGCGCCGGAAATGAGAACAGCACCATCTTTGCATCTCTGAGTGACATCGATCAGCAAGGAATTATCAGAGACAATTCAGATTACAGGAGAACAACTGCCAGGGTAAACGTAGGACATAGAATATCTGAAAAGATAAAATTGACATCCACGAACACCTATGCAAAAAGTATTTCAAACCGGATCAGAAGAGGAGCTTCATCATCTGGATTGCATCTTGGATTACTTCGAAACCCTCCTGACTTTGACCTAACAGGATACAGGGGAAATTATTATGCCAACAGCGATGCATCTCCGGTTTCTGACAGACATCGATCATTCCGCGAGCCAATTGGAGCAGATGGAACTGCAACTTATAATAATCCGTTATGGACCATTCATGAACAAGAGAACCTGGTAGACGTTGATCGATTTATCTCAACCATGGAACTAACTGTTTCTCCCTGGAGTTGGATGGATCTTATCGGACGGGTTGGATTGGATAAATATGCTGAAAGACAGCAGGAATTTTATACACCCGGCTCTGCATCAGGGGCCTTGACATCCGGTTTTTTCAGTAAAGACCAGGCAAGAAGTTCAATTTTCAACATGGATTATATTGCCAAGGGCCATAAAAGCTTCAGTAAAAACCTGAGCGGCACCTTATTGGTCGGGTTCAATTTTAATCATCGAGAACTGATAACTGAAGGGAGTGAGAATACGAATTTCATCCAATTTACGGATGTTGCCAGCGGAATCAGAGATGTTGACAATACCTTACCTGAAAACAGAACGGTAAGCAGTACATTCGGTCAGGAAAGAACAGTTGGTGCATATACGGCAGCCTCTCTTTCCATGTATGACATGTTATTTTTGAATGCTACACTCAGAGGTGAATCAGCCTCTACCTTTGGGGACAATGCAAAAAATACTTTTTATTTCCCTTCTGCGTCACTGGCATGGCAATTCACTAAAATCTCAGGAATTAAAAGTGATTGGCTCTCATTTGGAAAACTGAGACTTTCGTATGGAGAAGTTGGGGTCCAGCCAGCAAGATACAATACCAGTAATGTATATGTTTCACCCTCTTTCAGCGATCAGCTCGGAGGTAGTCTGGCAGGTGCCTTGTATGGAAACGGAGCTTTCATCCCCAGTTCACAAAGAGGCAGCAATGATCTGAGGCCTGAAAGAAAAAGAGAGGGAGAAATCGGACTTGACCTAAGATTTTTGAATGACAGACTTTCATTTAGCGGAACTTATTATTCGAATAAGACAGTGGACATGTTACTGGATTTCCCTATTGCAAATTCAAGAGGGGTTACCAGATTGTACACCAATGGTGCAGAAATGCAGAACAAAGGCTTTGAGATGGATCTAGGTTATAACATCGTGCACAACAGCGATTGGAAATGGGATGTTAATTTCATTTATTCAAAAGTCAACAACCTTGTGACAAAACTCGACGAAGGTTTAACGATCAATCTGGGAGGTTTGGCCGCAGTTAGCTCCAGAGCGTTAGAAAATTATCCGCTTGGGGTTTTCGTTGGAGGGTCGACTTTGAGAGATGAAAATGGAAATATTGTTTATGATGAAAATGGATTCCCGAAACAGGATCAATTAGGGGGAATCATAGGTGATCCAAACCCCGATTGGCAAGGTTCCGCTTTCACGACTTTATCCTATAAAAATCTGTCAATTGCAGTTCTTTTCGAAACCTTTCAGGGCGCTGATATTTTTGCAGGCACGAAGGCCGTGATGGTTGATTTGGGGACCTGGGGATCAACTGGAGAAGAGGTCACTGCTGATCAGAATTTGTTAGATTATGATGGAAATGTTATCCTTGCCGGAACAACCTTCAGGGGCAAAATACATAATTTCGGTGCCGGCCCCGTAGCCCTTACTGAAAGTTGGTACAATGGGGATGGTGGTTATTTTGGAGGAGGAAATGATGAACTATATATAGAAGACGGATCATGGAGCAGGCTGAGAGAACTTACATTAAGTTATGAGCTGAATTCGAAATCAATACAAAAACAACTAGGCATTTCAAATGCAATACTATCATTTACAGGCAGAAATTTATTCATCCTGACTGCTTTTGAGGGGAATGATCCGGATACGAATCTACAAGGCGTAAGTGTTTCAAGAGGTATTGATTATTTCAATAATCCGGGAACGAAATCATATATTTTCAGTTTGTCAGTTACTTTTTAATCGTAAATGAAAGATATCATGAAATCAGCAAAAAATTAATCTTGCAAATTTAAATAAGCGCAATGATTATTTTTTCATCAAAGATTTCATCAGGCTATTAAAAATAAATAAAAAATAAACAGATGAAAAAGGCAATAATAATTTTCATTTCAATCATATTCTTCAGTTCCTGCTCTACCCTGGTCGATGATCTGAATAACAATCCAAACAGCCCGACAAATGCTTCCTATCAGTATATTCTGACGGGTGCAGAGCTAGGGAATACCATACTTCACTCCGGAGAAGCAACGAGGAAGACAGGAATCTTCTGCGGATATTATACCGGTCTCGACAGAAATCACCTTGGACTAAGCGAATATGCAGTGAATACAAGTAATTTTAATACACAATGGAATGACGTTTACGTAAAAACACTGGTGAACGCCATTGCCACAGAGACAGCTGCGGAAGAGGAAGGAATAACGGGTGTCACTATTGGAATAACCCATATATTAAAAGCCATGGCTTTAGGTACGGCAACTTCTCTCTGGGAAGACATTCCCTTTGACGAGGCCGGTTATCCCGAAATAGAAAACCCGGTTTTTGAGGACCAGCTCATCATTTATGGGAAATTACAATCCATGCTGGATGATGCCATAATTAAACTTGCTTCAGGAACAGGCAGGCCAGCCAGCGGTTCAGACATTCACTTTGATGGAAATCCGGTAAAATGGACTGAAGTCGCATATACATTAAAAGCCAGATATTACATGCACGTCAAAGACTATGCAAATGCATATCAGGCCGCTTTAAAGGGAATCAGTAGTTTTGAAAATAATTTGAAGACGCCTCATGGAATGGCATCTGAAAATTCCAATCTGAATTATCAATTCTTTGCCATAGCCGTCAGACAATCCGATTTGGTAACTTCAGATCTGATGACCAGTTTGATCGCTCCGGACGCCTTGTTGAGCCCAGATTTTTCAAGATATAGAGGCAATGATAAAACAGATGAGACTTCCAGATACAATTATTTATTTCACATAACAGAATTCGGAACACAACCCAATACCGTAAATGGATTTGCAGCACAGGATGAGCCAACACACATGATCACGTTCCGTGAAAATTTATTGATCCTTGCCGAAGCAGGTTTCAGGACAGTCGGTTTTGAAACAGGTTTGACACAACTGAATGTTTACAGAGCATTTTTGGCTTCTGGGGGATATTTTTCAAATGGTGGTTCTAATTTTAAATACGATGGATACGAAGCGACTGATTTTGAAACAGGGGGCATTGAGAACATAGACGGGCTCCCTCTCAACGATGCATTACTACGAGAAATATTGGAGGAACGTTATATCAGTTTCTTTGGACAAATCGAAGGATTTAATGATACAAGAAGAACTATAAATGAAACGACAGTAAGGGTTCCTGTAATGCCGAATACAGGCGAGCAATTACCGCAGCGATTCCTATATCCTACGATTGAGATTGACAGAAATTCGAATGTACCGAACCCGGTTCCTGACTTTTTCTCTCCCACTAAGGTTAATCAATAAAAAAAGGGGGAAACATTAAAAATGAGCGATTTGAAATTAATTATCTGATGAGAGAAGTAAAGCAAATAATCATTAAGAGCGTATGGCTGGTTTCGATCTTATTTTTAGGTCTGAACCTTTCTGCCCAGGATACCTTATCCAAAAGTGTGCTCTTTATTGGTAACAGCTTTACCTACTTCTATAATTTACCTCAGGTCGTAGCAGCAATGGCTGAGTCTCAAAACATACACATTGATGTTCGAGGATCAACAGTTGGAGGTGCTAATCTAAAAGACCATTGGCTCGGCAGGAAGGAGACCAAAACCAGGGAATTGCTTGAAAATGAAAAATGGGATTATGTCGTGTTGAATAATTTCAGTTTGGGCCCGATAAAAGAAGCAGATAGATTCAGAGAATACAACTTTAAATTCATCGAATTGATTCGGGAAAAAGGAGCCATTCCTGTTCTGATGCAAACCTGGGCCTACAAAGAGAAGCCTGAAATGCAAAAAATCCTTACAAAGTCCTACAGGGAAATAGCAAATGAAACCAAGACTGATCTGGTACCATGCGGTGAACTTTTTGAATTATCAAACAAAATGAATCCTTCATTGAATTTGTTTTTCGACCATAAACATCCGTCTTCCAATGGAACCTATTTACTCGGACTGGCATTCTACAAATATTTTACTGCGATGTCAACAGCTCAGATCCCGAAAAATATTTCAATGAAGGACAACAACGGGGATAAATTATATCTCCTTTTTATGAGCAAAGAGAATTCTGTTTTTTTAAAAGATTTGGTTGAAAAAAATTATAAAATTGATAAAAACATGGATTGATCCAATGGATTTGGATATGAATTCAATTACAATTTAAAGAAAAGAAAAAATTAAAATTATACATTATGAAACTTTCCAAAACAGCATTTCTGAGTATAGCTTTGTTTTGCACAGCGCTACTGGTGATCACCGCATGTAATAAGGATAATGGGGATGAGTTTCCAATCACAAAGGATCTGAGGGTGTTACAGGTTAAATCAGCTAATAAAGTTATCACTGATGGCGCAAGCAATCTTTCTGTGATCTCCCAGCTGGACCTCATCTTTTCACATGGATTGGATGCGTCTTCTTTCGAATCAGCCCTCACATTTACCCCTGCAGCGGAGGTTTCATATTCCTATGATGACACAAAATCATTCGTAGCAATTAATTTCACAAAACCCATGGAATACGACACTGAATATTCCATTCACCTCGCTAAAGGAAGTTATGGAATTAATGGAGAAGAAAGTATTGAGGATTTTAATTTCAATTTAACAACTGAAACATTCATTCCTCCACTTGTTACGCTTACGAGCAGCAAGCAAAGTTTTTATGAAGGCGAGACAAATACTATAACGGCCAGTTTATCCAAGGCAATTGCATTGGATGTAAACATGGATCTAATTTTCTCCGGTCTTGCTGAAAAAGACCTGGACTATACAAGCAGTGACACCAAAATTGTCATTCCTGCTGGACAAACGGCTGCAAGTATAGAATTGACAGCCATCACAGATCCTGATTTTGAAGGGGAAGAAACCATCCAAATAAGCATTGAGAACCTTGAAAACGGGATTGAAGATGGGCCACAATTGTTATTCATTACGATGGGAGATTTGCCGCCTGCATTAGAATTCAAAGGTGTTATGTCTTTAAAAATAGGCGGAACGGACACAAACGGACGGGCCATTCACCTGAGCGTTCTTGAAGACATTGCAGACTTGAGCACTTTCGGAATCGGGATCGCAAATAATGGTGGAGGAACAGATGGAAGAGAGATTGATTTTCCAGCAATTAGCGTTGCTGTCGGGGAAGACATTCTCCTGGTACGTGATATTGACCGGGCAGGAATGGAGAGTTATTTTGGTCCTTGCTGGCAGGAAATAGAGCATGTTATTGAATCTGAAGATGTAAACTTTAACGGTAATGACCCATTTGAGTTATACAATGAAAATTTTGTTATTGAAACCTATGGAGACGTAGATCAGGACGGGACCGGACTCGATTGGGAATGGACTGGAACCTGGGCATTCAAACTTGGCGGTGTTTGGGAATATGGAGCATTGGATTGTTCCAGTAATGCGGCAACAAATGCTGAATCTGCTTGTCCTTACCCGTTTTGTCAGCCCCTGATGATGGAGGGCGCTCTCGCATTGCTTTGGGATGGTTCAGGAACAAATGGTGGAAAAGGAATACAATTAAGAGTCAACAGATATATTGATGACCTGAGCAAATATAGTATCGGTGTGGCAAACAATGGAGGCGGAACAGATGGGATCGAATTTACTTTTCCTCAAATGTCTGCAGACGAAGGTGCTCATATATTGCTGGCAAGAGAACCCGAAACAATCGCAAGTTATTTTGGACCTTGTTTTGACGCTTTTGACTTTGTCATTCAGTCCGATGCCATGAACCAAAACGGGGATGATGCACTCGAACTTTTTGATGGAGAAATGGTTATCGAAACATTTGGCGATGCAAATGTGGATGGCACCGATCAGCCCTGGGAATATAAAGGATCCTGGGGATTCAAAATTGGAGGCATCTGGACCTATGGTGGGATTGACTGTGCCGCTGGTACATTATCCACACAATCTTCGCCCTGTCCATATCCATTTTGTAATTAAATAAGCTTTATTACCTTTGAATTCAATTTTCTGAATAAAATAAAAATGGGTAAAGTACATCTCATCATTCCTTCCATATTGATGTTTTTCATTTTATGCGGATGTGATCGAACTGAAAATGTAGATTATATTTCAGCAATTTCCATCACAGCAAATGGAACTGAATTTACAAATGGTATTGAAAATATGCCAACTGATATCACTATTAGCATTGTTTTTTCAGCAACAGTCCAAAAGGAAAACTTTGAGTCACTACTTTCCGTTACTTCCGGCATACAGCTTGTACCGCTTGAAATAGATTTTTATAATCAAAATTCAAAGATCGATATTCACATAATGCTTGATTATGCTTCCGAGTATGAATTCAAAATTGGGTCCGGAGTAATTGGGATGACAGGACAGATTCTTGAGGACGACATTGTGATTCATTTTTCAACAGGAACAGATCAGAAGATCTATTCAATGCCTCCTTGCACAACAGCAACCGATGGCTGTTTGCACTCCGTCGAAATGTCAGGGACCGGAACCGGAATATTTAATTTTTACGCCAGCTACCCTATTTATGAAGAATTGGCTGAATGGAAAGAGCTTGATGCCGCTATTATCGTATTGCACGGCGTCAACAGAAATGCAAACGATTATTTTCAATATATGATGAATGCCCTTAAATCAACAGGGATAGAAAATAATGTTGTTTTGATCTCTCCATTTTTCAAAAATCAATCTGAAGCTTCAGGTGGTGATTTTTATTGGAATAGTGTAAATTGGAGGGAGGGCCAAAATTCCATTTCAGGGTCTAAAATCAGTTCTTTTGAGGTACTGGATAATCTGATCAAACAACTCACTGACAGCAAATTTTTCCCTGCCATGAAGAACATCATTGTCACCGGCCATTCTTCTGGTGCTTTAATGTCCCATTTGTATGCCGGTTCCAATAAGGTGCAAGACGACTACCCGAATATTGATTTTGATCATATTGTTGCCAATAGTCAGTATTTCTATTATCCCGATGGTCAGCGAATGGATGAAAACACAGAAAACTTATTCACACCTGCGGATTGCAGTAGTTACAATGTATGGCCATTTGGCTTTTCAGCGATACCTCCCTACCTGAGTGAGACAAGTAAAGGCAGTTTTAATGATCATTTTGTGAATCGTTCTGTCATTTATTTACTGGGGAATGGAACCGGATCTGACTCTTCACTGAACACAAGCAGTTGCCATGCCACATTATTGGGCAGTTCCCGCTATCAGAGAGGAGAAAACATGTTTAAATACATGGAACTCGTTTATCCGGGGATGCACCAACACTCAAAAACCATCGTGAATGGAATTGGTCATGATGGTAATGGAATGTATAATTCTACTACTTTCAAATCATTGCTTCAGGAGATCTTGAACAATTAATGACAATTATTAACCCGGGCGGTTAGTTAAATAAGAATAGATCATTCTGCCCTCAAAATAGCAGGAAGTTGTTTTTGTTTTGAATTCCTTCCCAAAACTAAAATCCAGAATAATCCATTTATAAAAATGGCAAGAATGATCAGTATCATATAACCAATTGGCGCACTCGCAGACTTTGATATCAAGGAAGGCAATAAGCCAATAATAGTACCTGCCAGACCAATTCCCAAGCCTATTCCAAGTAAAATTACATTTTCCATTACTTCCATAAAATAGATGGATTTTTCAGGTATCCCAATTGCTTGCATCAGCGCCAGTTCACTTTTCCTTTCAGCCTTATTTCTTAATAGAATAATTCCAAAACCCAGCGTTCCAATAAGCAAACCCAAAGCACCGAGCAACATAAAGACATTCAGATAAGTATTTGAAACAGAATTAAACGCCATCATTCGAACAGAGGTTCTCTGAAATTCAACGCCAAAATCCTGAAAATAGTAATCAATCAGATTCTCAATACCAGTCCTGTTATCCTCTTTCCCTTCAATCAGCAGCACTTTCGCTCCTCGAGTGGAAGGAAAATACTTTCTCAGCTTATTTTCATCTATCAGAACATTACCCTGAAAAATTGAATTATTCAGGCCACCGGCTATGATCAGATTCAATTCTGAACCAGACTCATCCAGGTAAATCAGGGTATCCCCGAGTTTTTTCATCAATCCCCAGGTAATTACCGTTTGATCAATATAAGCCGGAATGGTATGCTCGTCATATTGGTGTTCAAGTTCTAACCAGGGAGCCTTTTTATCAATTTCCCCGGTCAGACCTGCGAAGGAAAATGCTTTAATAGAATCAAAATAGGTCGGATCAACACCCAAAATTTGAGGATTGGTCACCTGATTGAGATTCAGGCAACTTGCATCGTCTCCCTGAAGTGTTAATAAAGGTACAAAGTGGATTGAATCAAGGATGCTTTCCTCAGATATGTTCAGCGATGCCTGTCCTTCTTTAGTATTGGGATCAGTTTGAAAAGCTATACTTGATTCAAGCCAATACAAAAACCCGCCCGTTCCGGATGACCTGTTGGATTCATCATTAAAATAGGTTTGACGATTAGCCCCCGTGATGCAGACACTGAAAGTTCCTAATGCAAGCATAGAAATGGCAACAAGCGATCTTTTACTTTTCCTTGAAATATTCCTGAAAGCAAGTTGCCAAATACCGGGAATCGAACGGACTCCCATCGAATTTTCATTCCTGTTTTTAAGTATAAAAAGCCTGACGAATAATATCATAAACAGAATCATGAAAGCTCCGCTCGCCATAAATAAGGCTGAATTATCATAACTACCGTTTTTAACGGCCAAAATAACGGGACCGATACTTAAAATGAGTAAGCAGATGGCAATTACCCCTTGAATCAGCTTCGCTTTTCCAGAAATTTGGCCCGGATGATCTGTCTGAATATTTTTTGATCTGATCTCCTTTCTTATTAGAAAGAAAACAGCCATGACCGCAATTAAAATACCGGAAAACAAACCAACTAACAAGCTTTCAAAACTGATGTGTATTGACAGGTCATGGGTTCTTACCGCATCCTGCCAAACTGAATTTAAACCATACAAAATCGCTTTGTTATAATAAACGCCAAGCACCGTTCCAAGGACTCCTCCAAACAAGATAGAAACAAGTGATTCTCCCATTAGCATTTGGAATATCTTCCTGTCTGCAATCCCCAATGCCCTGAGCACTTTGATCTCTTTTCTACGGGACAAAATATTTAATGCAAATAATAAAACAAGCAACAAGACAGCAGCAGCGATCACAAAAAAGCTCAAACTAAGAAACAATTCACCAAAGTCAACAGAATTAGCAACTCCGCGGTCAGCCGCTGATCTGACATCTTTAAAGCCTATACCAATGTCAGATGGGGCAAGCAGTTGATTCAGTTTGGCTGTTCTATCCCCCAGATCAGTACCTTGAATTTTTATCCTGAGTGCAGTAGCAGATCCAAATGCGTTTGCCCACATTCTGTTTGCAGAAGCATATGATACAATTGCTTTTGGTGTTCCCCTGAACTCGTTCCAATACAACTCATCCTTATCCCGGATCAGATCCAGATCGATGGGAATCCCGGTATCCCATTCTCCACAACTTTTGGCATCAGATAATCCCGGAAAATCTGGCATCAGGTCTTGCTTGAACAAATGTCCCTGATTTAGCTCAATTCCAACCAGTTTCATCATCTTACTTTCAGTGATAAGCTCTTTGTATGCTCCGATCGTAAAATATTCCAGGCGAACAGAATCTCCGACACTAATCGCCAGATCAGCAGCTGCCCAATCATTTAGAATTATTTCATCGTCAGCCAAATCCAGATCGATCATGCCTGACTCAAGGCCAGATACAAATGAATACGGTATGCTTTTATTATTAAATTGTATTCCGTTGACCAAATAGCTGAGAATCCTTTGACCTGGATATGAGGAAGCAATTTTTTCACAAATTATATCATCCAGAAAGATACGATCTGAAGTAATCTCAAGAATTTCGTTTCCTTGTAATTCTTTCACTTGAAGGGATGCATCTCTATAGGACCATTGCGCCTGCATCAATGAATCAGGCAAATCATTCTGCGTTTTTGATGACCCGCCTCCCGAAAGGATCAAGTTGCTTTTATTTGCAAGATCCAATTTACTTTGCAATAATGATTTTGATAAAAATAGATTATAAGGTGCTTTTTGGTTTGTTTCGAGGCTGAATCTCGCAAATTCTTCATCCGAAAGGATTTTTACCACCTTTAATCGAAGGGAAACGGAGTTTTGATCCCCGCGAGAGAATGGTGTATTCACCGGAATTGCATCGAGTTTTTCCATCCGAAGTAAAACAGTGATTCCTAAATCCAGTTTTAAACGATTTGCAACATTTTCACTGACCATTATTCCATCTTCATTCAGATCGATGCCAGACAATTCCGAAAAATACCAGAAAGCTGAATCTACACCATACACATCAACCTGATTCAAGCGCACATTCGTTTCCGGATTTTTGACAGTTCCTTTCAGCCTTAATACCCCTGCAATATTTAAGGAAGAAACATTATTCATTTTGAGACTTAAGTCATCTGAAATAAATCGTTCTCCGGTCACACAGGCATGATCAACCTTCCCCAACCTTTTATTGACGATCTGTCCCAAACTATAATTGACAGAATCGCCAACAATAAGGGCTCCGGTAAGAACGGCAGTACTCAGTATGGTGCCGGCCAAAAGAGCAAGATTTTGCTTTTTATAAAAACTGAAGCTTCGTAAAATATATTTTAAAATACTCATGCAATCATTTTCATTCCAACTATTAATAAATCTTCCGGCTTAGACCTGAATTAATGAACCATTGGAAAGTTGGTACATCTTCTTCATTTTTTCTGCTAATTTGCTTGCATGTGTAACCATTACAACGGCTTGTCCATTCTCTGCGTTAAGATTGATCAACAGATCGACCAGTTCCATTGCTGATTTCTCATCCAGGGATCCGGTAGGTTCATCAGCCAAAATAATTTCAGGTTCATTTATCAGGGCACGGACTACGGCAGCTCTTTGACATTCTCCAACAGACAGTTGAGAAGGAAACTGATGAACCACATCCGCCAGACCGACCCATGAAATTAGTTCCTTGGCCCTATTCATGGCTATCGTCTTGACTTTCTTATCTTTTTCGGTAATGAGAGGCAATAA
>Ga0102815_10001158_pt1 | contig 16750 bp, 11 predicted proteins | sample ColrivemetaGS759_FD_79113 | JGI IMG/M metagenome (GOLD analysis project Ga0102815, IMG submission 79113) | Estuarine microbial communities from the Columbia River estuary - Ebb tide ETM metaG S.759 | ecosystem: Environmental > Aquatic > Marine > Intertidal zone > Estuary | place: USA: Columbia...
AGTGGATGGAGTGGCGTCGGAGGACAGGTCAAAAATCCATATATACTTGACCGGAATCCATGCGGATCCAGTTCCGGCTCAGGAGTATCTGTGTCTGCGAATCTAACAGTCCTGGCGATCGGTACCGAAACCAATGGATCCATAGTTTGTCCTTCGAACAATAATGGCATAGTGGGTATCAAACCTACCGTTGGGCTCATCAGCAGGTCAGGCATCATTCCCATCTCCTTCACACAGGACAGTGGCGGTCCAATGGCAAGATCTGTAAAGGATGCCGCAATTTGTCTTGGTGCCATGACCGGAATTGATTCAAGTGATACAAAAACCCTGGAAAGTGTTGGAAAATCACATATTGATTATACCAAATTCCTCAATGAAGAAGGATTAAAAGGTAAAAAGATCGGTATTTATACGGGGCCGTTAAATACCAGTTTCAAGGTGGATACGCTATTCAATCAGGCCGTGGCTTACATGAAGAGTCGAGGTGCAGAATTTGTAAAGATTGACCAGATCGCGGAGGCGAATGTAGGTGGACTTTCATTTCAGTTAATGCTGCATGAATATAAAGATGGATTAAATAAATATTTTAAATCGTTGGGACCTGATGCAAAGATCAAAAGCCTGGAAGAATTGATCGCATTCAATTTTGCTGACTCCATAGAAATGATAAACTATGATCAGAGATACCTTGAAATGGCTCAGAAGAAAGCCGGAATCGAGTCCGAAGAATTTATCGAAATCCTGAAAAACATGCTAAAAGGGGCCAGGGATAATGGAATTGATAAAGTGATGGATGAAAACGGTTTGGATGCATTTGTTTCTCCAACAGGAAGTCCGGCCTGGAAAACAGATCCCATCAATGGAGACAATTACATCATGAGTAGTTCATCGCCGGCAGCATGGGCAGGATATCCTAATGTAACCGTGCCTATGGGATTTGTAGGCGAATTACCGGTAAATATATCCTTTTTCGGGAGAGCCTGGAGTGAACCAATTTTAATAGAAATGGCTTATGCTTTCGAGCAAGGGACCAGACACAGAAAAGCGCCAAAGTTTTTGCAACCCCAGTAGGTAGTTGTACAAATTCGTTTTTAAACAGCAAAAAACAATCTGAATAATAAAAGAATGAAAGCCTTCGACTTGTGTTGAGGGCTTTCATTAAACAGATTTTGCTGTCTGTTATTTATTACCCGACTTCATTTCCGCTTCTTTGAGATTTTTTTGATATGTTTCAATAAAAACAGAACCATATTTTAAACCCAGTTTAACTGCTTTTTTGTAGTTTTTCTTTGCATTTTCCATATCACCAGACTGTTTATATGCATCCCCAAGGCTATCATAAACGTTGGGTGAATCCGGAAATCGAATTACATTTTCCTTAAACGTTTGCAGGGCCTTATCATAGGCTTCCTCCCTGAGGTATTGGTAGCCCAGCAGATTGATGATCTGTTCACCGGTTTTAATATCCATACCATATTTTTCAACTAAATAATTATTATGCGCATCGATCGATGCAATACCCTGAGCAAAATCTTTTGGCTGAAGCACCCAATCTTCAAAAATCCACATCAATCCATCGTATGCAGCCACAACGGGTGAGCTTCCATGATCGTATTGATCCATTTTAACAAAACTATATTTGAAATTTTTGGGTTTTTGTTGATTCAGAATATCCATAAAGCGGCTAATTGTTGGTATGTAATCCGGTTCATTTCCCAATGTCATATATAGTGATTTTTGTTTATTGTAAGAAGCAGGAAGCTGCTCACCGGCCCGTTTCACAATGTACGCATCTGACAACTGTAAATAAGGGCTAACCGCAATATAAGCATTGAAAAATTGAGGATGATCCAACATGGAATAGCTTGCAAATAAACCTCCGAGCGAATGCCCCATCAAGATCCTGTATCCGCTCGTGTAGTATTTTTTTGATATCCACGGATCCAGCTCCTTTTCAATGAAATCATGAAAATTATCAGCGCCCCCGGATGCTGGTTCATTTTTAATTAAAACCGGTGAAAAATCTTTATTCCGGTCAATATTTTTAATCGCAACAAGGATCATAGGCGGGATCAATTGCTGACTGGACAAATAGCTGATGATTCCGCTCATGTACTGAAAATGGGTTTCCCCATCCAGGATATAACAAACCGGAATTTTCTTTCCAATTGTTCCGGAATAATCCGGCATATAAATAAGCATTTCCCTTTCCTGTTTCAGTATATCTGAATAGAGGGTTAAAGATTCACCTTGTTTAAGACTGTGTAATTTAGCTTGACCATAAACAAAAGGGCTTGTTAAAAACATTGCAAAAGCTAAAAATACGAGTGAACTAATTATTTGTTTAAATGGCTTTTTCATTTTTCTGATTTTAAGCGTGATATTAAAGATGTATTAAAATTGCACTTTCAAAAACAATAAATGATGAGAAGTTGCCATACACAAGGATGGTACATTCATCAGGCTTTTAAATTTAAATTTAAGTCATTGATTATGTTTAAATTGCATTTTGTCATTGTCCGTCTTACCTTCGTCTACGAATTGTAATTTATCTGCAACTCTGATGTATTTTTGAGTGTTAGTTAGTATGAAATGTAATTAATAATGAACAATTCTGCATTAAATCTTCAACAGGGCTTTTTCTCAAGTGAGAATTATAAAAAATACAGAATATTGTGGCATTTCCTTTTTTGGATATTTTACCTGTTCTTATTCAGTATTTCCTACAGGATCGACATTGATAAAATGAGTGTTCTCGATGTGATGCTTCGTTTTAGCATCACCTTACCAGTTGACATTTTTGCCTCTTATTTTACAGCCTATTTTCTTTTGCCCTATTTTCTATTGCACGGAAAATATGTCAAATTCATTTTCTTTTTCCTGGCATCCGCTATCATTTTTGTTTTGATGCAACGTGTCCTTATTTACTACATAAACCTGCCTATTTTTCACCCGGAATATTTTGGACAGGAACCATTTTTTGGATTTGATTATATCTTTTCCTTCTTCAACATTTATGCGGTTGTCGGCATCGTAACTTCAATTCGCTTATTTAAATACTGGCTAAAAAATCAAAGAGCGACACAAAATTTAAAAGAGGAAAAACTGGAAGCTGAACTCAAGTTCCTAAAATCACAGATACATCCTCATTTTTTATTCAATACCCTGAACAACTTATATGCCCTGACGCTTGATAAATCAGATCAGGCACCGGAAGTCGTCATGAAACTATCAGGTTTGCTTGATTATATGTTATATGAAGCCAATGATCCCAAAGTAAGCCTTGAAAAAGAAATCCTGCTGATTCAGAATTTTCTGGATCTGGAAAAAATCCGATATGCCAATAAATTAGATCTTCAGTTCGAACTTGAAGGCAGCAGTTCCGGATATTACATTGCACCTATGTTGCTGCTTCCGTTTGTAGAAAACAGTTTTAAGCATGGTTTGAGTAATCAAACAACCGCTCCCTGGATCAAGATCAAGATGAAATTGGAGCGTGGCTTACTGAATTTTAAGGTAATAAACAGCCAGGGCCTGGTTAAGAAAGAGAAAAAAGAATCCTATACGGAAGGTATTGGTCTTGCAAATGTAAAACGAAGGCTGGACCTGATCTATCAGAAAAATTACTCATTGAATATTCGAAATAATGCGGAGCAATTTGAGATTGACCTGTTCATAAATTTAACATAAATTTAGTCAGAAAATGAAAACAAGATGTCTGATCGTTGATGATGAACCTTTAGCCCAGAGAGTGATAGAATCACATATGGAAAAACTGGATGATTTGCAATTAGTCGCTAAATGCAGTAATGCCATAGAGGCGATGAGCATGTTAAAATCAGAGCACATTGACTTGATTTTTCTTGATATTCAAATGCCGGAATTAAGTGGCGTGGAGTTCTTAAAATCGCTTCAAAATCCGCCATCCATTATTTTTACGACTGCCTACAGAAATTATGCGATTGATGCATTTGAACTGGATGTACTGGATTATCTTTTAAAGCCAATATCGTTTGAACGATTTATAAAATCGGTAAATAAGTATTATGAATTGAAAAACGCATATGCTCCGAAGGTTCTTGGAAATGCAAATGAATCATCAGAAGAATTGAGTTTCATTTATGTCAGACAAAAAAAGACAATGATCAAAGTCCTGCTCAGTGACATTTTGTACATTGAAAGTCTGAAGGATTACATTCGAATATTTCTAGAAAAAGGCGGCTCTTTAATGACCAAGCAAAAGATCTCTACCATGATCGATCTTTTACCGGAAAATAATTTTATCCGGGTGCACAAATCCTATATCGTTAATATTGACAAGATCAATACACTTTCACCGACAAATATCGGACTCAATGACAAGACCATCCCAATTGGAAGGAGTTTCAAAGCATATGCGCTTAGTCATTTGGGTTATGACCAAAGTATCTGATAATACAATTCTATCCAATTAAACCTTCTGAACGTAATTCGGGGTCTAAACCTGTTTTTCTGCCCGGTAAGAAGACCTGACCAGCGGACCACTTTCGATATACTTGAATCCTTTTTTCAAGCCGATCTCCTTGTATTCTGCAAAGATATCCGGATGCACAAATTCAACTACTTCAAGATGCATTTTGGTTGGTTGCAAATACTGTCCGATTGTCAGAATATCACATTCGTGTTCACGCAAATCATCCATTAAAGCCAGCACATCCTCTTTGGTTTCACCTAATCCGAGCATGATGCCACTTTTAGTTCTTTTACCGTAGTCTTTCGTCCTTTTTATCTGCTCCAGGCTCCTTTCGTATTTTGCCTGAGGCCTTACTTTTCTGTAGAGCGATTTTACGGTTTCCATGTTATGGGAAACGATTTCCTGACCAGGACTTATCATTGTTATCAGGGAATCCCAATCGCTTTTTACATCCGGGATAAGTGTTTCTATGGTCGTCTGAGGCGTAAGCTCTTTGATCAATTTTACGGTCTGATGCCAGATCTCAGCCCCTTTATCTTTGAGTTCATCCCGATTAACGGAAGTGATCACCGCATGTTTTACGCCCATGAGTTTGATCGCTTCAGCCACCCTTCGTGGTTCGTCTGTGTCATATTCATTTGGTCGGCCGGTATTAACGGCACAAAACGAACAAGACCTTGTACATACATTCCCCAGGATCATAAATGTTGCCGTTCCTGCTCCCCAGCATTCCCCCATATTCGGACAATGTCCACTTTGACAGATCGTATGCAGATTATAACTATCCACCACATCTTTTACAGACCGATAATTTTTACCTATGGGCAATTTAACCTTTAACCAATCCGGCTTCCGTTTTCTCTTAACTAGTTCTAAACTCAATGTCTTTTTTTTTATAACAACACAAAACTAAGCAAAGGGTTGAAAAATACAAGCCAATTGTAAAGAATGAAAAAAGGGATGATCAATTTTCATAACTATCAATAAGAGAATACAAGTTCAATTTATTTATAAAAATTTCCAGTTCAATTGCTTCGCTTGTTTTAAATTTTATCTTAACACTCTGACCTGGTAGCAGATCAAAATAATTATCCGAAAAACGACCTTCAAGACCATCTGCAAATAAGTAAATATTTTTTGCGAGATTATCTGAATGTATAATAATCTCAAACCCATTTTTAGTTTTCAAAACTTCCTTTGTGAACGTTGGCCGGGATAAGTTTAGCGATTTAACCGGCACCAAAAACAAATTATTTCCGGAAAGGAACTGATCATTTTCGTCCAGTAATTCCACTCTGAAAAAGATGTCCTCTCTCTGAGCTGCTCCGATTATATCTGATACTGCCATTTCAAAAACGAGACTGGAGGCATTGGCTGAAATAGAAACATTCTCATTCTTTCCCCAAAGCACCTTACCCATCATATCAACTAATTTCACGGATAATATGCCATTTTTTTGTTCAAGCAAGTCGGAAACAAGGCTAATTTTTAAGGTATCGTCAGAAGTGACATCGGGAGAAACCAAAACAGGTTCAAAAGCTTTTTTTGCAAAATAATGCAAGGCTTTCCAATTGCCATAATAATCGATCCCTGACCAGGAAGCTACCGGCCAGCAATCATTGATCTGCCAGTACAGAGAGCCCATACAGAAAGGCATATTCCGTCGGTGCGCCTCTATAGCCATTTTGATGCCTTCCGCCTGTAATACCTGATTAACGTATAAAAACATCGGAAAATCTTTAGGCTCTTTATAATCCCGCTTTAGATATTCATCGATCGTTACATTACCAATCGAAGATCTTTGATGTGACTGCATCACTTCAGAATAAATATCATGATCTTCATTGATAGTATATTTCCTAACTGAATTGAAATCCGGAAAAGACTGGAAGCCATATTCAGACATAAATCTGCCGATTTTAGTTTTATAATTAGAAAATGCTTCTTTTCCCCACCATACGCCCCAATAGTGAACGTCGCCTGATTTCCAATCTTCAAGTTGACCGAAACCGGCACTTGGAGAAGATGTCCAATACAATTTTTTAGGATCCAGGGACTGAACCACTGCCGGCAAAACATGATGAAACAAGGTGTCATAGGCTTGCCAGACCGTATCAACGACCGATTCACCTTGCTCTTTCAGGACCGTTTCTTTCCATCCCCATCTGTTCCAGGCAGAAAGCACTTCATTATCACCACACCACAAGGCAAGACTCGCATGATCTCGAAGCCTTTTAACATTTTGTTCTGCCTCCAACCTAACATTGTCGATAAATTCAGGATTACCGGGATACATTGCACAGGCAAACATGAAATCCTGCCAAACCAATATGCCATGCTCATCGCACAAATCATAAAATATATCTTTTTCATAAACACCGCCGCCCCAAACTCGCAGCATATTAAAATTGGCTTCTTTTGCATCCAGGATCAATTGTGTATATTTCTCATCGCTGACCCTGTTGAGGAAAATATCCTGTGGTATATAATTGGCCCCCTTCATAAAAACGGGAAAGCCATTGACCTTAAAATAAAAACTATGGCCCGTCGTATCTGCATCCTGTACAACTTCAATTGTACGTAAACCGATCTTTTTTTCCTTTTGACCAATGATCTGACCCTCTTTTTTAAGTTGAATCGACAACTTGTATAGTTTTTGCTGCCCCATCCCATTTGGGAACCACCATTCCGGATCAGAAATCTCAATGGGCAAGGTTATTTTATTTTTACCAATCTTCAATGACTTGTCGAAAGAAGCGTATGCTTCATTGTCTATCAACAACTCAAATTCATAATTGCCATATTCTACCATTTCCAGTTCAATATCCAGATTGATTTTTGCCTTTTCAATTGTCAACTCGTTGATATCATGATGTATGTCAATAATTCTGGCGCTATTCCAGGCATGAAGCTCTACGGTTTGAAATATGCCAGAGCTAACCAAGCGCGGCCCCCAGTCCCAGCCAAAATGATATTGTGCCTTTCGGGAAAAAACACAGGTTTTGATATCGCCAAGCTCACCACGCTGACTTTGATCATTTTCGGCACCGGGAAGGTAATATCCAAGTGCCTCTCTTTCAGTCAATCCAAATTGTGTGGCAGATCTGAAAACGATCCTCAGTTCATTTGAATCCGCTATTAAATGGTTTTTGCAATCAATTTGCCATCGGATAAACATATTATCTGTTTTCAGGATTTCTTTTCCGTTGAGATAAACATCAGCATGCGTATCGAGACCGTGAAAATCAAGCTCAATATTATGATACTTCAACAATGCAGGATCAATCTTAAATTTTGTTTTGTATTCCCAGTCTATTTTATCCACCCATTGACAATCCAGTTCATTTAGCCTGAAATAAGGATCTTGAATGACACCATTGCGAATTAAATCCGTATGGACAGAACCGGGAACTTCTGCGGGCATCCAGATCGTATCCTGAAGTGATTTGAAGGTCCAGTCAGAATTAATCTCTAGACTTACGGGCCCTGATTTTTGCTGGCAGCTTGTTAACAGAAGGAAAGAAAAGCTAATTAAAATGAAATGTTTAATCATGCGCCTGGATTTACTTTTTAATGCAATTCCAAGATAGGGATTTTACTAATTAATTCGGGTAAATGATCACCTCCATCGTTTGCCGAGCTGAACATTTACAAAAAAGCTGGCAAAAATGAATTGGTTTTTCTGTGTTTCAGTTTCGATCATCATAGGAATTCTTTTGATATAGCTATCGATTTGAAATCCTACTTCAATGGCTTTTATATACTTCTCATAGGCGCCCAAAGAGAAATGGGCAGCAACATTCGTATATGCGCCGGGCACCATTTGCAGTTTATCCCAACCATTGAAAAAACCGGCTTTATCCCGGATCTTATTTTCATCCAGAAAAAGATGTGCATTTTCAGCAGTGTAGGCTTCTTCTCTAAAAGTCTGATCCAACTCATCTGTATATTCCAAAATGAGATAATACGGTTTGAGCAATCCCATACTAAATCCACCTTCAAATGTAAACCCCATGGCAACACCCCGTTTCAATGCTTTTTCGGACAGGTAGTATTTTCTACCCACGCCTGCTTTAATATTTAAGAATTCGTTTTGTTTGCCAAAGATATAACTACTTATGCCATTAAATCCTTGCAAGTAGCGGCTTTTTTGCCTTTCCTTGGGGTCTCTGACGTAAGCGATATCAAAATTATAATATTTGGTAAGATAGTATTTGCTTATTTTCCCTTTGTTAAAACCAATGGACAATCCATTTGTCTTTAGGTTCAGATCAAAGGAGAATTCTTCGAAAAATACAATGCCTTTTGCAGGTGTTAGTTCATATTCTGATCGCATTAATGACTCCTGCCCAAACAAAGGAAGGGTCAAAGCAAATAATATGACACAAAACAACCTATTCATAATTGATAATTCTTGAGAGTGCTATAACAATTATACAATTATTTTTCGAATTCAGAAAAATAAATAATAAAACTACAATTAAAAGGGCTTAAAATTGTCAGATTTAAGATCTGTAGTTAGGATGAAATACTAAAAGACTATTCAAACCCAAAAACGATCTTATTGTTTGCACCTTCAGTTATGCTTCCTTTTGAAATCTGACGGTCAATTCTCACACCTTTAATTTTCAAGTAAGCTATGCATGCATCCCGTCTTCTTTTAGACAATAATAAAGCAATTATTGGAGATTCATTTTGGAAACCGAAAACCTGTACTTTCTGATTTGGATTGGCATGCAGCATTTTTGCCAGTTCATTCAAGATTGCAATAGACTTTGCTGACAAGGTTGCGGTACCCTGCGCAAATTCTATTTCATAATAGTCTTTATATTCTGGTGATTTTGTAACAGGTTTGACAACCCTGGCATTTTTGGGGACAATAATATTTTTGGCCAGATCCTGATTGATCTCATCCACCTTTTGCTCATTTGACTTTACTAATGGTTCATCACTTGTAACTTGTTGTTCAATAAATCCTGCGGACGTTAGATAATTGGGTAAATGCATGATCCTGGAAATTATGTCTCCGTTTTCTGACATCAACACTTCATAAGGTTCCCGGTCAAGCAATACGACATCTCTTATGACCCTTTGTCTCTGTGCGGACGCATCCACGACAACAAGAGAAGCGAAAACAAGACAAACATACATGATCAATTTATTCATCAATACACAATTTAGTAATTACAATAAAACAGACACATCAAGCATAGCTAGAACGAAATCATCCCTGCAAATATTTGAATGTCTGAAGTTTAACTTTTATTACTGTTTGGGAATATGCCCGGAATGACGAATTATTTCTAAAAAATCAATCCGATATTAAACAAATGTAAAAAATGAATTCAAAAAAAACAACATATTATGATTATTTTTAATATATAAATATTTAGCTTTGCTTATATAACGTAAAATGAAACAACTACTCAATAAAAATGGATTCGCATTTGGCGTCGTATTGATCAGCCTTATTACCATAGTCCAGAATATATCATTAATCCCGGTTTCTCAATCTGCGGCAGAGAAAGATCTAAGCCGATACGTTGAAAAAAAGATTCAAGGATCCATCAACGATTACCATAATAATGCAGACGAGCTTCAAAACGCTACATTTGAAAATCCAATATATTTGTATGAGGAAGGACGGCTCAAGTTCTGGAGCGATATCAATTACCATCCACCATTGGAAATATTCCATAGGACCGACACCATATATAAGTATGAATTAAAGGAATTACAGGGTCTTGTCCAGAGCCATAAGGATGGAGATAAAACGCTGGTCATTCTCATTCCCATTATTAGATCATCTGAGTATATTCCTGAAAATGGGTTGAACTGTCTGCGGCCGATCGATCACATCACAACATTGCATTTTGGAGAAAAAATAAAATTTGAATTTGATTCCCTGCCAAAGTGTAAAACCAGTCCTTATTTCATCTGGTTTCAGTTGATCTTATTATTGCTGGGTTCCATTTTGATCTTCCCAAAAACTTATGCTTATTTAAAGAAAATCAGAAAGTTTCCTGAAATTGGAAAGTCGAATCTATACCTGTTATTACTCAACCTATTGCTATTACCTACTGCTTTTCTACCCGTTTTTGAAGAAAACTGGTTCACTGCATCGCTTGGCGAAAATTCATTTTCGCCTGTAACGCCCCTACTCCTGATAAGCTCTGCCGGATTTCTATTGATTCTGTTAACGACAATGCCTTTCAATAAAAAACAAACCAGAGACTGGGGCTCAGGCAGCTGGAAGAAATACATTATTTCTTTGATCAGTTATATCCTCATAGGGGTCTGGGGTCTGTTAATGATCGCTCAATATGAATACATCTATCGTTTATCAGGCATTGATTTACATTTAGAAGAACTATTTTCATTTAGCATGAAAGAGATCACCTTTCTGATCATTTTCATATTTCTGTTTGTGGTCTTTTTTACTTTCAGCCAGTTTATATTCAAACTTATAAATTATTCAAGGATCCAATTGCCACAAAAAATAGCCGGGATCCTTATTACTGTTTTTCTATTGTACATTAGCAGTATAACCGGTTGGGTCGATATTGACCCTGTTCTATTGATCCTTGCCTATCTTATTTTAGTTGTGACGCTCGACCTGTATCAGGATCGAAAGAGTCTGAATTCAACCTGGATTTTTACCTGGATGATCCTCATTTCAGCTTATGTTTCATTTTTAGCCTTTTCCATTGATTATAATTCTGACGAACACAGGCTGGAGGCCTCATTACATAATATCATTCAAAACAGAGATCTGGAATTTGAATCGATGATTTCGGATGGAATACAGCCTTCCAGTGAGGATAAATATATAACAGAATGGGTTGACTCAAGCCCTGAAGTATATCGAAAACTTCGGGAAAAATACATTTCAATAGCCAAAAACCTATATTTCAATCCTTTGACAGGGGATTATTACATTGCAAACGAGTTACTGAAAACAAAAACAATTCCTGTCCGGCATTATTACATAAACAAGGAATTAATGCAACGGATACAGCTGAATGACATCCCTGAAAAGTATATTTTACTGCATCAGGGTAAAAAGATAATGGATCATTACGAAGCAGACATTTCGGATAGGTTTCAGCAACATTTCAGCAACAGGGATACGAGTTCAATGCTGGTCAATGGCTACGCGCTGCATTTTATGCACGGGCCGGATGAACTGACCATTCTCCATCTTAAGAAATTACCGGGACTACTGAGACCTGTTTCCCTTTTCTCTCTTTTGTTTTTTATTTTAAGCGTCATTTTGTTTCTTTTGTCGGTGATCAACACCAAAATGATGATCTTGCCAAAGCAATTGAACCTACAGTTTTTTGAAAGAAAATCACTGAGAAACAGAATTCAGATCAGCATAATCAGTTTGATCATCGTTTCTTTTTTCATCATAGGTATTGTTACGAATTATTACTTGAGGAATCTGGCTGAAAACACAGATCAGGTTATTCAAACCAGTCAAATCCAATTATTGCAACACGATCTTCAGGGTGTTTTGGACAAGGACTCCTGGACACCCGTAGGAAAGGTTTTGAAAGATTATTCTCTGGATCAGAGCATGGAATCAGGCAGGCTTATTTACTTCTTTGATGCAGAAGGAAAAAAAATGGAAGATTTCAGGAATTTCCACACCAATCTGCCCGGAGACAATCAAATCAACATGATCCCTTTCAGGAGTTTTGCTGCACTCAATATGAAAAATGATAAAGCCGGATATTGGATCAATTCGGATAATATTCGAGGCATGGTATTTCCGGTAAGAAAAAATGGATCTGTTGAAATCAATGCTTTTGCGTTCGTACCCGGAAAACATGAAAGATTCAGCCTCCAGAATATATCAGATATTTTTGCAACCTTTCTCAATATTTACAGCTTTCTGTTCATCATTTCGGGCGGAATTGCCATTGGTTTAGCCAATTCGATCACTAATCCGATAGAGATTCTTGGAAAAAAATTGAAAGGATTAAAATTATCCAATAAAAACGAAACGGTTCAGTGGAAGAACGAAGATGAGATCGGTGCTTTGATCACCATCTACAATGACATGATCCACAAATTGAGTGATAATGCGAAAGTGATGGCGAAGGTTGAACGCGATTCAGCCTGGAAGGAGATGGCAAAACAGGTAGCACACGAGATTAAAAATCCGCTTACCCCATTAAAACTAAACATTCAATACCTGGAATCAAAGGTTAGGATGAATCCGGAGGATGCCCCGGGTTTGATCGAACAGATCGCGCCCTCCCTGATAGAGCAGATCGACAATCTGTCCGAGATCGCCTCTGAATTTTCAAATTTTGCTCAGTTGCCTACTGCCAGAAATGAACAGATCCGATTGAATGAAATCGTTAAGACTGTTCATGATTTCTTCAGAAAGCGGGAAGATCTGACTTTTCAGTTATTTGTTCCAATTAATGACGTACTGGTATTTGCCGACAGGAACCATTTGGTGCGGATCATGAATAATGTAGTAAAAAATGCAATTCAGAGTATACCATCAGATCGTCAGGGTGAGATCATTCTACGACTATACAGGAAGGATGACAATGCCATCATTCAGGTAACAGATAACGGTTCCGGAATTCCGGAGGAAATGCACGACAAGGTATTTTCACCAAATTTCACCACTAAAAGCAGTGGTACGGGACTGGGCCTTGCCATTTCTACAAATATGCTGGAATCTTTCAACGGTCGCATTTATTTCAAAACGATAGAAAATCTTGGAACTGATTTTTTCATCGAGATTCCATTGATGCGTTTTGAAGATAATTATCCGGAAGTTACCCGGGTATTACTGGATGATTAAGGTCGTTAAACAATAGTTTTATTGATCAGGTCATCATCGGCCAGGTTCGGCAAAGTAACTTTCAGTTGAGGGTTTTCATCCATTGCCCTTTTGATGGCAAAAATAGCCTCATCATTTCGAGCCCAGCTCCGACGTGCGATTCCATTGTTCACATCCCAGAACAACATATTCTTAATGTTATTTGCGGCAGCATCTGATCCATCGATCACCATTCCAAAACCACCATTTATAACTTCGCCCCAGCCTACTCCACCGCCGTTGTGAATACTTACCCAACTGGCACCACGGAAGGAGTCTCCGATTACATTATGAACGGCCATGTCCGCCGTATATCTGGAACCGTCATAGATATTGGATGTTTCCCGGAAAGGAGAATCTGTTCCGGAAACATCATGATGATCTCTGCCCAGAACAACTTGTCCTTTGATCTCACCCTTTGCAATCGCTTCATTGAATGCAAGAGCTATCTCAATTCTACCTTTGGCATCTGCGTAAAGAATCCTTGATTTTGAACCAACAACCGGCAGATTTTCATCCGCCGCTTCAATCCAGTTGATATTATCCAACAGTTGTCCCCTGATCTCCGCAGGGGCTTCTTTTAGGAGTTTCTTCATTACCTTGGCAGCCAATGCATCCGTAAAATCAAGGTCTTCTTTTAATCCGGAAGCGCAAACCCATCTGAATGGCCCGAAGCCATAATCAAAACACATCGGCCCCATAATATCTTCCACGTAGGATGGATATTTATATAATCCCTTTTCCTTATTTTTCCATATATCAGCAGAAGTCTTTCCTGCCTCCAGTAAAAATGCATTCCCATAATCCCAGAAATACATGCCTCTATCGGACAAAATATTTACAGCAGCAACGTGTCTTACCAGAGTTTTACTTACTTCTTCAAGGAATTTTGCTTTATCATTTGTGAGCAATTGTTTTGCTTCTTCAAAGCTAAACCCTGCGGGACAATAACCCAGATCATCGATATTATGCAAGGAAGTCTGATCAGAACCCAATTCAACATGTATCTTTTCTTCCACCAGATATTCCAGCAGATCGACAATATTACCATGATAGATCAGTGCAATTGCAGACCCATTTATCTTGTGCATCACGATTGATTTTCTAAGCTCCGTGAGGTCGGTGTAAACATTCTCTTCCATGATATAACCATCAGCAATTCTTTGTGCGACTGCATCCGGATCCACTTCGGCTATTACGCCCACTGCTCCGGTGATCATGGCAGCTTTAGATTGAGCCCCGGACATGCCTCCCAATCCAGATGTGATATATAGTTTTCCGGTAAGACCATTATTGCCAAAATTTTTAATCCTGCCTGCATTCAGCAAAGTAAGTGTAGTCCCGTGTACGATTCCCTGCGGTCCGATGTACATAAATGAACCGGCAGTCATCTGTCCATAAGATGTTACGCCCAGCGCGTTGTATTTATTCCAATCCTCTTTGGTAGAATAATTTGGTATCATCATTCCATTTGTAACGACAACCCTTGGTGCCTGTTCCATTGAAGGGAACAAACCCATGGGGTGTCCTGAATACAGGACCAATGTTTGTTCATCTGTCATTTGAGACAGATATTGCATCGTGATCAGATATTGCGCCCAGTTTTGAAAAACGGCACCATTCCCGCCATACGTTATGAGTTCATGTGGATGTTTTGCTACTTTTTTATCCAGATTATTCTGGATCATAAGCATGATGGCAGCTGCTTTTTTTGATCGGGCCGGATATTCGTCCACTGGTCTGGCCAACATTTCATAATCAGGCATAAACCGGTACATATATATTCTCCCAAATCTTTCGAGTTCTTCGGCGAATTCTGGCGCTAAAACTCCATGAAATTCTTCCGGAAAATACCTGAGCGCATTTTTAAGTGCAAGCCTTTTATCGTCAAGGGTCAGGATATCGTCAATGATCCGTTTTGGTGCATGACTAACCGAAGGATCTATAGGTTTTACCGGTGGTAAAATTGCCGGGATACCCTGCATAATTGCTTTTTGAAAATCCGAATTATGATTCATGTATATCTGATTATTTTATTTTTTAAATTTTTCAAGAGCCTGTCTGGTAAAATCTGAAAGTACCAGTTTTCCGCTCAGTTCAGCTCGTTGGTCCAGCAAATCTGACCAATTTTCAGTTCCTTGCCAAAAGATTTTTTTCAGCGCCTTCAATGCGTCCGGATTATAATTACTCATTTTCTCCAGATAAGTCTTCAGGAATTCATCCATCGCCTCCATATCTTCAAATACTTCACTGAACAAACCTAGTACACATGCTTTTTCTGCCGTTACCCATTTTTCAGGTCTCAGCGCCATGTCAGCAAAAGCAGCCGTTCCGATTTTTCGTTCCACTGCAGGAGCGATCACAAAGGGTCCAATGCCAATACTGATTTCGCTGAGCCGCACAGAAGCAAATTTTGTCGCAAATGAAATATCAGCAGCCGCGGCAATGCCAACACCACCTCCAACCGCCTTCCCCTGAATTCTTCCCACTACAATTTTTCGATTGGTACGGATCGCATTGATGACATTTCCAAATCCCTTAAAAAATGAAAGCCCTTCTTCCATATCTTCTATGGCCATCAATTCATCAAAATTTGCACCGGCACAGAAACTTCTGTTCCCGCCGCTTTGCAAAAGAATCAGGCTGACAGAGGCATCCAGGTCCATTGCATTGAGCGCTTCTACCAGAAGTTGGAGCAATGCGGATGGAAGTGCATTATGATGGGGATGAAAGAACTCTATAATCCCGATTCCTCCGGTTTTTGACGTTTTTACATAAGGCTTTTCCATATTACTTGATTGTGTGGACAAATATAGTCAAATGAACAATGATGAAAAAGAGCATCATGCATTTCCTTTCAGCCATTTTAATTTGTACAAAAGTAGATTTATCCAATTTTTTGTCACGATTCTCTTAAAACACCGGCTCCTCATCGAAATTATTTTAAATTTATGATATTTATTTAATATCTTTATAATATTATTTTAACATCATAAACTCATACTATGAAAGAAAAAATTTTCAAACCATTAAATGGTTTTCTGATTTTAACTCTCTTTTTATTACTAATAGCCGGAGCTATTTTTCTTGGTATAAATGGGCTAATGTTACTGATGATCATTGACATAGTGTTATTAATTTTCATATTACCTGGATTTTTTCTGGTCTATCCGAATAGTTCTAAAGTACTTACCTTATTTGGGAAATATGGCGGCACGATCAAAAAAGATGGATTTTGGTGGGCTTTGCCATTTTATATTAAAGAGAAGATCTCTCTCCGGGCCAGAAACTTTGACAGTGAACGGGTTAAGGTAAACGACAAACTCGGAAACCCGATTTTGATAAGTGTCATACTGGTTTGGCGTGTAAAAGACACCTATAAAGCTGCATTTGAAGTGGATCATTTTGAGAATTTCGTGAAAGTTCAGTCAGACGCAGCCGTAAGAAAAATG
>Ga0102815_10001166_pt1 | contig 16647 bp, 15 predicted proteins | sample ColrivemetaGS759_FD_79113 | JGI IMG/M metagenome (GOLD analysis project Ga0102815, IMG submission 79113) | Estuarine microbial communities from the Columbia River estuary - Ebb tide ETM metaG S.759 | ecosystem: Environmental > Aquatic > Marine > Intertidal zone > Estuary | place: USA: Columbia...
TAACACTGCAGGTTAATAGCAATCACGATATACAGGAGGATATTGTCAAATTGCAATTCTCAGTAATCGACACCGGCATTGGTATTCCCAAGAACAAACAGGAAGAGATCTTTCAGGCCTTTACCCAGGTCGATGCCAGCAGCGCCCGGCATTATGGCGGCATTGGCCTTGGCCTGGCAATTTGCGAGCGGCTAGTCAATGCTATGGGCGGCAAGATTACGCTGAATAGTAATCCCGGCAAAGGAACAAAAATTGGATTTGAAATCGATCTGGAAATCTGCAGGCCGGATTTAGCGATACCAGCAAGATCGCGAATAGCGGCCAGCACCACAGATGGTATTAAAGTCTTGATGGTCGAGGACGACGCCACAAATAGTATGGTTACCAACAACTATTTGCACCATCTGGGCCACCGGGTGATTGCAACCCAAAGCGGCGAAGAGGCTTTGGCCTTACTGGATAAAGGTGGCATGTCGCTGGTGTTGCTCGATATCAGTTTGCCGGGTATCGATGGTCTGACTATCTTGAATTACATTCGCACTCACATCGACCAAACGATTGCGGCTCTGCCAGTGATTGCGATGTCAGCACATGTATTTACCGAAGAAGTCGATTATTACCTCGGTGCAGGTATGAACGGATTTCTGGGTAAGCCTTTTTCACTGGAGGATCTCGATCACGCCATCATACAGGCCATCAATGGTCATGAAGTAATCATTACCAACACCAGTCAACCGGGGCCACAGGGCACGATTAGTCAATTCGATACATCGGTAGTCGAGAATGACATCAGTCGACTGGGATTTGACAGGGTCGAAAAGTTTGCAGCCCTGTTTTTTCAAACCACCGAGCAACAACAAACCAAATTGATTGAAGCAGCGGAACGGGGTGACTTTGACGAAACGGCCAGCCTGGCTCATCGAATGAATGGCGCAGCAGGTAATTTCGGGCTGCAGAAATTATGCGCACTGTTAGCAAGAATAGAAATCCAGGCCAATAATGGCACCAAATTGACAAATGCGTTACTAGAGCAGTTTCAGATCGAAGTTGATGATGCTACCGCGGCTCTAACCAGCTACCTGTCTGAACAGAAGGCGCAACCACAAAATTTATCCGCTTGACCCCAAGCACTGTTCGGGTGCAACGAAGCCGTTTTCCTCACCAACGTTCGCCGAGGGATTCCGGCGAGGAGCCGGGCCCGAATAGCGGTCTAGAATACCTCACTGGCAAATAAGTAACCTTCGCCATGCACGGTCAGGATTATCTGTGGCGTGTGACTGTCGTGTTCGATTTTATTGCGCAGACGCAGGACGAGCACATCGATAGTACGCTCATTGGGCGACCAGACTCGGTGGGTCACTTTTTCCATTAACCATTCGCGATGCAACGTTTTCCCAGGGTGCTCGAGGAACGTCACCAGCAGTTCGAATTCGCCGCGCGTCAATGACAAGCTATCTTGCGTATCTGATGACAGGCAACGCCGCGACAAATCCAGCGTCCAGCCCGAGAAAGACTTGCTGCGCTGTTTTTGCAGCCTGCTCTGGTCAACCTGCTTGCGACGAATCAGGTTTTTTACCCGTGCCAGCAACTCACGTGGATTGAATGGTTTGGTGACGTAATCATCGGCACCGATTTCAAGGCCGACAATTCGATCGATTTCATCATTGCGAGCTGTCACCAGGATAATGCCTACATCCGTTTTTTCGGAAAGCTCCCGGGCGAGCTGCAATCCGTCTTTGCCGGGTAAATTTATATCCAGCAGCACCACATCGGTAGCGGACTCTGCAATCAGGCGGTGAATACCCTCGCCATCCTCAGACTGACTGACACGGTAATTTTCAGCCTCAAAATAGGCCGCCATACGCGCGCGTGTCACAGCATCATCTTCAACAATCAGAACATGATGAGTGGAATGTGTGTCTGTCACGGTATTTTCGCTTTCTGGATTATCGGCAGTGGATTGCCTGCAACGAGTAGGCCGGATGGTATCAGATTGTTTAACAAAGGACTATTTGAAGGAAAGTGGTTTAACTGGAACAGCACTGCGGCTCTAATATCCCTGTCAATTCGGGTCAATATGAACATATTACCGCCAATTGTTAACAGGCGATCAATACTGTTAACAATTTGAAATTCGCAGTTCTTAATCGATCTTTATACTTGTCTCGCGTTACTGATGCCGATGAAGGGCTTTTGGCAGATTATCAGTTTCGGATTTTTATAATAAAACTGGAAATAGTGGCTGTGCGCATTGCCGATGTGGCGGTCGACTCTATTACTAAATATCGAATCCTGTGGAGGATAATATGAAACTCAGAAATCTTACCTTTTTAAGGTTCTTGCTTTCCGCAATGTTTGCAGCCCTGGTATCAGTATCAGGAGCCTCAATCGCCGCTGACAGCAGCAAACCAATCAAAATTCCAATCAAGAACTGGTCAAGCCAGATCGTCATGGCCCACGTGATCGGTGGCATGTTCGAGAATATGGGTAGCAACGTTGAATATCTGCCAGTAGACAACCAGGCAAGCTTTGAAGCAGTTCGCGCTGGTGATCTCACCATCGTGCATGAAGTTTGGCAATCCACCATGCAAAATGGCTACTACAATGCCATGGAAAAAGGCGGCCTGATCGATGCTGGCACCCATGACGTAGTCACCAAGGAAGAAATGGGCGTTCCCAACTGGGTCATTGAAAAAGGACTTTGTCCAGGACTGCCAAATTGGGAAGCACTGAAAGATTGTCATGCTGCATTTGCGACCCCGGATTCCGCTGGTAAAGGCCGTTGGCTGGAAGGCCCACAGAGTTGGCATGGCGATGTTATGCCTAATCGACTTAAAGGTCTGGGCCTGGATGACACGTGGACTGTTAAATTTGCTGGCGCCGCTGATGCTTTGTGGACTGAATTGAAAACCGCTGAAAAAGAAGGTCGTGGCACCGTGATTTTCAACTGGTCACCTAACTTTACAGATGCCACGGGTTTCACCTTTATCGAATTCCCACCCTATGAAGACGGCTGCAGACTTGCTGACGGCGGTAGCCTGGCAACAACTGGTTGCGGTTCACCAACGGGTTGGTTGAAAAAAGGCGCAAACTACAAGTTTCCGAAAACTCATCCCAAAGCCTATGCGGCCTTTTCGAAGCTAACATTCAACAAGACACACATCGGCCAAATGGCTGCTCTGGTTGACGTTGAAGGATTGACTCATGAAGACGCGGCTAAAAAGTGGCTTGCAGACAACAAAGACGTCTGGATGCCATGGACCGTTTCCACACTGGGTGCAGGCAATTAAGAGATGTCTTATCAATAAACCTAGCTGTACATGTATCTAGAAGAAACTGATTCCCCCCTCGACCAAAAGTTAAGGGGGGAATTTTTTTTGGGCATGGTGTATCTTGATCAGAAAATAAAAGACGTTATTCATTCGACGCAATAAGTAAGCTGGAAACTAACATGACTTCTCAAAACGAGCCCTCAGGTAGTGCGGAGCCGATTATAAAGTGCGAATCGGTCTACAAGATTTTTGGCGACAACGCCGGCAAGGTGCTTGAAAACTCAAAAGGCACCGTCAATGCTGAAGTCTTCCTTGAAGCAGGCTGCGTCGTCGGCGTCAATGATGCTTCCTTCGAAGTCCATGAAGGCGAATTGTTAATACTCATGGGGCTTTCGGGTTCCGGAAAGTCAACGCTGCTACGCTGCATTTCCCGCTTAACCGAACCCACCGCTGGCAAAATATTCATCGATGGCCAGAACGTGCTGGAGATGAATCCCAAAGAACTTATCGAACTTCGCCGCAATAAAATGGGAATGGTTTTCCAGAGCTTTGGCTTACTACCGCATAAAACCGTGCTGGAAAACATTGCCTTCCCGTTACAGGTGAAAGGAATAAGCACTGATGAAAGCATTAAACGCGCGATGGAAATGGTTGAACTGGTCAGCCTCAGCGGACGTGAGAATTACTTCCCCAGGCAACTGTCCGGTGGCCAGCAGCAACGGGTCGGTATTGCCCGGTCTTTAGCCGTTGAACCCGATATCTGGTTTCTGGATGAACCCTTCTCGGCGCTCGACCCGTTAATTCGTAAAGAGATGCAGGACGAATTCATCCGCCTTCGTGCCGTATTGAACAAGACCATATTGTTTGTCACCCATGACTTCGATGAAGCGTTACGCCTTGCTGATCGCATCGCGATCATGAAAGAAGGCGTCATAGAGCAGCTGGACACGCCCGCCAATATCGTGATGAACCCGGCAACGGAATACGTGCGCAAATTTACCGAGGAGGTCCCCCGGGAAAGAGTGCTGAAAATAGAATCGGTGATGGACCCCTACAACAGTTCCGAGGCGCTCGGTGATCTGCGGGTTCCCAACGATGCGATTATCGAAACCGTCGCGGAATCCATCTTGAGTGCGGATAAACCGGTTGGTGTGGTTGACGCCAATAATGAATTAGTTGGCGTGCTGCATTCCTCTCACGTGATCAACGTTTTATTTGGAGGCAAATCCCAGGCAGCCGCCCAGGACTGAACTCGACGCATGAATTCCACAACAAAACTCTCAACGCCGAAACAGTTCGCCATACTGCTCGCTGTCTTTTTTGTATTGTGCTTTATTATCGATCCGTCCGATTCCAGTTATCTCTGGCGTTTGCCGGCATTATTTAGCGGCCTTCCCGGGGCTATCAATGACGCCGTACAATTTGTCATGTTTGAATGGTTTCCGATTGATGTATATGACCCTGATATCGAAGAATTCGAAGAAAAGCCTTTGTTCAGAGAAATTACGCGTTCCATTTCGAATGGGTTTCTTTACGTCATTACTTTCGTACGCGAAATTTTTCTCGGCGGTACAAAAACCATCGTTGCTTTTACCAGTTGGGACTTTATCAGCAAGAACCCCTGGGCCAGCTGGCCGGCGTTGCCGTGGACAGTAATTGCCGGTTGGGCAATCGTGCTGGGCTATAAGCTTCAAGGCAAGGGCCTCGCCATTCTGGCCGCATTTTCAACCGGGTATATCGGCATATTCGGGCAGTGGGAACCGTCCATGCAAACGCTTTCCTTCGTGTTGATCGCAGCGCCCGTATCGGTCATTCTTGGCCTGGCATTGGGTATCTGGGGCTACAAGAACAAGTGGGTGGAAGCGGCGCTCAATCCGTTGCTCAATGTGGCGCAGACCATGCCGCATTACTCCTACCTGGTTCCGGTCATCGTTCTATTTGGTGTCGGCGATCAGGCCGCTGCCATTGCAACCATATTCTTTGCAACGCCACCGATGGTCCGTCTAACGATGCTGGGGCTAAGGAATATCTCACCCGATATCGTCGATGCCGGATTGATGAATGGCTGTAACCGTATGCAGCTTCTGTTGCGCGTTCAGGTGCCAACAGCCAGACGCGATATCTTAATTGGCGTTAATCAGGTCGTCATGCAATGTCTGGCGATGACGGTAATCGCGTCGTTCATCGGCGCGCAAGGTCTTGGCTCGAATTTGATGATTGCCCTGAATTCGCTAAAGATCGGATCAGGTCTCGAAATTGGTCTTTGCATCGTTTTGATTGCCGTGCTGCTGGATAAAATGTCTTTAGCCTGGGCCAATAAGCAGACTGACTATTTTGCTGATCTCAGCTTTGCTCAGCGCCATAAGTTTTCGCTGATTTGCGTCGTCATATTTGTAGCGGGTGTGGTTTTTGCCTATATCGGCAAGGCAATATTTGCTGAAGATTTCAACTACCTGTATATCGTCCCGCATAACAAAGGCATCACCACGGCACCCCTCTGGCAGGCCGCGGTCGACTGGATATGGGATACGTTCTTTTACAGTTTAAAAGCCTTTAACGAAGTACTGATTGTGCAGGTGCTGGTGCCGATGAAGGAAGCCTATCTTGCCATGCCGGTAGTCGCTACTTTTTTACTGGTCATGGGAACGGCTTATATCCTGGCAGGCATACGTTCGGCGTTCATCGTTGGTGCCTTTCTGCTGTTTATTGCCTTCTCGGAATACTGGGACAGAGCCTTGATTACCGCCTATATGACGTCATTTTCCGTTATCGTTGCAGCGGTCCTCGGGATTACGGTCGGGTCTTTGTGTGCACAAAACTCGATCGCCTCCAAAGTGATTCTGTTTATGTGTGATTTCTTCCAGACTTTCCCATCATTCATCTACCTGATTCCGGTGATCATGCTGTTCGGCATTACCGATACTTCGGTGATTATCGCCGCAATCGTCTACGCCCTGGTTCCTGCGATACGATATACCGTTGAAGGCCTCAGAAATGTACCGCCCGTATTGCAGGATGCTGGCTCAATGATGGGGGTTTCACGTCTCCAACGCTGGATATCAATTGAAATGCCGCTCGCGTTTCCACACATCATGCTCGGCATCAATCAGACCGTTGTCTTCGCGTTATTCATGGTGATCATCGGCGCCTTTATCGGTACCACCGATCTGGGACAGCTCATCCTGAAAGCGATTTCCGATCCCCAGGGTACCGGTATCGGCATCACACTCGGTCTGTGCGTCGCTTTCATCGGACTCGCGGCCGATCAAATTTTACGCACCTGGGCCAACAATAAGAAAGCGGCTCTGGGACTGGCCTGACGCTTTCTTTGGGGGCCGCTAAGCCGGCCAGACTACCTGACTAGACTACCTTGATGTGCCAGGGTTCGTAGCGCACCCCGAACGGGTTTTGCTGCGGGTAGCGGATATCCAGGTAGCCGAGATCGATCAAACGCTTGAATTCATCCGTTTTGGCAAATTCTTCGCTGAAGTTGCGGTGACCAAACCCTTTCTTGCCCACGTCAAAGTCACCCACCGCGTGGTAGGAATGACCGGGTGGTGCCAGCGAGTAGGACGCTAGCGACAGATTTCCATCGACCTTCTCGGCCTTGTTCATGAACAGGTAGATTTGCTTGACCACACTGCGAATCCCGGAGGTCAGAATCACCGAGTCGCCAAGATCACGACGAATCTTGTTATAGGTGGTGGTCGAATCACCCTTGAACAGGAAATGTCCGCTGCGTGGAATCTTGACGATATCGCGCGATGCGATGTTAGATGAAAGACTGGTCACCACTTTATCGCCGTAAAAGCCAAGCGTTTGCGCATCAGCGAAAAACAGCTCCTCGATCAGCTCCAGCTCGTCAGCGGTGAAAGCACCCACCACATCCAGGTTACGCGCCAACTTGAGCGACTGATCCCAGCCGATGATATTGAAATTACCGTAGCCAACATATTTTTGCAGGCGCCGTAAACGAGAGAGTGCACTATCAAAGGTGATGCGCTGTGCCGGGCCCAGAATCACGTCGGGTGGCGGCAGGGGGTCTGGTGGAGTAAGTGCCACCTGGTCGAGAATCATGTTGTCGGGGTGAAGGCCAGCTATCGGCGGCGAGTAACTTCCGCGCGGAACCAAGGCTGCGACCTGGTTGGCTAGCGAATCTACAGTTGGATCTGCTGGCAGATCTACTGGCAGGTCTACTGGCATTTCGACTCCAACTACCGCAGCACTATCCATGCTGGAAACCGTTGGGCGCAGACGCGAGTGAGCAGTTGCAAACAAGCTGGCCGTTAGTCCTGCCCCGAGGGTGACGAAACTGCGTCTGGAGATCATAACCACCCCGTCACAATACTTCTATCGGATATCTGCAGATCGCCACCACGGGCGCCAGGCAAGACAGCCCGAAAAGCAATTTCAAACGCGGATACAGGGCAATAATAATTGTTGATATCTATAGATGACATAATTTATCTGCTAATAATTCAATCAACTCTGGCTCTCAATCAATGGTGCCACTTCAGGCTGATCCACTCCTTATAGCATCGCAGAAAAATTATGATGCCAGTTTAGTTCACATCCTGGCTTCGCCACTGGCTTTTTATTTCAAATCCGTGCATAACTCAAGTTCTCGATTGGCATCACCACAGGAGAAATACACAGTTTTAGTACCTGGCGCTCACTGCGCTTGATCGTGCGGATAACCGTTTATTTACCGTCAAAGCGTCGGCCAATGGTTTGAATAATCAGCTCTGTTCGCACTCCTGCGAGCATCCAGCCGCCTATCCACGGCTAAAGTTGGAACCACCATTGTTGAGCGATCCAAACCGGTTATTTCTTTAGAATAACTGGAACTATGTTTATACTATCTGGATTTATCAATAAAACGACATCAGGAGAACCGGTTATTTCCTCCGGATCCACACAGACAGTGACCGAAAAGATAGGCCTCCTGCTCATCGATGGCTATCCACTGATTCCATTTAGCTGCGTGGTCGAGACCCTACGAACCGCAAACCGTCTATCGGGCGGCCATTTATTCGAATGGCATTTCTATGCGCCGAACGATGACGCAGTAACCTCCAACAGTAGTATCACGATTCCCACACAGCCACTATCGGAAGCGCGCAATCTCGACACCCTGGTGATTTGCGCCCCGGACAATGCTCAGCATTTTAACGACGCGACAACGCTCAAATTGCTGAAGGACTTCGACCACCAGGGAGTAACTCTCGGCACGGTGAGCTGGGGCAGCTTCATCCTGGCCCGGGCTGGATTACTCGACGGTCATCGCAGCACCGTGCACTGGGAGAACATCCCGGTATTCAAAGAAACCTATCCGCATCTGGATGTCGCTTTTTCCCTGTATGAAATCGATAAAAACCGTTTCACCTGCTCAGGCGGGACTGCGACGCTCGACCTGATGTTGAAGTTGATCGAGAACCGTCACGGCCGCGACCTGGCGCAAAAAATCTCGCAGTATTATCATCACGACCGCATTCGCAGCGACAACGATTCGCAACAGATGGCCAGCCGCCTGGACCTGGCAATGAAGGCGCCAAAGCTCATCGATGTAATCAACGTGATGGAGTCGAACATTGAAGAGCCATTGTCGTTACCGGACATCGCCGAACGCTGCAAGCTGTCACTGCGGCAAATCGAACGCCTGTTTCACAAACATCGCAACCAGACACCGAGCCAGTATTACCTGGCATTGCGCTTAACACATGCCAAGCAGTTATTGCTGAACACCAACCGCAGTGTTATCGACGTCTCGATCGCGACCGGTTTTGAAACCCAGTCTTACTTCACCTTCTGTTACCGCAAGTTCTTTGGCAGCTCGCCCCGCACCCATCGGTCACAGGTCGCCGCCGAGCGCCAACATTAACCCTGCAGGAGGTCAATCGCCGTACTTTGTGCCTGTCACCACTAAACCGATCCACTAGTGAAAGACAGACATCCTGGTTGAATTTTCAGCTTGCCAACGGGTTTTCCTTTCTGCCTGCGAACTGAGCCGAGCAGCACCGGGTACTTACGGCTTCATTGCCAGCCATGAAATCATGACCGCCAGGTAACTCCGGGGGGAATACCTGATACATTGCTGCATATTGTCCAATCGCGTATCGTGAACCCGAATTCCAAAATCCAGCGACCCCGACACATATGTCTACTCTTCGAAAACTATTCCAGCGGATACCCTTGTCGTTGCTCATCGTATTATGCCTGTCGCTAGGACTGGCGCCGTTTGCGCCTGAACCGCATCTACTGGAAAAAATAAAGATGCTGGCATCAGGTGAGCTCAGCAAACTTATCGATATATTTGATTTAGTGCTCCACGGAACACCGTGGATACTGTTGATAGTCAAACTTCTATTGCCACTGTCCGGTAAACCAGAACAATCAGGCTGACTCCTGTTAGCACTTTTAACGAGGCGAATATGAATTTCGAGAAAATGTCGAAGCAGGAGATTCTCGATATAGCGAATCCGATAATGGATAACCTGATGAATGCCTCGACAGATATTGATCATCAGAGACATACCAGGGACTTCACAGACAGAATGAAGAAAATAGTAACCAGGGACTATCTTCAAAAGGTCTGTGAAGACTATCAGGCAGAAAAAGGCTTCTTCAAAGAGCGCAAACCGGTAGCGGTCTTCAGGCGCTCTGATTCTGCAGCTATCGTATGGAAACAGTCATTCACAAAGGCAAAAGGCGAATTCGTGGCAGAAATGGTTCTAGTCCACCAGGACGGAAAATTTCTTTGTGATCATGCGATGGTGTTCTAGCAAAGTGCTAACAGGCCATGAAGTCGGAAGTGGCAGTGCCACGTCGTAACCATGGATGCGGTTACGGACTCCAGGGCTCTCGAGAGACAATCACTCGAATGTCCGTAGGCGTACCGCTATTACAAGGGTTGTTCAATTGTGGGCAATTCGAAATAACGGCTAATGCATTCATCTTCGCCTGCAGGCTGACATAATCACCGGGGCTTGAACCGCCTTCGACAAAAACATTGGGAGCCATCCGGTTGGCATCCACTGGCACATCGCAGAAAAAGTTGATATTGGGGACAATGTCTTTCCGCCCGAGCCCGTGCCTGTCCAGCTCGAACAAAAAATTCTCGCGGCATCCGGGCACATTCTTCACCGCGTATAACATCTCGTTGCTCGGGGCACTGCAACAACCGGCAATGGTGTCGTGGCCGCCGCAGCTATCGTGAGTAACGCTGAATATAGGTCGCGCGATATCAGAATAAAGATTATGGCCGGTCGAAAGCTTTAAGGTCTGGATCGCTTTCAGGGTATTCGGGGCGTGATATCGCTCCTCGGGATCATCGGCGTTGTAGCACAGAAAATCCACGCCCTGCTGGCCTTCGAGATCAATAATGGTGAGATAGTGCCCCTTCGGCACCACGGCTGACCAGGGTTTCCCCGCAGCAACAATTTCATCAAGCATCGGCGTTTGCGTCATAAGTAAATTTCCTGATAGTTGATTGAATATATCAGTTAAGCCGGGGACGGATCACTGGATTATACCCCGGGTTTATTGTAAAACCACTGCACTACCAAACAGTGGAGAAGCAAGCATGCCCCGAAAAATCCTGAGCCCCGAACAACTAGATTTCCAACCGCGTCCGACCTACCCCTATTCCCCTGGCACCCACGGCGGCAATATGGTGTACACCGCGGGTCAGGTCGCCTGGGGCAGTGACGGTAATATTGTCGGTATTGGTGATATCGAGACCCAGACCCGGCAGACTCTGAGCAATGTTGAGGCCGTGCTGCGCGAAGGTGGTGCAAGCTGGGACGATGTTTTGAAATGTAACGTCTATCTCAAGGACATGAGCGATTTCCAGCGGATGAATGAGATTTTCAGTGAAATCTTTCCCGACAGGCCACCCGCGCGCACCACGGTACAGACACCCATGGCCGAGGAAACCATGCTGGTTGAAATCGAGGCGGTTGCCTATATCGGTGACTAGCTATCCGTAACTCGTCATTCATAGCTAGCTTGCACTGAACCTGTTCAGGCTGAAACCGGGTTGATGTCTCGGCGAACTGAGGAACCAGTTGATCCAGAGAGATCACCTTCCTCAAGACACTCTGGACGGATCACTTCGTCGGACGCAGCTGATAGTGTCGGTCGAACTCGGCCTCCAGCTCCTGCCATTCGCCGCGCAAACCGTCAATGACATTCTTGGCCCAGTCAAAATACTGCTGTCGTCTTGCCAGTGACCAGTTCGGAGGAGATGTAGCCACATCACCCAGGTTACAGATCTTGTCCGCGAGCTTTACCGCCCTGGCCTGCTTTGACAGATGCATGGCGTGGTCTATCTGGGCCTGCTTGCGCTCTGCCTTGCACAGCGATTTATCGTCCGTCACTTCCATCACGATATCGCTGATCTCGGCACCAAAAATTTCGGTCAACTCTTCGCGCGTGGTCCGGGTATCTTCGACGGTGTCGTGTAACAGGGCCGCGCAGATCGCATTGATATCGGTTACGTTGCCCACGTTAACGAGCACCTCGGCAAGACCGATGGGGTGATTGATATAGGGCGACGCATGCTTACCCTTGCGTCGCTGATTCCGGTGTTTATGAGCCGCAAATGACATCGCCTTAACGAGCAAATTCAACTCTGAATCCTGTTCCATGTTCCCCTCTTTTCTGCAAACGTATCAAGGGAGTATAGACGAGCAATCAGCAGCTCTCCGATTCAAATACATGAATACGAAATTGTGAACATCGATACTGAGTCAGGGGACAGCTTTTCGCTCAAAGCGCCTGCCCAGCGCTGACCAGATACATCTCCTGATCAGCCAGCTGAAGCGGGCGAACTGCCCCCGGGAATCAGGGACGGCGTTGCGCAGAAAACAGATCGAAACCGCAAGGCTCGAACCCGCAACAGAATTACATCAACTCCAGGATTGTCTGGTGCAAGCTCTGTGGGATCTCAATACCGCTTTCGGCAGTCTTAAGCCGGTTTTCGAAACGCCGGGCGCCCGGCAATCGCGTACCTTCCTGCTCCAGCACCGCCTCGAACAATTTTTCACCATGGGCAAGAAAGCCGGCAGGATCGCCAAACCTGGCCGGATCGAGCGCCAGAATCAACTCTCCACCTTTCGGTGGACCGCCCTCGCCCCCATCATCCTGTATCGATTCAATACTCAGAAATTCACCTATCATGGCGCCGGCCAGTAATTCAACCATCATGGCCAGCGAAGCCCCTTTGTATCCACCAAAACCAAGTTGCGCCCCTTCCAGCACCGCGTTGGGATCAGTGGTTGGCTCACCATCGGGACCAACACCCACGTCATCGGGCACACTATGCCCATCTCGCGCTGCTATCTGAATCTCACCACGCGCCATGGTCGCTGAAGACTGATCAAACACCATCGGTGGCGCATCCGCGCGCGGCCAGGCAAAACCCATCGGGTTGGTACCATATACGGGCCTGGTGCCGCCGGCAGGAGCAACATAGGGATAGGATGGTGTAAAGGCGAAAGCACACAAGCCTTCCATGGCCAGCTTTTCCAGTTCCGGCCATATCGCCGCGATATGAAACATATTCACAAAAGCGAGTGCCGCAATACCATTTTCGCGCGCACAGTCGACCAGGGGTTGGTGGGCTATTGCCTGTCCCAGCGGCGCAAACCCGCCATCGCCATCGACACGAATCACCGCCGGCGCCAATTGCTCGACCCGGGGATTCGCATTGCCGTTTGCGCGCCCTGATTTCATCCCGGCGACATACCAGGGTAAGCGAAACAATCCGTGCGAGTGGCAAAGGTCACCTTCGGCCTCGATCATCCGATCGGCGGCCGCATGCGTATTCGCCTCGTCGCAACCGTTATGCAGCAAACATTTGATAGCCAACGCGTGAGCCTCGTCGAGACTCATATGAACCTTACTCATACATACCCACCCGTTCCATATTTGTTCAAAGACGCCACAATGATACCCGATTATTGACCTGTTTCGATATCAGCCTTGTCGCGGCAGGATACGGGATCGATTATCTTTCAAATCTCGCTTTAATCGCGGTGACCCAGATCACTAAAAAAATAGTGGCACAGAAAAATAAAGACTGCCGCGGTATGCAAAAGGGTCACGCTACCGGCACATCGACTCGCAGGGCACACCGTCGCTGTCACCGTCCAGTGATGATCGGCCACATTTTTGCAGGTAAAACTTCGCCTCTTCGCATGATGTCATTTCACGACAATAGCGCTTGCTACCACATTGGGTATCAGCCACCACCACGCTTTTCGATGGCGCTCTTTGCCCTCTGCGCCAGGCCCAGGGAGGGATGGGAGCGGGTTCGCTCCAGAGTCCCAGCTTTCGTTGTCTGGCTTCTTTCACCGCCGATTCATAGCGCACACGATCCTGCGCTGGCTGGTCTCTGGCATAGTCCTGGTACCACCAGGCCATGCCCGCGAGTATTTGCGCGAGATTGGCATTCAGCGTTTTGCCGCAACCCGAACAATCCTGCGGTTGCACCCAGACCTTACCGAGCACTCGTCCATAGCGATCGTTCTTCAAAGTTTCGACGCGGACATTTTTGCCTGCCACCATAGAGGCTAAATTTTTGCGTGAAGCATTGCCGAATGGCTGGGCTTTTTCTGGCGCATCAATACCCGTCAGGCGAACCTTGTGTTGCACCCTGTTGTTGTCGAGGATCTTGATCGTGTCACCATCGGTGACCGCCACCACCTTACCACTGATGTCGGCAACTGCCATGGACGCAACTAATGCGACAAAGGGAATGGCTAAGTAGCGATACCAGGTGGTCATTGGGACAGTTTACTTAATTCTATTGCGCATTGAGATAAGTTAAAGCTCACACTCTTTACTCACTTTCTCTTTGCACGCTGCCAGGGCCGCCAGCCGACCATGGTCAATTGTTTGCCGATTTCCCCTGCGCAGCATCATTCCTGCCCAAACGGGTTCACCGCTGATTTCTGTTGCAAAATTTTTGCCACCGTTGCGTTCCAGCCTTCCCAGTCGAACCCCAGCTTTTCCCAGTGTTCCTGATCGTGCAGAAGGTACCTGTCGCTGTCATCGACCGTGGTGTTGATTGTTTCGCTCATTTTGCCACCTGTTTTACTCTAGCTGCGCACTGTATTGGCGCGTTCGATTGACTATAGGGCGGTCGTTGAAAAAGTGAAGTGGCGCATGATCGATTGGCGTGCAGGGATAGACGATTGGCGGAGCGGGCCTGATTTGAGTCTATATAAGCCCGGTTCAGAACCCCCCGCAGCCATGCGGCGTAGCCTGGAAACTGCCGACACCCTAACAGACTTTATCGTGACACCCGATCAACTAAATCCGTATGTTAACCAAAGGCGTGAGCCATCCGACGGCAAACTCAAACTGAGTAGAAACACCATCACTATTCAGCCATGGAAGAGCCCGGCTGGCGCAATTCAGAGCCAACGCCACCTTCACCCGGAGGGAATTGATATACTTTTCCGGATCTGGCGGATCTTGAGCGGGTTACGGCATCAAATAGAACAACCAGCCATCCCTGTATAACTAAGGATTCAGTTTAGTGATATATCAATTCCTGGCATGGCGCCTTGGCTTTGAGTGGGCCAATCTGCAACGCTGCTTCGGGCATGGCCCTGAACGGGTTCGCTACCTCGGTTTCGGCGCCAACCTGGCCGACAGCATACTGCGCGAACGCCGCATCACCCCGCTGGATGCCAAAACCTTCACTCTGCAGGATCACGGCCTGCGCTTCGACCATCCTTCTCCCTGGGAAAACTGCTCCTATGCATCCGCCGAACACGCACCCGGCGAGAGACTGCACGGCACCTTATACACGCTCTCCGGCAGAGACGCGGCACGCATGGATTACTACGAATCTGTGCCCTGTCTGCGGCGCTATCGACGCACCTGGGCCGAGCAGGACGGCACTCAATTGTATTACTACCAAACCAACCGCTCGACTTGCGGGCTATTGCCCACGGACGAATATCTCGGCTACATTGTAGCCGGCCTCGCTTCGCACCCTGATGTCGACGCTGAATATCGGCAGTGGATAAACCATCATCCGACCGCAAGCCCGGGCCGCCTGGTGACCTGTTATCCATCCCCTCATCAATCCGGTCGCTCGCGTGTTGCAGACGCTTACCGCCGATTGACTCTGAAGCTGTTTCTCAATGTCATCAGACGGGTATCCCTGACCGAATGGATGATTCGCCAGTCTTAGCGCGACCAATCAACTAGCGAGAGAACGAACTTCAAGTGATCTCCAGAACCGCCACCAAAACCGCTCAGGGTTACCTGGTGCAGCATGCCGTACCATGTTCACCCGATCATTTTTTGGATGAGAGGATCGTGAAACTAATGCCATCTATGAAAATGCGCGCACCCCGATCGCTCCGCATCAGGCCCCACAACACTTCTTGTATTTCATGCCGCTCCCACAGGGACAGGGATCATTACGATTGGCCTTTTTGGTGCTCACGGCGCTGGTTTTTTTGATTTGCAGACTCTGCAGATCGCGAATATCTTCATCCTGCTCAGCATTCACCTCAATAACACAGGTCCAGCCATTGTCTGCAAAAACGGCTGCCAACTCTTGTTCGCGCTCCTGGGTTTGAACACTGATTCGTGCCGGAGCCTTCCTGGTACCCAGGCGTGGGGTGTTTTTGACTTCAAAGTTCGTTTTTCTATTCTCAGCCTGCTTCATCGCAGGGCCTTTTTGAAAAATCTTCGCCATGATTTACGGCCTGTTAGATAGTAAGTTCAATGCATTATCGGATTGGATACAGTCTGTTGCGCGACTATTTCCCGATATCGTGATGTTTAAAAGAAGTAGAAATGATTCTCAAAGTTTGTGCGCCATGATCGCGGTATCTTTTGTGATGGGAGAATTAACTGATATTTTGTTTGACCTGAAATGAAGTCAAAGCAAGCTAATTTTCACTGCGCATATTCAGCGCTGTAAGTATAAAGAGTCTGTAGATTACTGCACAGATATCTTACGCCCAGCTCATTTAGTCTGCTAGATGCAGGCCCACCAGAGCTGAACTCTGAAATTCCGGGGGAGCGTCTACATCGCTGGCAAAGCATTGCCTGGCGTCGATCAGGACGGAGCAGGCTCAGCGCTCATGAATCGACCGGTATCTCTTGATAATATCTTCGCGATTGAACGACTTAACTGGAACAGAAGTATCAGGAGGCCCCGGGTTTGGCTCGTATACCCGGTAATTCGATAACCACCAGGCTGGCAATGACCAGCATCAATCCTAGCCATTGAACAGGGCTTAACCATTCATCAACCAGAAAAATTGCCACCAGAATAATCAAAATTGGTTCGGAAATACTCAACATTGACGCTCGATTTGAACCGATGATTACCGCCCCCAGGAAA
>Ga0102815_10001171_pt1 | contig 16625 bp, 11 predicted proteins | sample ColrivemetaGS759_FD_79113 | JGI IMG/M metagenome (GOLD analysis project Ga0102815, IMG submission 79113) | Estuarine microbial communities from the Columbia River estuary - Ebb tide ETM metaG S.759 | ecosystem: Environmental > Aquatic > Marine > Intertidal zone > Estuary | place: USA: Columbia...
CCCAGGCTCGAGCCGCGAGTGCTGGCGCTCGGCTTCGCGGACGCCCTGTCGCGCTTGGGCCCGAGGGTCGTCGAGCCCTTTCTCGCGGCCTCGGTTGGTGAGGGGAGCGAAGGGCGCCGCTCGGCAAAGAAGGTCGCGGTCGAGCTCGCGGGCACCATGCGAGGTGCGGGCCCGCCCTTCCCTCAGGCCGCGCGCGTGGAGCTCTCGGGTGGCCCGGACGGCGCGGTCCGCGCTCGATTCCAGGGGCCGCCAGGTTCAACGCAGCCGCTCGCCAGGGACGAGTGCCTGCTGGTCGCCGACCGCGGCGGCGTGTGGTCGGTGGAGGCCTGGCGCCCGGCGGCGCCCTTCCTGCGGCCCCACGGTTCCCGGCGGCCCTTCGTGGCCATGCACACGGGGACAGGGCCGGGCTCGCCGGCCGAGCAGGCCCGCCTGACCCTCGAGCTTGGCTTTGATGGGATCGCCTGGGGGACCGACCGGGTGGGAGAGGTCCGCGCCGCCGCAGAGGCGGTGGGCGGCGATCTGTGGAGCGCTTATCACGTGCTCGACCTGGCGGATCCTAAGGGCACCGGCGTCGGCCAGCTGCGCGCCGCCATGGAGGGCATGGCCGGCGGCCCCGGGATGATCTGGCTCGCGCTCCGGTCGAGCTTCCCCCGGGACCTCGAGTGGCCGGACAAGCGCGAGGAGCGCGGCGTCGCGCTCGGGATCCTCGCGGAGCTCAACGAACTGGCCGAGACCACCGGCGTGGAGGTGGCGCTCTATCCCCACACGGGCTATTGGCTGGAGACGGACCGGGCGGCCCTGTCGCTCGCCGAGGAGCTCGACAGCCCGCGGGTGGGGGTGTGCTTCAACCTCTGTCACTTCCTGAAGGTCCAGGAGGGAGCCGACCCCGCCGCTACCCTGCGTTCGGCGGCGGCGCGCCTCTTCGCCGTGACAGTGAACGGGGCCGACGTGGACGGGGAGGACTGGGCCAAGCTGATCCAGCCCCTGGGCTCGGGCGACCACGACCTCGGTGGCCTGCTCAAGGTGCTCGATGAGGTGGGGTTCGAGGGCCCCGTGGGGCTCCAGGCCTACGGGGTCGGGCTGCCCGCGTCGGTGCACTTGCGGGCCTCCATGGGGGCCTGGCGGGCCGCCCATGGGCGCTGAATCATGGGGCTCAAGGAGCGGGGGGTTCCTGTCGATGTCAGCGCTGCGGGGCCGCGCCGGCTGCGCAAGAAACCGCGCCCATGCTCGTCCTCTTCTCCGCTCCCCTCGCCGCGGCCATGCTGCTTCAGGCGCCAGCGCCCGTGAGCCTGTCCGCCGTGGTGCCGCCCGCTGCCGGTACGCCCGCTGCCGGTACGCCCGCCGTCGATCCGGCATCGCAGGGTCCGGCGGCGACGCTGCTCGCGCGGGCGGACGCGCCCACGGCCTCCGTGCTCGACCTTAGCCAGCGGCCGGAGCTTCGGCTCGGCGAGGCTCAGCGAGTCGTGGCCCAGGTCTGCCGGGAGACCGACGACTGGAGCGCCTTCTTGACGCGCTTTGACCCGGCGGCGTTCCGCGCCTTCGAGTTCTGGGCCGATGAGCAGTTCCTCTGGATCAAGGAGGAGTTCGACGCGCCCCAGGCACGGCTCTTCGCGCGCCGTGGGTCATTGGCGGCCGCGGCTCTCGCTGCCGCGAACTCCAACGACCGGCTGGAGCTTGAGGTCGTCGTCCGCGAGATGCACGCGGGCCGAGCGTGGATCGAGGTGACCCAGGCCCGGTGGACCGAGGAGCAGACGCCCGCGGGGACCTTGCTCCACGCGATCCGTGCGCTGGAGCTGATGGAGCGGGATGGCTGGGTCCTCGCTAGCAGTCAGTTCGACCGGGCCCTGGCGCCGAACCTCCCGCCTCTAGTGCGCGCCGAGCTCACACGCCTGAAGGCGGAGTGTGCGGCCGAGATTGATGCGCTGGCCAGTCGGTGAGAGCCCGCCGGTGAGACCCTGTCGCTGAGGACCCGCCGCTGAGAATCCGCCACGGAGATCCAGCGCCGAAAGTCGACGCCGCAGACCGGCTCCAGACTTCATCGATCAGGTCGCGGGCCACAGGAGGGGGTTCGCGTCGCTGGCCGCGAGGTCTCCGGCGGCCAGGCCCGGCAGCCACTTCCTGAGATCATCGCGCTGGTGGTCGTTCGAGGGCTCGGCGACTCGCATCTCGCCGTCCATGTAGATGACGGTCATCACCTTGCGTTCTTCGGTGCCGAGGTTGGGCGGCGCGCTGTGGTAGGTCCATCCGAGGTGGAAGGAGACGTCGCCGAGCTCGAAGGGCTCCCGGGTGCGCGTGTACCCGCCCTCGGCCAGGGCGCGGTCGCAGCGAGCCTCGCTCTCGTCCGAGATCTCGAGCTCGCGGCCCTCCACCATTCGGTGGCTCCCGCTGGCGAACGTGAGCGGTCCCATGTCATCGGAGACCTCGACCAGAGGGATCCATGCCGTGATGCACCGGTCCGTCGCCATGGGCCAGTAGTACTGGTCCACATGCCAGGGCGTGTGCCCGCCGTCGCCTCTTGTGGGGAGCTTGTAGAGCGCCTGGTCGTGATAGAGACGGATCGTCGGGACGCGCAGCAAGGCCGCTGCAGCGGAGGCGAGGCGGCGAGAGAAGACGAGGCTCCGGGCCTCATCCGAGCTCTGATGGACGTCACCGACCTGGATGAACGCCCGGTCGTAGGTCGAGCGCTCTTCCCAGGGGACCCCGGCGTTGGGATCCTCCCGGTGAACGGCCGCGGAGAGGCCCGGCTCGAGGATCTCGAGCTCGAGGGGGTCGAGGAATCGTCGGAGCGTGAGGTGTCCGTCTCGCTGGAATTGCTCCAGGACGTCGTCGGTCGGGTCGTGGGGGAAGTGGAGGTCCATCGTTTGTCAGGCTAGCAGGCGGGGTCCACCGCCGCTCAGGGTCCACCGCCGCTCAGGATCGATCGCCTCTGAGGGGGCGCCGGAGCCAAGGGGGGCCCGTCCGAGCGGCTGCACCTCCGTCCTCGACGTGCGGTCGTCCGCGTCTCGCCGCCTGCCTGGGCCCCTGCTGTTGGTCTGGGAACCGTCCTGGTTGGGAGAGCCTCTCTCGCACGGGGGTCCGCCCGAGGGCCTGCTGTCGCCGAAGGGGCCGTTGAAGGCCGGGGCCCACTGCGGCGGTCTTCACGGCGGCGGTCTTCACTGCCGCGGACTTCTCGGCCGCGGACTTCTCGGCCGCGGATTTAACGGCCGCGGGGGACCTGCCGCGGAGGACCTGGCGGGGCTTCGCCCGGGAGCCCGCCGCCGGACGCGGCGATGGTGGTTGCAACGGGCGGGGGGCCCGTGCGATCTTCGTCTGGACGATGCTGGTTGAACTCACGCTGCAGGACCTCGCCCTCTTTGAACGGGCGGCGCTGGAATTTGGAACGGGGCTGAACGCGGTGACGGGGGAGACCGGCGCGGGTAAGAGCCTCCTCGTGGATGCCCTGGAGCTACTCCTCGGTCGCAGGGCCCGGGCCTCCATGGTCCGCAAGGGCGCCGAGCGGGCGCGGGTCGAGGGCCGCTTCGTCTTGCCCCTCGACGACTACGGCGCGCTCGTCGGGCGCTGGCTCGCCGAGCATCTCCCGGAGGCGCTCGAGGAGCGGGAGCACGAGGATGAGCTGGAGCTCATCCTGACGCGGACCATCGGCCGCGACGGTCGCACCCGGGCCCACGTCAACCACCGCCCCGTGACTCAGAAGCTGCTGCGGGGCCTGGCCGGCCAGCTGGTGGAGATCCACGGTCAGAACGAGCACCAGCGGTTGTTCGAGCCGGTGGAGCAGCTGCGCCTGGTGGACGCCTTCGGCGGCCTGCAGGACACGCTGGAGGGCTATCGGGAGCGGCGTGCTCGCTGGCTGGAGCTGGTGACGCAGCTCGACGATCTCGAGGCAGGGGAGTCGGAGCGGCTCCAGCGCCTCGACCTCGTCCGCTTCCAGGTCGGGGAGCTCGAGGAGTCGAATCCCTCGGCCCTCGAGGCGGAGAACCTCCGCGCCGAGCGGAGCGTGCTGCGCCACGCTGCCGAGCTGGGGACGGAGCTTGGATCCGCCCTTCATGGACTCTCCGAGGCCGACGACAGCGCGCTGGACCTGTTGCGCCGAGCGGAGCGCACCGTGACCGAATGGTCTGGCCGGGTCTCCGACCTCGAGGAGCCCGCGGCCGGCTTCCGGGAGGCGTCCCTGCAGCTGGAGGAGGCGTGCCGCTCCCTGGGCGGCTTCCTCGATGGGGTGGACGTGGACCCGGGTCGGCTACAGCACGTCGAGGACCGCCTGGGTCTGCTGGAGCGGCTGGAGCGCAAGTACGGCACCGATGTGGCTGGCCTGGAGGAGCGGCTGCAGTCCCTGCGAGACGAGCTGGACCACATGGCCAACGGGTCGGTGGATCGAGAGGCCCTGGAGCTCGAGGTCGCCGCAGCACGGGACAGCCTGGCCGAGTCGGCCAGACGGCTGACCTCGGCGCGCGGGGCGCTCGGCAGCAAGCTGCAGAAGTCGGTTGAGGGTGGGCTCGCTGAGCTCGGTCTCGAGCGCGCGCGCTTCTCGATGGCGCTCGTTCCCCACGTGGCCGGGGCGAATGCTGACCTCGAGGTGGATCGCCGCCGCTTTGGCGCCAGCGGCGCCGAGGGCGTGGAGCTCCTCCTCGCGGCGAACCCCGGCGAGGACCCGCAGCCCCTGCGCGCGGTCGCGTCCGGCGGCGAGGCCGCCAGGATCTTCCTCGCGCTCCGCGGGGCGTTGGCCGTCCGTCGCTCGACGCCCACGCTGATCTTCGATGAGGTCGACGCTGGCGTCGGGGGCCGGCTCGGTCCCAAGGTCGCCGGGAACCTCGAGCGACTCGGAGATCATCACCAGGTGCTCTGCGTGACGCACTTGCCCGCCATCGCCGCGAGGGCCACCCGGCACCTCCAGGTCTCCAAGGAGGTGGAAGGGGGCCGGACGCGGACGCGGATCCAGTGGCTCTCCGGTGACGGACGGGTGGCCGAGATCGCAGACATGATCGCCGGGGGCGCCGCTGAACCCACGGCGCTGGCCGAGGCGCAGCGTCTCCTGGCGGACTGAGCGAGCTGGGGGACGCAGCCTTGGGGGCTCCGAGAAGGGGCCCGGATCGCCGCTCATGGCCCCAGGGCATGGCCCAGGCACGTCTAGAAGCCTGTGCCATGCACGGCCTGGAGGAGTCCCCAGCGGGGCCAGATCGAGGTGGGCACGGGGACGGGGTTCTGGGGACCTGAGCCCCCCGAGGCTCTATCTGTGCGGCTAGGCTCTCGCGCTTGCCCATGGCCATTGCCCGCCCGCTCCGACTCCAACCGCATGCCGTCCCCAAGATCTGGGGTGGTAGCGCGCTGCGCGAGGTGCTCTCTCCGGAGGACCTGTCTGACGCCGCCTGGCCCGACTCGGATCCGGTGGGCGAGGTGCTCCTTGTCAGCGACCAGGACCGCCACGCCTCGGTGATCTCCAGCGGTCCTTTCGCGGGGCGCTCGCTCCGCGGGCTCATGCTCTCCGAGCGAGAGGCGCTGATCGGAGAGGTCACGCTCGACGGAGAGGAGCAGTTCCCCCTCGTGCTGAAGCTCGTGGAGGCGCGCACCAACCTGTCGCTCCAGGTTCACCCCGACGCGACCGCTGCGCGGAAGCTAGGGGTGCAACCGAAGAGTGAGTGCTGGTACCTGCTCGACGCCGACCCGGGCGCCGAGGTCTTCCTCGGCCTCGGGCCCGGGGTGGACGCGACGTCCTTCGCCAGCGGCGCCTCGACACCTGATGTGGTCGACCTCCTCGGCCGCTATCCCGTCCGTTCCGGCGACGGCGTCGACGTCTCACCGGGGGTGGTGCACGGGATGGGGGCGGGGCTCGTCGTGGCCGAGGTGCAGCTGAATTCGACCACCACCTACAGGATCTACGACTGGGCCCGGACCGGCCTCGACGGGCTGCCCCGGGAGACTCACCTCGACGAGGCGCTGCGCTCTATCGACTTCGGTGCTGCCCCGCAGCCCCCCGGACCCCTGTGCTTCGAGGGCTCTGGAGAGGCCGGCTCGGTGAACCAGATCGCCACTCTCCGCAGGGGGGAGCGCTTCGAAGTGGACATTCTCGACGTTCACGACCCGGAAGAGATGGCATCTGAGGGACGCCCGACGGCGATCCTCGTACTCTCTGGTTCGGGCCGCCTCGACGTCGACGGAGTCGAAGACGAGGCGTTCCCTCTCACACGTGGGGGCACATGGGTGCTCCCAGCAGACCTCCCCAGCGCGCGCATCGTCGACGCGGATGGGGAGCTCCGGGTCCTCCGGGCCCGACCGACCATCAGGAACTGACCGCCGTGAGGCAGGACAGCGAGACATGAGAAGAGCGAGAAGGACCCGTCGTGGTTCGGGCGCCAGGGGTGCCAGAGGCGCCAGGGGCGGCCGACCGCGCCTGAAGCAGGTGGGCGGCAAGCGGCTCCCTGCCCGATCGTCCTCGGCACGGGACGCGAAGCGCGATGCCGAGATGGTGCGCCTGAACAAGTTCCTCGCGGACAACGGGGTCGCCTCCCGTCGTCGGAGCGATGAGCTGATCCTCGGCGGCAAGGTGCTCGTGGATGGAGACATCGTCACCGAGCTTGGCACCAAGATCGACCCGCGCACCCAGGAGGTGGACGTCGACGGGGTGATCCTCAAGTCCGATCCCCGGGAGCGCCGCTACTACATCCTGCACAAGCCTGCCGGCGTGGTCTGCACCAACGAGATCCGGGAGACGAGGCCGCGCGCCATCGATCTGATCACGGACCCGAAGAAGGGCCGCATCTTCACCGTCGGCCGCCTCGACGAGGAATCGAAGGGGCTGCTGCTGCTCACCAGCGACGGTGAGTTCGCCGAGCGCATCGCGCACCCGCGCTTTGGTGTCCCGAAGACGTACCTCGTGCGTATCCCGGGGCAGATCACCGACGAGGCCGTCCAGAAGATCCGCGAGGGCGTCTACCTCGCGGAAGGACGCACCGCGGGGGCCAGGGTGATCGTGAAGCGGCGGACCGCGAATGGCTCCACCCTCGAGGTCACGATCCAGGAGGGGCGCAACCGCGAGGTGCGCCGCATCTTCGTGCGCGTGGGCTACAAGGTCTCGTCGCTCACCAGGACCCAGATCGGCCCCCTGGGCATCCGCGGCCTACGCGAAGGCAAGTGGCGCGCCCTCAGCCGAGAGGAAGTCGAGGCGCTCCTGGCGGAGCACGAATCGCTCGAGGCTGGCGCAGCACCGGAGAGCCTCCCCAGGACACCCCCGCGGCGGGGTTCGAGCGGCGCAGGCTCACGAGGTGGGTCCCGAGACGGCTCCTCGGGCGGATCCGCGCGGAGCGGCCGCTCTGCTCGAGGCTCCCGCTCCTCTCGTGGGGCGCGTGGCGGCGGCGGTAGTGCCCGCAGCAGCAGCGCCCGCAGCGGCAGTTCCCGCGGCTCCCGCCGCCGCGGCGGCCGAAGGCGCCGCTGAGGCGCAGATCATCCATGACTAAGACTCTCCCCACCTACTGCGGCGCGACCGTGCACGAGCGCATGCTCGATAACGGGATGCGCGTTCTGATCGCCGAGCGTCACCTCGATCCCGTGGTGGCCGTCATGGTCTGGTACGGCGTGGGGGCCCGGCACGAGACGGGCCCGGAAGCGGGCGTCAGCCACTTCCTTGAGCACATGATGTTCAAGGGCACCGAGGCCCACGGTAAGGGCGCCATCGACCTGGAGACCACGGTGCTGGGCGGGAGCAACAACGCCTTCACGACCCCCGATCACACCGCCTACTGGTTCGAGTTCGCCTCGGACCGCTGGGAGCGAGCGCTCGACCTGGAGGCCGATCGCATGCAGGGGCTGCTCCTCGATCCCGAGGAGTTCGCGGCCGAGAAGAAGGTCGTCCTTGAGGAGCTCTCCATGGGACTGGACGATCCCTGGCGTTCACTCAGCCGCAAGGTCTCGGAGACGCTCTTCGGCGAGCACCCCTACGCCCGGCCGGTCATCGGGTACCGCGAGACCCTGGAGCCCATGACCGCCGACGACATGCGGGCGTACTACCTGCGTCACTACCGGCCGGGGAACGCGACGCTGGTGGTCGCCGGCGACGTCGAGCCGGAGGCTGCTCTGGCCGCCGTGGCGGCGCGCTTCGGGGAGATCGAGGACCGCGCGGGGGACGAGGACCGGCCGGACTCCGAGCTCGAGGTCGAGCTGGACGGCGAGGTGAGAATCGAGACGACCTGGGACGACAACGCCTCGCGCTTGATCGTGGCCTACCCGGGCGGGCCCTTCGGCTCGGACGTGGACTTCACCATGGACGTCGTCGTCTCCGTCCTCACGAGCGGGAAGCTCTCACGGCTGTACCGCCGCCTCGTGATCGACGAGGGACTCGCCACCAGCGTGTCTGCCAACAATGACGCCCGCGCCCGCGGCGGCGGCTTCTGGATCTACGCGGAGGCGGTGCATGGCGCGGACAGTCAGCGGCTTGAGTCGGTGATCCACGAGGAGGTGGCGCGGCTCTGCGCCGAGCCCATCGCGGAGGACGAGATGACCCGGGCGCAGAAGCTCCTCGCCGCCAGCGAGGCCTTTGACTCGGAGACCGTGACGGACGTGGCCGAGACCCTCGGCGAGTACGCGACGGACCTGCGCTGGCAGGATGCTCTCGAGGTCGAGGCGCGGCGGGCCTCGGTGGACACGAGCTCGCTCATGGCCACCTGTGAGCGCCTCCTGCGCCCCGACCGGCGAGTGGTCGCGTGGTCCCGGCCCGAGCCCGCGGAGGTGACCGCATGAGCGCTCAGTCGAAGGCCGACGCGCCTCGTATCGAGGTAGAGAAGGAGCGCTTCGTCCTCTCCTGTGGCGCCGTGCTCCTCGTCCATCGCCGGCCATCGTCGGCGGTGACGGCGGTGCGGGTCCACGTGCGGGGCGGGCCAGGGCTCGACCCGGCGGGCAAGGAAGGGGTGGTCCACCTCACCGGGGCCTTTGCGGATCAGGGCACCAGCGCGCGCACCGATCAGGACATCGCGGCGCTGCTCGAGCCCGAGGGCGGCGGCGTGAGCGGAGACGCGATGGGGCTCTCCGGTGCCGTCGCAGGGACGGCGTGGCGGGTCTTGATGGAGGTGCTCGGCGAGCTCGTCACGGACGCGGCCTACCCCGACGCCTTGATCGAGCGCCAGCTCGAGCGAATGAAGACCCGGCTCGAGGTGGAGGCGGATGACCCGCGGGCCCAGGGCGGGATCCTGTTCAAGCGTCTGGTGTACGGCGACGAGCACTTCCTCGGTCGCAACACCTACGGGGACCTCGAGACGGTCTCGCGCATCACCGCCGCGGATCTTCGATCGCACCGCGCCGCGAACTGGTGCGGCTCGCGCCTCGTGATCGCCGTCGTCGGCGACGTCGATCCTGGCGAGGTCCGCGACCACGCGGAGAGAGCATTCGGGGCCGTCCCCCTGGGGTCTCCCCACGAGCGGACCAAGCCCTCGTTCCCGCCCATCGAGCGCAGGACCGCGGCCTTCGAGCGGGACCGTCAGCAGGTCCATGTGCACCTCGGCCACCTCGGCATCCAGCGCGCGCACCCGGACTACGTCCCGCTGGCGGTCATGGACCACGTGCTCGGGACGGGCCCGGGCTTCACAAACCGGATCACCCGGATCCTTCGCGACGAGCTTGGCCTGGCCTACACGGTGCACGCGGATATTCACGGGACCGCCGGGAAGCTACCCGGCATGTTCCGCGCCTACATCGGCACGAGCCCGGAGCACGTGCGGACGGCCGTCGACGGGTTCGTCACGGAGATGAGGCGCATCGGCGAGGAGCCCGTGCCGGAGGAGGAGCTGTCGGTGGCCAAGAGCTACCTGGTGGGCTCCTTCGCGATGGGCTTCGAGCGCGCGGCGCGCCGCGCCCAGTACCTCGTGAGCGCTGAGATCCACGGCTTCCCGGCGGATCATCTGGAGCGCCTCCCCGCGGAGTTCGCGGCGGTCACCGTGGAGGACGTGCTGCGGGTCGCCGCGGAGCACCTCCACCCGGACGCCTGCGCCATCGCGGTCTCCGGTCCTGCTGTCGCACTCTAGGTCACCCCGGGGGCGCTCCTGACGCCCTACATCCGCGGGTTTCCACCCCGGCGACTACTCTCAGTTCCCCCCAGGCCCGTTCTCTCGACTTGCTTCCGGCCATGCGATACCCCCTCATCCTCGCCCTCGCCCTCTGCTCAAGCGCCGCCGCCCAGGTGGCGTCCGACGACTTCGAGGTCACCAACACCGACGACTGGGGCCTCGAGTTCAACCCCAACCTGGTGGGGGTTCACATGACCACCGGCGGCAACCCCAGCGGCCGGATCGAGGTCACCGTGCAGAACTCGGCGTCGCAGCTGCCGGCGGCCATGGTGGTGCCCGGGGCGGTGAATCACCCCTGGAAGGGCGACTTCCGCGGTCTTGGCGTCACCTCGTTCACCTTCGACCGGCAGGTCGAGGTCGGCTCCTCCAACTTCGGCACCCGTCCGTTCTTTGTGATCGCCAACGACGGCGGGACGCGGACGGACTTCTCCGACGATGCCTGGGCGTTCGTCTACACCGGCGACGTCTTTCAGTTCGGCTTCTCGCCGTGGACGACCGTCTCGACCCCGATCCCGAGCTCCTCGGCCACGACGCCCACCGGCTGGGATCTGGCGGCGCTCTCGGGCAGCCCTCTGGCTGGCCTCTCCGGCGACGCCCTGTGGAACGCGATCATCCAGGATGTCGACTACATCGCTATCGCGATGGACCGTCCCTTCGGCGGGGCCTTCTGGTTCGGGAACCACATCATCAGCTTCGACAACTTCCTCCTCGACGGGGTGGGGTCGATCGGGACCCGCTACTGCAGCCCCGGTGCCACCAACTCCACCGGCGCGCCGAGCAGCATCGAGGTCACGGGGAGCGGCTCGGTCTCGCAGAACAACCTCGCCCTCGTCGCGGGTGACCTTCCCCTGAACGCCTTCGGCTTCTTCCTGACGAGCCAGGCCCAGGGGTTCGTCGCCAATCCTGGAGGGAGCCAGGGCAACCTGTGCCTCGCCGGTTCCATTGGCCGCTACGTGGGCGCGGGGCAGATCCTGAACGCCGGAGCGGCGGGCTCCTTCACCCTCCCGCTCGACCTGAACCAGACCCCGACGCCCACCGGCCTGGTCGCCATCGGCGTCGGCGAGACCTGGAACTTCCAGGCCTGGCATCGGGACGCGGTCGGCGGCTCTGCCACGTCGAACTTCACGGACGGGATCTCGGTCCAGTTCCAGTGATCTGCTGAGTGCCAGGGCTGAGCCCTGGCCAAACGAGCACCGGACGCCGTCTGCCCCCGTTGGGGCGGCGGCGTCCGTTCCGTTGGACCGCGAGGCGTGCCTCGGACGCTTCCTCACCGGAGGGGGGAGATCGAGGGTGGCTCAGGGGCGAGGATCGGACCGGGCGGTCCGCGGCTCCAGAGACGGTCCCGCGGCCATGGCGGCGGGACTCTCCGAGGCGACGAGCGCGGGCCGCGGGCCCGTCGTGTGCGCGCGGACCTCCTTCACGGTCACGAACAGGAGGATCGACGGGGCGATGAGGAAGAGCAGGGAGCCGCGATAGCGGCGCAGGATCTCGCTGGGTCGAATCATGGGTTGGAGGCCGTGTGGGAAGCGGTCGGCTGGGAGGGAGAGATGGGGGGGCGGGCTCGGCGGGCTGACCATGCGAGTGGAGACCGCGAGCCGGCTCGGAGAATCGGGTCTGCCCGTGGCGAGGTCCGGCGCGCCAGGAGTTGGGAGCGGGGAGGGAGGCGACGTCGGACAGTGACACATGCGTCGGCGCCTCGCGGACGCGACACGGATCGCTCGTTTGTTCGCGCCGCTCCCGGCGTGGAGCGCGGGGCGGCTCGCCACGGGGCATGGCCGATCTCAACCCGGATTCCTGTCGCGTTCGAGGGCGCTCGAGACACGTGCCCTTGTATGCGCGCCGCGCGGCGGTGCGCTCCGACCCAAGACCTGACCCCCAATCTCCATGAAGATCCCCATTCATGTCGGCGCGGCGCTCGCGCTCACCTCCCTCGCGAGCGCGCAGCTCCAGCCGACCTTCACCAAGGCGCAGTTCCGCGTCGACCTCTCCCAGCAGCTCCGGCCCGGCGACGCCGTCCTTGAACTCGTGGCAGACCGGAGCCGTGGCGGCCGGGTTCGACTCGAGCTAGAGAACCGCAAGATGACCCTGTTCCGCGACGACGGCCGCGACATGGACGAGCGCGGTGGTGACGGTGTCTATACGGGCGTCGTTCGGGCGGACCTCCAGGAGGAGCGCGCGATCGCCCGTGACCTCCAGCTCTCCGCCGAGCGCGGCGTGCTGATCCCGATCTTCGAGGGCCGCGAGCTCGTCGAGCGCGTGAATTCACGCACCCTCGTCAAGCGCCCGAGGCCCATGACGATCCCGATCATCACGACCAGCGCGAGCACGACCGTCGACCCCGACCATTCGCTCATGATCACGGACACGTCGGTCTTCGGCGACGTCGATCACAACCTCAATCCATGTACGGGTGTCGGGAACCCTGACGGGGCCTTCGCGTTCGCCCACGTCATGACCGAGCTAGCGGGGACGAACGATCCCTCCGTATTTGCCATGGACTGGCTCTCCCACTGGGGTACGGCGCAGAACATCAACGGAGATGTCGCGCCCGCTCGCTTGGATACCATGAACAAGATCTTGGACGCTTGGGATCCACTGGGGACTGGCGTGTTGGACATGGCTCAGGCGCCCTTCCACCCTATCGCGGTGGTGCTGCGCTTGGACCTGAGGGAGACCAACGGCTATGGCAGCGGCTCGGCGGGCGAGGCGCGCATCGTCTACAGCTTCGTGGACGCGAGCTGCGACGCCAGCCAAGAGGGGTTCCTCGCCATCTTCGAGTACGCCATCAACAAGACGGGTTGCAACGTGCGGCAGTGGGGCCAGGACTGGGCCGACCTGAGTGACCTTCCGGTTGGCAGCCTGGCTTACAACGATGCCCTCGCGGACCTCACCACTCAATTTACCGACCTCACGAGCAACCCGAATGCCAACCGGCTGGGGCAGCTCCGGACCAACGATTTCTTGCCGGGCTTCGCCAGCGGTTTGGACTGGCAGCTTCGTGAGTTCCGCTTGGATAGCGCTGGTTTCCTCACGCAGGAGACGGTCTCAATCACGCCGCCCGACACCCTGGACGGCAGCGTCGACGTGAAGGACATCATGGATGGCAATGACCCCCTCGGGTTGATCATGGCAAGCATCGAAGGGGCAGCCAGTGACATCCCTGTGCTGGCCTTTCCGCCGCTGGAGCTCTTCTTCTGGGAGGGTGACGGGACCTCCGCTACGGAGGACCGCCATGAGTTCTCACTCAATACCTGCAACGGTTGCCACGGCGGTGAGACAGAGACTGACTTCGTCCACATCAAGTGGACGGTCCCTGGGGTGCCCCCGGTGCTCTCGGGATTCCTGACCGGAAACTCCGTGCTCGACCCCGCTGGTTCTGGCGTGGTTCGAGACTTCGATGACATCGAACGCCGCCGGCAGGACCTTCAGGACCTCATCGACGGCTCGTGCTTCGGTGGGATCCTCCACGCGGAGGAGATCCGAAGCCACTAGGCGGAACGAACGGGGCCCCGCGAGTCGACGACTCGCGGGGCCCCGCGCTGCTCTCCCTCGCTCCTCAGTGGTTCAGCTTGACCCCGTTGGTGATGTTCCAGCTGGCACCGCAGGGGCCGCCGAGGTCGCGATAGATGAGCTGGAAGAACGAGGACTGTCCCGCGAACGGCGCGGCAGACCCCAGCTCCGCGAGGATGCCCGGATCGGTCAAGAGCGTGCCGTCCCAGGAGGTGCTCATCAGGCTGCCGACCATGTTGAGTGAGCCCCCAAGGAACAGCAGCCCGTTCCCCATGGTCGCGGGCGCGGGCGCCGTCGCGTCCGAGTGGTAGAGCACCGCGAGCTGGGATGCCGGCAGGTTCGTTCCCGAGAACCGGAAGCCGTCGAGGGCGTCCACCGGCCCGAGACAGTGGAGGCCGCCGCCGACCCCGGTGTTGTTCTCGCAGCCCGCCCAGAAGTCCAGGTTGGCGCAGATCGGCGAGGACCCGTCGGGGCAGGATCCGAAGTCGCCGCCCTCGTACTGGCACTCGTCCGGGATGCCGTCCTCGTTCGTGTCGAAGCTCACGCCCCAGACGATGTCCAGGCGGTCGTCGACGTTGTTGTTGTTGCAGTCGGGAAATTCGTACTTGTCCACGGTGGCGCCGTCGAGCTCGTCGCTCTCCCCCGAGACGCCGCCGCGCTCGGCACGCAAGCCCAGGCTCTCGGCCGTGGCCACGATGGCCGGCGCCCCGCCCCAGGTGCCGGGGGCGGTGAGGAGGTCTCCCTCCGTGATCGGGAGGCCCAGGGCGCTGTCGGGGGTGCCGATGATCGCGGAGCCGCGGCGCACGGAGAAGATCACCATGTCGTAGCGCTGGTCGGTCCACTCGAAGGGGCGCGGGGGCATCTGGTACCCGGCCTGACCGTTCTCACCGATGATCAGGGCGTCGATGTCGTCGAACCGGGGGTCGAGCCCGAGCATCCGCGAGCGGGCGTAGAGGCGGTGGGGCGCCCCCCGGCGGCCCATGACCACGTCCGCGGCGGAGATGCGCTCCACCTCTGCGGTGTCGGGGACCGGCGGGGTACCGGTGGGGTCCAGCACGTCCACGCCTCCACCCTGCACCGAGAAGTAGAAGCGGCCCTGGGTGTCCTCGCGCGCGGTCCCGAGGTCGAGGGCGTCGAGCTCGTCCCCGCGGTCGTGGAGGCTCATGGGCCACCCGGTGGCGGGGTCGTTGGGCTCGGCGAGCCCGCTGCCCGGACGCTCGGCGCCCAGGCCCCCGGCCGCGGCGACCCCGTCGCCGTCGATGGAGATGAAGTTGTGCCCGATGGCCATGGGGGCGGCGGGATCGGGGGCGCCGGACCAGTTCGAGGCCATCACGTCGGCGCCGTGGTCGTGGAGGAGGGCCTCGGTCCACACGCCCTGCTGCAGGAAGGAGGCGGTGATGCCCTGGGCGTGGCGGTCCACCGAGAAGTGGATCGCCTCGGTCGCCGAGGCCGCCCGGCCGAGCTTGGTGTCGAAGCCGAAGGAGAGGGCGTCCAGCTCCTGGCCGCAGGAGAGGCCCGGGACCTCGTCGCAGAGGCCCTGGAGGTCGATGGCGGCGGCGGGGAGGTAGATCTTGGGGGCCGTGGCCGCCAGGGCCGTCCCAGGGGCCTGTGGCTGGAGGATGTCGCCCGAGGTCACCGTGTTCGGTCCGCTGGGGAGGCCGATGGAGGGGCCGCGCCAGGTGATCGAGAAGTACATGTCGTCCCGGGAGGGGGACTGGGCGAGCGTGAGGCCCTGGAGGGCCGCCAGCGCTACGGCGCAGGCGGAGGCCCTGGGGCTGAGGGAAAGGGGATGAAGCATGGCGAGGAAGGGAGGGAGGGGGGGCCGGGGGGGCGTCAAGGGGAGCGCTGGGCTCATCCGACGCCCTCACATGAGTCGAGCGTGGGTTCGGCGACAAGATCTCGGAGAAAATCTGGGCTGAGGGCCGGGGTCATCCATCGGAGACGCTCCCGTCGATCCTCTCCTGTTCCCAATCGTCGACGGCTCGGGCCAAGCGGGCCTTGGCAACGGGAGATGGGGTGAGAGGCCAGACGAAGACGGTGCCGCCCTCGTCCGAGCTGAGTACTCGCTGGCCGTCATTGCCGCCATCGACGGCCAGGGTGACCAGGGGCGTGGAGTGCTCGGCAAACACGAGCACTGGTTCGGAAGAGCCCCCAAAGACATAGGCCTTGCCAGCCTTGGTGCCGGTGACCACGAGGTCTGTGCCGGCGACGAAGGCTGCCGTCGTCGGGCCAGCCTCTCGCGGCAGGTCACGGGGTGACGGCGTCGTCGTCATGGTGTCGATGATCCGGAACGTGGGGCCAGCGACCTCCGCTCCCGTCGCAATCTGGAGGCCATCAGCGCTCCAGGCCAGCTGGTTGACCCGCGATACAGTCACCCGTTCGCCGACGACTTCCTCGCTCGTGAGGTTCCAGATCGTGACGAAGGTGGGGAAATAGCAGGCTGCGAGTCGTCGGCTGTCTGGGCTCAACGCCATGGCAAGGACTGGGTGTCTCCTGGCATCGTCGAAGGGGCGAGGAAGATCAGCGTCATCAAAGGGGCGGTGGAGCGTCGGGGCGCCGAGGATCTGGATCTGACCGTCCGGTTGGCCGAGGGCCACTCGCCCGCCTTGGAGCAGGCAGCTGGAGGTGGCCTGTCGGCTCCCTTCCACCTCGCTCAGGGTGCCCTGCGCGGGCTCCCAGAGGTGAGCCGATCCGTCGTCGCGAGCGAGGAGACCGAAGGCGCCATCGGCGGAGAGCGACGAGGCTGTGGCCGGGCCACCCAGGGCCACGGTGTGCTGGAGCTCAAGGGAGTCCACCTCGGGGTCCACGCGCCAGAGGGTGGCCTGGCCCCGGGTGCCGACGGCGAGCAGGTGGCCGCTTGGCGTCAGCTTCGACGCGCACCCAAGCTCCCACTCGAGCACCTGCTCCCAGAGGACCTCGCCGGGAGAGGGTGCTCCGGCTACGGCGGCGGGGCCTGAGCGGGGCGTGGCGATCAGCTGCAGGCGCCCGCTGCGATCCACGAGCAGGGCGCGTCGCCCGTTACCGATGAACTCGGCGGTCAGGAGCTCTGGCCCGGTCTCCCGGACCTCA
>Ga0102815_10001184_pt1 | contig 16537 bp, 14 predicted proteins | sample ColrivemetaGS759_FD_79113 | JGI IMG/M metagenome (GOLD analysis project Ga0102815, IMG submission 79113) | Estuarine microbial communities from the Columbia River estuary - Ebb tide ETM metaG S.759 | ecosystem: Environmental > Aquatic > Marine > Intertidal zone > Estuary | place: USA: Columbia...
AAAATTACCAATTGATACTTATCATTTTAAACATGCAAAACGTTAACTAATTTAGTTTAACTAAAACGAATAATATGAAATCGATAATAAAATACAGAGGGTTTTACAGAGATAAAAGCACCGAAGAACTTTTATATAATAACATATTATGTGAGCATTATTTTAATTTTATTAAAGTTGAAATCACTTTTTTAAACCAGCTTTTAAAAAATTATCCATTTAAATCTAATATCCCCAATTTATTTGAACACATTCAATTGTTTATAAAGGATTTAAATGATTGTGAAAATAATAGAATTAGAATTATTGAAAATATAACTTCACAAAATCAACAAATTAAATCAAATTTTGATTTAGTTGCATTTGAAAGTTTTGCAGAAGAAATTTCAGATTACAAACAATCATATTTAAATCTTAAAAATAATATTTATGAATATTTAAGTGATTTGTTAAGCTCAAAAAATTTGTAAACACCCATTTTAGCTCAAAAATGATTAGCATCATTTTAAGATGCTTTTAAACACATTAATTTTGTTTAATAAATGAAATTAAATCTATAAAAAATGAAAACAAAAATAAAAAAAGACTGGCAAGGAAGAGTTAAAAGTACTGAAGAGTTACATCTCGATTCTAAACTATGGCTTTCTGAAATTGACTTTATTAATTTTGAAATTAGATTTTTAGAACGTTTGCTCAGTTCAAAATATGTTGATTATTTAGATGCGGGTTTATATGATCGAATTAAGGAATTTACAAAGGAAATTTTTAATAAAAAAGCAGATGCTATTACTCTTAAAGAACTTGTTTTTAAACATGAAAAAATATTATCTGATTTAATTCATCAAAATTGTGTAACTAGTAATAAAAATTATTTGTCAACTCATAACAATTTAGCCATAGAAATAAATACTTTTATTAGTAAATACAAATATTTAAAAATGCAAGTATTTGAAATTGTTGAAAGTGTGATGGAAAAACAAGATCAAAAAAAGTTAAATTAAAATATTTAATCAGCTTTAAAACTACGCGTCCATTTCTTTGGTAATAGGGATCGTAAATTTAAACTCACTGCCCTCATTAACTGAAGATTCAACCCAAATTTTACCTCCATGTTTTTCAACAAAATCTTTACACAAGAATAAACCTAGCCCAGAACCTTGCTCATTTGCTGTTCCTATTCGAGAATTTATTTTTTCATTATCAAATAAACTTTCTATTGTTTCTTTAGACATTCCAATACCATCATCTTTAACTGAAATCTCTATAAATTTATCATCAAAAGTTGAAATAATATTAATTGAACCTTGTTGATTAGAAAATTTAATGGCATTGGATACCAAGTTTCTAAAAATTGTATTTAACATGTTTTCATCTGCACGTACATATAAATTATGATGTACATTATTATAAATACTTATTTCCTTATTTATTGCTTGAATTTCCAATAAAGAAATAACATCAGAAACTTGTTTAACTAATTCTATTTTTTTTGGATTAAAATTTAAATTACCCGATTGAGAATTCGCCCATATTAATAAGTTGTTCAATAAACTAGATGCTTTGGATGTTGAACCTTTAATAATTTTTAGAAATTTCAACCGCTTTTCTTCATTATAACTACCCATATTTTCAATTAACAATTCTGTAAATCCATTAATTGAATTAAATGGATTTTTTAAATCATGCGCAATAATTGAAAAAAATCTATCTTTAGTATTATTTAACTTTTTTAAATTATCTGATTGAATTTGAATCTCATCATTCATTCTTTTAATTTGATGATTTTTAAATTCTAATAAATTATATGCTTTTTTTATTGAAGTCTGCTGGTATATAAGAATAACTATTAAAATAGCAAAAACCACCATTGCAATTATTAGTAAATAGGATATTTTCTTTTCATTTTCATATTTTAATTGGGCTAAATTACTTTTTGTAGATAACTCATCTATCATATAATTAGACTTTTCCAATTCGTTGAGCGCGTTAAATAATTGTACTTTTTTGTTCTTATCGTTTTTTATTAAACTATCATTTAATATTTTATGTATTTTTAAAAACTCTAAAGCTTTTGAGTTACTTCCTAATTTTTCATAGGCTAACGATATATTAGTTAAGGCATCCAATTGAACATCTAAAACACCTGTTCTTCTTGAAATATCTAGGCTTTGAGTTCCATAAAAAATGGCTGCATTATAATTATTTATTTTGTTATTTAACTCTGAATAATTTAAATATATGATTGCTTTTAATTGCTCGTCAGCTAACTCTTTAGCAATTTTTAAAGATTTAGTAAAATAATTATCTGCAATTTCATAATCCCCTTGCTTTAAATAATTATCTCCAATATTATTATAATTTATGGCAATTCCAGCTTCATCATTTAATTCCTTCTCAATTTCAATAGATTTTAAAAAATATTCAATTCCTTCCATAATATTTCCTGAATCGGAAATAACATTAGCAAGGTTTGTATAGCTAACAGCTATTCCAGAATTATCGTCTAATTTTAAATAAATTTCTAAAGCATCTTTAAAATATTTTTTAGCAAAAGTATAATTCTCTTGATCATAATATAAATTTCCAATATCTATGTAATTTAAGGCAACACCGTCATCATCTGAAATGCTATTATAAGACTTTAAGGATTTAAAATAATATTCAATAGCTTTATCATCTAAGTTTAAAATAAAATAATTATAACCAATATAATTTTCTGTTTTTGCCAGCCTTTCAACTTTATTTAATTCTTTATAAAGTTCAGATGCCTTAAAATAATAACTAATTGCATGCTGATATTTATTTGTTAATTCAAAATATACTGCAATCCAATATAAACATTCAGCAATTTGTGGTTTATAATTAATACTTGTTGCATTTTCTAGGGCTATGTTATAATGGTAATAGGCAGAATCTAATTTATTTTTTTTATAATAATCATTAGCAATGTTTATTGTTTTTGAAATTTTAAAAGTATCAATTGATTTTTCAATTGGTGGTTCAATAAATTCATTTCCACCTCCAATATTTTGTGAATTACTTTTAAAAGCAATCAGAATAATAAGCAATAAAATAAATTGTTTTTTCATTAAAAACAGTAATTGGGGGTTAAATGAAGTGTTAAAATCTTTTTTTATAAACTGATTTTTAATTCTTTATAAAATCAAATTTACTATTAATTTTGAAATAACTATTATGAAAACCTATTATTCTAAGTCTGGGTTAATGTCTAATACATTCTCTTTTTTATAATCCTCCAAAAAATCTTTAGTAATAAACTCCGTGCCTTTCAATTTTAAAGTAGAATAAAATTCTATTAAATCAATGGTCTTAAATTCTTCTAGCATTATTTTTGATAAAGGTTTATAACTATAATGCCAAGGTTCATATTTAAAACCTTTTCTACCTTCAACATGAGTGTATACCAAATAAAAGCCGAACTTTTCAGAATTAGCATCCATCCATTTTTTTAATTTTCCATAAATTTCATTTTCAGAATAATTACTTTCTATTAAAATATGTTTGGGAGTTTTAACAGAACCTTCCATAATATCAATATCAGTACCCCAATGATGACGAGAGGTTCCTGGTAAAGTAGAATACTCTATTATTTTTGCTATGGCCGAATTTGGAGAAAGTCCTTTAGAAATAAATTTATCATACTTTCTATTCCATATGTTTTTTTGGCGTTTAAAACTTCTATAAGCTGATACAATTTCTATATTAACACCATCCATTAAAGCGGCCTCTTTCATTATATTAAATGCTTCAAAAACTTCTATTTGTAACTTAAAATTATCGCCCACCAATGCCAAATCTTCTCTACCCGTTAGCGCTTTTAAACTATATTGGTTTTGAGAAAAACCAAAAACGCTCAAAAATAAAAAAAAACAACTTAATAAAACTTTTGGCATAATTATTTTAAATATTTATACATCACAAAATGATTACCAACATATTTTATATCAAATTTCTCTCCAAAAGTTTGTAAACCTTGTTTTTCGTAAAAATTTACCGCAATTACACGTGCATTACACCATAAACAGTCAATATTTAATTCTTTTAAAATTTCAAATGCTTTTTCCATCATTAATTTTCCTGCACCAAATCCTTGAAATTTCTCTAAAGTTGCCATACCTCTCAGCTGGTATTGAGAACCTTTAAAGTTTTCATTTTCAGCTTTCATATAACTAGAAACAGCAATTAATTTACCATTTTTAAAAGCTCCCAAATGAAAAGTATCATCGTCAAAATCGCCTTTAAATTCAAAAGGTAATGGAATATTTTTTCTTAAAACTTCTAACCTGATATCATAGGTTTCAATTGCAGTAATTTTTTTAACTTCTATCATTTTTTATTGAATTTAGCCCTGGTGGTATTTTATAATAACTAAATTTTTATTCAAATTTAAATTTACACTTTTTAATATATATCCAGATATTTTATTTACATAAAATTTACAATTCAATATTAATTTTTTTTAAATTTTTTTAACCTACTCGAAAGAAGAAGAAGGTTCACAATTTTATGAATAGTCACAATGAGCTTGTAGAAGTGTTTTATTGATCTATTTAAAAAGAATTCAACTAACTTATACTGACAAACACATTAATTTACTTTTTCAAAGTTCAAAAAAAAACCGAAGTTAACTTCGGTTTTTTTATTAATCAATATTTTTATTTATCTAGAATAATTAGGGGCTTCTTTCGTAATTGTTACATCATGTGGATGACTTTCGCGCATACCAGCGGATGTTATTTTAACAAATTTCGCTTCTTTTTGAGCAGGGATATCTTTTGCTCCACAATAGCCCATACCGGCACGTAAGCCACCAATAAATTGAACCATTGTTTCATTTAATTCACCTTTATAAGGCACTCTGCCTACAATTCCTTCTGGAACTAATTTTTTAATATCATCTTCAACATCTTGGAAATAACGATCTTTTGAACCATGTTTCATAGCTTCAACAGATCCCATTCCTCTATAAGATTTAAATTTTCTTCCTTCAAAAATAATAGTTTCGCCTGGAGATTCTTTTGTACCCGCTAAAAGCGAACCTAACATAACTGTGTCAGCACCAGCAGCAATTGCTTTAGGAATATCTCCTGTATATCTAATACCTCCATCCGCAATTACTGGAACACCGCTACCTTTTATTGCATTTGCCACATCTAAAATTGCAGATAACTGAGGAAAACCTACCCCCGCAACAACACGAGTTGTACAAATTGATCCCGGTCCAATTCCAACTTTTACGGCATCTGCACCTGCTTCAACCAAATATTTTGCAGCATCACCTGTAGCAATATTACCAACAATAACATCAGTACCCGGAAACTTACTTTTAACATCTTTTAAAACAGCAACCACACCTTTCGTATGCCCGTGAGCTGTATCAATAATTAGGGCATCAACACCGGCATTTATTAATGCTTCCGCTCTTTCAACAGCATCACTTGTTACACCAATAGCAGCTGCCACTCTTAATCTTCCATAAGTGTCTTTGTTAGCATTTGGATTTTCACTTACTTTAATAATGTCTCTAAATGTAATTAAACCAACTAACTTGTAATTTTGATCAACTACAGGTAACTTTTCAATTTTATTATTTTGTAATATTAATTCAGCTTGTTTTAAAGATGTTCCTTCAGAAACCGTAACTAAATTTTTTGAAGTCATTACTTCTTCAATTTTACGATCATTATTTCCTTCAAAACGTAAATCTCTATTAGTTACAATACCAATTAAAATTCCTTTATTATTTATAACAGGAATTCCACCAATGCCAAACTCTCGCATTATACTTTTGGCAGTAAAAACTGTTTCATCTTTGGTAATTGTAACGGGTTCTAAAATCATTCCAGATTCTGACCGTTTCACTTTTTTTACCTCAATAGCTTGTTTTTCAATAGACATGTTTTTGTGTAATACACCTATTCCACCTTCTCGAGCCATAGCAATAGCCATTTCCGATTCAGTAACTGTATCCATTGCAGCCGAAACTATTGGAACATTTAGAGTTATATTTTTTGAAAATTTTGTTTGAATACTAACCTCGCGGGGTAAAACTTCTGAAAATGCAGGAATTAGTAATACGTCGTCGTAGGTTAAACCTTCTCCTACAAATTTTGATGAGTCTGAAATCATGTTACAATCAACTTAGAAATTAATTGCGAGCAAATTTACAATTTTTAATTTAATAAGCCGAAATTTTTTATTTCTTAACTTTTTGATGAAATAATAATTGGTAAAGAATTGAAGTTGTAGCTACAATAAAACTAAAAGACATTAAGGACCCAGAAAGAATTACGATATATTTAAACCAAGTTATACCTTTCCATAGGAAGTATATACCCCCAAAAGTTAAAACAATGGATAAAAATGGTTCAATCATTAAAAAATATTTCAACTTTTTATTGATTGAAGTTACTGCTAAAATTAAAGAAAGTAAAAAGAAAATTACAGATAATGACAGCATATGATTGTGTACAACCGTTAATATTTCTCTTTCACTTTTTTTAAATTTCATTATTTCGGCATCTTCGTCTTCTTCATTACCCAAATAATGAGTTTCGACGCCTGTTGTACTCATTGCAGTTGTACTGCTTACAAATCGTAATCCACCATAAAAACCAAAACTTAGTACTATAATAAATGCAACTATTAAAATTTTAACTTCCTTAGGAAATTGATGAATTAGACCATGTAACTGCATTATAAAAGTTGTTTAGTATATAATATTTGAACTGTTTTTAATAATTTATTGATTTCACCAGTCATAGATTTTGCAGAAATAGTTGCTCCAGAAATTGCTGCAATGTCCTTTTGATAGGCCAAATTTTCACCTTTTTCCCTTCCTCTAAATTGATTAAGCCATCGTTTACTTCCAACTTCTGCACCGTGATCCTCTCTATATATCAATATTTTAACTTTTGATACTATTAAATCTTTATCAAAAATAACAATAAAGTCGAAATAATCAGCTTTTCCATAAGCCTGTCCCAAATAATAATACCCTAACAATTGCTGATTATTGTATATTTTATAAAAATTAGAATCTGAAATTTTTTGAGGGAGTGTTTCATTTACTTCAAATGGAACTTTTAAAAGTTCTTTTTTATATAAAGAAATATCAAAAACACTTTTCACTTCTTTTTCAATTAAAGCTTCAACTCTTTTTGAGATAGTAAAAGATGAAGTAATTATCACTAAAATTGATATATAAAATAATTTTTTCATAAATTTAATTATTCTCAATACTCTTTTTTATTAAAACTAATAAATGTCGCCCTGAGCCTGTCGAAGGGTAATTCAAACAATTTAAAACATTTCAACAGGCACAATATGACAATTTTATTTGAAATTATGGTTATTTTTAATTGTAAAAACTTCGACAAGCTCAGTTTGACAAAAACTTAAAACAAAATTGCTACTCCTGCATTAAATATTTTAGAAGTATCACTTCCAGAAACTGCATTATTAACTAATTGATAATCCATTTTAAAAGCGGCTCCGTTTGCTACTTTATAATTTAGTCCAAAAATTAATTCATTTTTATCAAATGCCTTATTTGCTACTAAAGTTCCTTCAGTTTCAGCATGTGTGTTATATTTTTCGAAACGTAAAAACGGAGTTAATTTTTCTTCACCTTTTAAATTGAAATTATATGCAATTTCACCATACAATCCAGTCATTTTAGAACCCAAATCCTTACCTGTTAATGTGTTATAATCTTCTGTATCGGATAAATTTGCATTGATATACTGACCTCTTAATTCTAGGTTATTATACTTGTAACGTGCATCAAGTCCAATCATAGAAACACCCACTGTTGATGCTTCAATAGATGAATCATCTGTTTGTGTTTTTCCAAAATAACCTGATAATCCTACTCTTAATCCTGGAATTCCATAATAATCTAGTTTTGAAGACAAATTAGGTGAACTCACAAAAGACTCTGCGCCTTTTTGACGACCAGATCTCAATCCATTTGAACCTTTAATAATTCCTGCTCCACCAGCATACGATTTAAATCCATTAAATAAATACGCCTGATATTTTAATGATGCATTATCTATTTTACCTGAAATACCAACTCCTAATTCTCTCCAAGTAGTTGGAACAATTACATTATCAACATTTGGTCTTTCAACACCATAAAACGTAGTTGGTTCATGATATTCATTAATAATTCCCATTGGAACTAACATTAAACCTGCTAAAATATTTGCACTTTCATTCAATTTATACTTTAAATAAGCTTGTTCCACATACACTTCTTGAACATGTTCGTATTCTATTTCTGTTAAAAAACTTACTTTTTCATTGAATTTATATCCGAAAAGTAGTACTAACCTATGAATGTCTAATTTACCAGGTGCTGATCCATCTGGTTCATTATAATCAATTTGTGCGTAACCTCCAATTGTAACACCTTTTGGTAAATTATCATTCAAAAGCTTACTTCCTGAATTTTGATATGTGTCGCTTGAATTTTCTTGTGAATAACCAATTACACTAATTAATACTGCTGCTAAAAGTAATTGTAATTTTTTCATTTTTAATCTTTGTTTATTTTTATTTAGACTTGTTTTAAATAACATAACAAAAGTAAGTAACATAAACAAAATATAAAAGCCTTATTTAGAACAATTATAAATAGTATGACATATATCAGTTATTCAAAATGCAAAAAAATATAAACTTTTAATAATAAGCCAATTAAATATTTTCAAATATTTTAAGAGCTTCATTGTAGGCACTTTCAAAACTCATTGCATTAGTGTTTGTATAGGCTTTCTGCTGATTAAAGTAAGAAATAAGCTTCTCCGTTGGCATATTTCCGGTAAGCTCATCTTTTGCCATTGGGCAACCACCATAACCTTTTATCGCACCATCAAATCTATTGCAGCCAGCTTTATAAGCTGTATCTACTTTCTCAAACCAAGAGTTTGGTGTAGTATGCAAATGCGCACCAAATTCTATTGCCGGGTACTGGGGAATTAAATTTGAAAAAAGGTAATCAATAATTTCAGGCGTTGAACTTCCAATAGTATCAGATAACGACAATATTTTAACACCCATTTTGGCTAATTTATATGTCCATTCTGAAACAATTTCAACATTCCAGGGATCTCCATAAGGATTTCCAAAACCCATTGATAAATACGCTACAACTTCCTTATTAGTTTTTAAAGAAATATTCAAAATTTCGTTCAATATATCAATTGATTCTGAAATTGTTTTACCTGTATTCCTCATTTGAAAGTTTTCTGAAATTGAAAAAGGATAACCTAAATAATCAATTTCTTCAAATTTTGAAGCGTCTTCAGCTCCTCTAATATTTGCCACAATGGCTAACAATTTACTTTCTGTTTTACTTAAATCTAATTTTGAAAGGACTTCAGCGGTATCTCTCATTTGAGGAATTGCTTTTGGAGACACAAAACTTCCAAAATCTATTGTATCAAAACCCACTCTTAATAAAGCGTTTATATATTGTGCTTTTGCTTTTGTTGGAATAAAATGAGATTTTATTCCCTGCATTGCATCACGCGGACATTCTATGAGTTTTACCTTATTCATACAGGTTCAAATATACAAATAGAATTAGGAATAAAACAGCTTCATTTTTATTGAAAATTATACACATTTAATAAAGCATTGCTTGGTATATTTAATTAAATTTATACAAAGTATTTTTATTAAAAATATTACATATTTATATTTAAATTATGATTCAGAAAGTATATAAAACTACTGAAATTCAAACTGTTGAAAAATTAGCTCATAAGATTTGGAATGACCATTATTTGCCGATAATAGGTCAAAATCAGGTAGATTTTATGCTTGAAAAATTCCAAAGTTTTAATGCAATAAATGAACAGATAAAAAATGGTTACGAATATTTTTTAATCTCTGAACATAATAAACCTATTGGTTACCTCTGCTTATTGGAGGATAATGCCACAAAAAAAATAATGATTAGTAAAATTTATATAGATCTAAATAAAAGAGGTGCTGGATTTGGAAATAAATTAATAGATTTTACAAAAAAATTAGCTCAAAAAAGAAAAATTAATACAATTTGGTTAACCGTAAATAAAAACAATAGCAATTCAATAAAATGGTATAAAAAGTTAAACTTTAAAATTACCAAAGAAGTTGTAATGGATATTGGAAATGGCTATGTTATGGATGATTATGTTATGGAACTAAAACTTGATTAATTAAATTGTATTTAATACTGCCTTATTAATTTTTTTTACCAAACCAGGCCCTTCATAAATAAAACCAGTATAAATTTGCACCAAATCCGCTCCGGCCTCCATTTTTTCAAGTGCATCTTTAGCCGAATGAATGCCTCCTACTCCAATTATTGGAAATGCTTTATTTGATTTTTCTGCTAAATATTTAATCACATTTGTACTTCTATCACAAATAGGTTTTCCACTTAATCCTCCATTTCCTATTGCTTCAAGCTGTTCTTTTGAAGCGATTAACCCATCTCGGTTTAAAGAAGTATTTGAAGCAATTACACCATCAATTTTAGTTTCAGCAACTATTTCAATTACTTCGTCCAATTGTAAATTATTTAAATCAGGTGCAATTTTCAGTAAAATAGGTTTTTGTTTGGTAAATGTTTTATTTGATTTTTGAACTGCAGTAATTAATTCAACTAAATAATCTTTATCGGTCAATTTTGCATGACTTCCAACATTTGGGCAACTTACGTTTAACACAAAATAATCTACATAAGGGTGCAATGCAACAAAACATTCTAAATAATCGGTTGTATAATTTTCCGGCATAGTACTAGTATTTTTACCAATATTACCTCCAATAATAACTTTTCCTTTATTCTTTTTTAATTTTTCAATTGCAACTTCTAAACCTCCATTGTTAAACCCCATTCTATTTATTAAACCCTTATCCGATTTTAATCGAAAAACACGTTTTTTAGGATTTCCTTCCTGAGTTTTTGGAGTTACTGTACCAATTTCAATAAAACCAAAACCAAAATTGGCCAATTCATTGTATAAAACTGCATTTTTATCGAATCCTGCAGCTAAACCAACTGGATTTTTAAATGTTAATCCAAATAAGTTACGTTCCAGTTTTTTATCATTTATTTGAAATAAACTTCTGAAAATAAATGGAATCCCAGGAATTTTAGAAAGAATTTTAATAAGTGAAAATGTAAAATGATGAATTTTTTCTGGATCAAAAAGAAAAAATAATGGGCGGATAACACTTTTGTACATAGAATTATGTTTGTGCAAAATTATAAAAAAGTTATGATTTATGTATTATAAAATATAAGAAGTTAAAAACACTTCGACAGGCTCAGTGTGACAATTCACTTCAACGGGCTCCGTGTGAAATTTCTTTTACTTAATTGTATGAACTTATTATCACAAACAAAAAAGTCTTTAGAAAAATATCTAAAGGCTTTTAATTTATTAAGTATCTTTAATTAGCGCAAAGTAGCTCCAACATTGTTTTCAAACGTTTGTTGTAATTTTTGCATTATTTTATCAATTTGCTTTTCATCCAAAGTTTTGTTCTCATCTTGCAACAAGAAACTGACTGCGTACGATTTTTTACCTTCCTCTAATTTATCTCCTTCATAAACATCAAATAAATCTACTTCTTTTAGTAAATTTTTCTCTGCTTGAAATGCTAAATTATAAATTTCACTAAATGTTACTTCACTATCTAACAATAATGCAAAATCTCTTTTTACAGCTGGGAATTTAGGCAAATTGGAAACGTTAATAGAAGATTTCCCACCAACTTTAAGTAAATTTTCCCAATTAAAATCTGCAAATAAAACTTCCTGTTTTATACCAAATTCTTTATTAATTGAACGTTTAACAACTCCTAAATCAACCAATTTAATTTTTCCTAAACTTAATGTAATTCCTTCAGAAAACACATCGTTTTTAGTAGGAGTAGTTTTTATCTTTTGAATTCCTAATCGCTGTAATAATGTAACCACTAGTCCTTTTAAATAAAAGAAGTCTGACATTTTTTGCGTTACATTCCAACGTTCTTTAGATCTGCTTCCTGAAACAAATAATGTTAAATGCTTTTGCTCTGAATACCCACTTTCAAATTTGTGATATGTTTTACCAAATTCAAAGAATTTTAACGAATTATTTTTTCTATTTATGTTATATATTACAGACTCTAACCCACTAAATAACAGTGACTGTCGCATAACGCCTAAATCGTTACTCAATGGATTTAACATAGCTACGTTATTTCCTTCATTTAACATTTCTGTTAATGAAACATAACTTGCCTTCGTTAAAGAATTTGCCATAGTTTCATTAAACCCTTGTGAAACCAATTGATTAGCAAGAATGTTTTCAATTTTCACATCATTAAATTCTGAAAATGAAATGGAAGTATTTAATTTATGTGAAAACTCCACATTATTAAAACCATATACTCGCAATATTTCTTCGATTACATCAGCTTCTCTTGTAACATCAACTCTATAAGCAGGAATAGTTAATCCAATTCCGCCATCCGTAACACTATTAAATTTAATATCTAATGAAGCTAAAATATTTTTTACTGTTTCTCTAGGTATTTTTGCCCCAATCAATCGATCCATTTTTTCAAAACTTAGAAAAACTTGATTAGGTTCAATTTTTGTAGGATAATTATCAATTAATTCAGAAGACACTTTACCTCCAGCAACTTCTAATATTAAAAGTGTCGCTCTTTTTAAAGCATATTCTGTAATATTTGGATCAATTCCTCTTTCAAATCTAAAAGAAGCATCTGTATTTAATGCGTGTCTTTTTGCCGTTTTACGAACCGCTACCGGATTAAAATAAGCACTTTCTAAAAATATTGATGTTGTATTTTCTGTAACACCAGAGGTTAACCCACCAAAAACACCTGCAATACACATTGGTTCTTCATTGCCATTACATATCATTAAGTCTTCTTCGTGCAATTCACGTTCAACCTCATCAAGTGTTATAAACTTAGTTCCGGTTGGCAAGGTTTTTACAATTACTTTATTTCCTTTAACTTTTGAAGCATCAAAGGCATGCAACGGTTGACCTAATTCGTGTAACACATAATTTGTAACATCAACTATATTATTTATTGGCTTTAAACCTATCGCTTTTAACTTGTTTTGAATCCATTCCGGAGAATCTTTTACAGTAATATTAGATATAGTAACTCCTGCATATCTAGGTGCTTTTTCAACATCTTCAACTACTACTTCAAACCGCAAGCTTCTATCATCAACATGAAAATCCGTTACTGAAGGAGACATTAATTCTAAAGAAATATCATTTTGAATAAGTCCAGCACGCAAATCTCTCGCTATACCATAATGACTCATAGCATCGGCTCTGTTAGGTGTTAATCCAATTTCAAAAACTTCATCTTTTTCAATATTAAAAACTTTAGCTGCAGGAGTTCCAACTGTTATAGTTTCATCCATCACCATAATCCCATCATGGCTGCTTCCTAGTCCAAGTTCATCTTCGGCACAAATCATCCCATGGCTTTCTTCACCTCTAATTTTACCCTTTTTTATTATAAACCCAGCTCCTTTATCATCATACAAAGTAGTTCCAATAGTTGCAACAGGTACTGTCTGTCCAGCGGCTACATTAGGGGCACCACAAACAATTTGAACTGGAACTCCATTACCTAAATCTACAGTGGTAACTTTTAATCTATCAGCATTTGGATGTTGCACACAAGTTAAAACTTTCCCTATTACAATACCTTCCAGGCTTCCTTTTATAGATTCTACCGTCTCAATTCCTTCAACCTCAAGTCCTAAATCGGTTAATAATTCTCCTGTTTTTTCAGCCTCCCAATCAACTTTTAAAAACTGTTTTAACCAATTGTATGATATCTTCATCTTAGTTTATGTTTTTTAAACGAAATGCAAAGATAATCAATAGAACTTGAAAGTTAAAAGTTTGCACTTAAAAGTTGATATTGGTTTTTTAATCAAATAAGGCACTCAGTCATTTTCAACTTACTAAATTCACATTAAAAAAATCCTTATTTTTGCAATAATGAATCAAATAAACAATGATACCATTATTGCACTGGCAACTTCAGCAGGCGTTGGAGCGATTGCCGTTATGCGCCTGTCAGGGGAAAATGCCATTAAAATTGTAAACGAACATTTTAAATCTAAATTTGGAAATAAGGATTTAACAAAGGTAAAATCTCATACGATTCATTTAGGAAATATTGTTGAAAATGAGCGCATTATAGATGAAGTTTTAATTTCTGTTTTTAAAAACCCACACTCCTATACGGGTGAAAATGTAGTAGAAATAAATTGCCATGGTTCAGTTTATATTCAGCAGGAAATTTTACAGCTTTTTATTAAAAATGGTGTTCGGAATGCAAATGCCGGGGAATTTACCCTACGTGCATTTTTAAACGGAAAAATGGATTTGAGTCAGGCTGAAGCAGTTGCAGATTTAATTGCTTCCAATTCAGAAGCATCGCATCAGGTTGCCTTGCATCAAATGCGTGGCGGATTTAGTACTGAAATTGAAAATTTACGTCAGCAATTATTAAATTTTGCAAGTTTAATTGAATTAGAGCTCGATTTTGCTGAAGAAGATGTTGAATTTGCCGACAGAACAGAATTTAAAAACCTGATTGATAAAATAAGTGCTGTTTTAAAACGGTTAATTGATTCTTTCGCTTTAGGAAATGTGTTAAAAAACGGAATTCCTGTAGCTATTGTGGGCGAACCAAATGTGGGTAAATCCACTTTGTTAAATGCACTTTTAAATGAAGAAAAAGCAATTGTTAGCCATATAGCTGGAACCACAAGAGATGCTATTGAAGATGAAATAAATATTGAAGGGGTTGCCTATCGCTTTATTGATACTGCCGGAATTAGACATACTAAGGATTTTGTTGAAAGCATTGGTATCAAAAAAACATACCAAAATATTGAAAAAGCACAATTGGTTTTACATTTAATTGATGCTTCGAAAATTGAATTTTTGCAAGAAAAAATTTCAGAATTAGAAGAAAAATATCCTGCAAAAAAAATATTGACCCTTGTAAATAAGGCTGATTTGCTTTCAAATAATGAAATACAACAATTGAAAGCACGATTTGAAAACCTAATTATTCTTTCTGCCAAAGAAAAAACAGGCATTCATGAGTTAACCACTACCCTAACTCAATTAGCCAATAAAGGTGCTTTAAGTAACAACGAAACCATCGTAAGTAATTCACGGCATTTTGAAGCTTTAAACAATGCTTACAACTCCATAAAAGAAGTACAAAAAGGCATAGCTTTAAATATTAGCACCGATCTTTTTGCTATAGATATTCGACAGGCACTGCATTATTTAGGCGAAATTACCGGAGAAGTTACCACAGAAGATCTATTAGGTAATATTTTTGCTAATTTTTGTATCGGGAAGTAATTACCAAAATTTTACATAAAAACCCAACCAAAAACATCTAGTTATTAACAATTTAACTTTGTTAATAGAACCTCTCATTTTGTAAATATTTATAGAATTTCTGTACATTTGATTATGCTTGATGTTTAGCTTTCGTAATTAACTTTTAGTATTTATTAATCCAACAATAAGAACCAACTTGAATATCTTACAATGCAACTTTTAACGCCTCTATTAACTGATTAATTTCCTTCATACTGGTGTAATGCAAAAAAGAAATTCTCAACACGCCAGGTTTTCTTGGAATATCCATATCCATAAGGGGACGAACCGCATAAAAATCGCCTTTTCCTAACATTATTTTGTGTTTTACTAAAGTTGCATAAACCTGATCAAGAGTTCTATTTTTAGGAATAATAGAAACAGTTGCCGCTCTTACTTCTGCATCATCAGGACCTATTATTTGAACATCATCACGCGTTTTTAAAAAATCAAGTAAGGGCTTTAAAAGTGCTTTTTCATGCGCATTAAATAATTTATTTAGTGCTCTGTTTTTTTGTGCAGGTTCTGCTTTCTCATCAAAATGGTGTTTATAAACCGCATCAAAATAATCCAATATTCCACTAGCAGCAGCAATTTGTGCATGATCAGGACCTGCTGGTGTTAACATACTTCTGGTTATACCTTCTTTGAAAAAGTGAGATTGGTTTTCCATCTTTCCTATCAGCTCTTTATTCACATACATCAAACCCAAATGAGGACCATATGTTTTGTACAATGAAAAAAGATAAATATCTACACCCAAATCTTTTAAATCAGGAAAAGCATGAGGGGCGTAAGCAACTCCATCCACCACAGATAAAGCCCCATGCTTATGAGCTCTTAGGGTAATTTCTTTAACTGGATTAATGTGACCTATTATATTCGAACAATGCGGAAAAGCCACCATTTTTGTTCGTTCAGAAAATAAGCCTTCCAATTCTTCTAAATTCAATAATCCTGTTTCCGAATGTACATGCCACTCTACAATTTTAATTCCTTTATCGGCTAATTTTCTCCATGCACCTGCATTTGCTTCATGATCTTGACAAGACACAATGATTTCG
>Ga0102815_10001185_pt1 | contig 16525 bp, 17 predicted proteins | sample ColrivemetaGS759_FD_79113 | JGI IMG/M metagenome (GOLD analysis project Ga0102815, IMG submission 79113) | Estuarine microbial communities from the Columbia River estuary - Ebb tide ETM metaG S.759 | ecosystem: Environmental > Aquatic > Marine > Intertidal zone > Estuary | place: USA: Columbia...
CGTGGAAATAAAAAAAAGGAATAAATATGTCAGTATTAGTATATACAGAATCAGAGAATGGAAAATTAAAAAAAGCAGCTTTAGAAGTTGCTTCTTATGCCTTTGCTGTTGCCTCACAATTAGGAACAACAGTTACTGCTGTAACATTTAATGCAAATGATGCTTCAGTATTAGGAAAACATGGTGTAAGCAAAGTGTTAAATGTTTCCAATATTTCGCAATTCGATGCGAAATTATATGCAGAAGCATTAAAACAAGCAAGTGAAAAAGAAGGTGCTAAAGTTGTTATATTAAGCGCTTCTACAGATAGTAAATATTTAGCGCCTTTCTTATCTATTGGATTAGATGCTGCTTATGCTTCCAATGTAGTTGAAGCGCCTTCAAGTGTTTCTCCTTTTACAGTAAAAAGAACTGGATTTACTAATAAAGCTTTTAACTATACCGAATTAAATTCAGATATAAAGATAGTAGGCGTATCTACTAATGCATTTGGTTTAGTTGAAAATGAGACAAGTTTAACTTCAGAAGAATATACACCAATCCTTAGCGAATCTAATGTAAACATCCAATCTGTTGATAAAGCAACAGACAAAGTTTCAATTGCAGATGCAGATATAGTAGTTTCTGGAGGTCGAGGTTTAAAAGGTCCTGAAAATTGGGGAATGATTGAAGAATTAGCTGAAGTTTTAGGAGCAGCAACAGCATGTTCTAAACCTGTTTCAGATTTAGGATGGAGACCTCATAGTGAACATGTTGGACAAACAGGAAAACCAGTTGCTTCAAACTTATATATTGCTGTAGGGATTTCTGGAGCAATTCAACATTTAGCTGGAATTAATGCTTCAAAAGTTAAAGTTGTAATTAACACAGATCCTGAAGCACCTTTTTTTAAAGCAGCAGATTATGGTATTGTTGGAGATGCATTTGAAGTTGTTCCTGCTCTAATAGAAAAATTAAAAAAATTTAAAGCTCAAAACGCATAATTTTTATAAATTGTATTTATTAAAGCACTGTTTAAATTAAATACTATCTAAATTCTGTTAAATGTATTTTGGTAAAGTCCTAATTTAAACGGTTCTTTGTGTATAATTTATTATGAGTTTAGTAAGACTTAATATCAAAGGCATATCTTATAGCCAAACTCAAAATGGCGCATACGCACTCATATTGAGTGAAGTAGATGGAGATCGTAAATTACCAATAGTAATTGGTGCATTTGAAGCACAATCAATTGCCATTGCTCTAGAAAAAGAAATTAAACCTCCACGACCTCTTACCCACGATTTATTTAAAAATTTTTCAGATAGATTTGATATCGTTGTAAAACAAGTTATAATACACAAGCTTGTAGATGGTGTTTTTTATTCAAGTTTAATTTGCGAACGCGATAAAATTGAGGAAATTATTGATGCTAGAACTAGCGACGCAATTGCTTTAGCTTTACGTTTCGATGCTCCAATTTTTACTTATAAAAACATCCTTGATAAAGCTGGAATATATTTAAAAGTAAATCCGGATGATGAAGATAATATATTATTAGAAGAATTAGTTGTAGAAGAACTAGAATCATTTACTGATGAAGAATCTAGTTTTTCTGATAAGTCTTTAGAAGAACTTCACAATATTTTAGATCAGGCTGTTGCAAATGAAGATTATGAAACAGCTGCGAAAATTAGAGATGAAATTTCTAAACGGTAAACCACACCAATTATGAAAAAATTTATTTTAGCTGTATCAGCTATTTTTTTTGGAATAACTTCAACATATGCTCAAGATGTAGAAAGTATAATTCCTAGCCAAGGATTTTCTTTAAGCAGTTTACTTAGAGGAGCTCTAGGTATGCTAGTTTTACTTGTTATTTCTTACTTATTAAGTAAAAATAGAAAAGCAATAAATTGGAAAACAATTGGTTTTGGTCTTTCTGCACAATTAATCTTAGCAATAGGAGTATTAAAAGTTCCTATTATTCAATCTGCTTTTGAGTTTGTTGGAAAAATATTTGTAAAAATATTAGACTTTACTAGAGCAGGAAGTGAATTTTTACTTGGCGGAATGATGGACGTTGAAAGTTTTGGTTTTATTTTCCTTTTTCAAGTGCTTCCAACAATTATTTTCTTTTCAGCATTAACATCCCTATTGTTTTATTTAGGTGTTATTCAATTTGTAGTTAAAGGAATGGCTTGGGTTCTAACAAAATTAATGGGTATATCAGGAGCCGAAAGTTTAAGTGTTGCAGGTAATATTTTCTTAGGACAAACAGAAGCTCCTTTAATGATAAAAGCCTATTTAGAAAAAATGACAAAGTCTGAAATTCTATTAGTAATGGTCGGCGGAATGGCTACTGTTGCAGGTGGCGTTTTAGCTGCATATATAGGATTTTTAGGAGGAGAAAATCCAGAATTAAGAATCTTTTATGCGAAACATCTTCTTACCGCATCTGTAATGGCAGCTCCTGGAGCAATCGTTATTTCTAAATTATTATATCCTCAAGTTGAAAAAATTAATACCGAAATTGAAGTAACTCAAGATAATATTGGTTCTAATATTCTTGATGCAATTGCAAATGGAACAACAGAAGGATTAAAACTTGCAGCTAATGTAGGAGCAATGTTATTAGTGTTTATTGCATTTATTGCAATGTTTAATTATGGTTTTGACAAGCTTGGAAGTGTATCAGGATTAAATTCTTGGATTGTAAGTAACACTCCATACCAAAGTTTATCATTAGAATTTATGCTTGGATATGTTTTTGCTCCTTTAATGTGGTTAATTGGTGTTGCTAAAGAAGACATGGCGTTAATGGGGCAGTTACTTGGAATAAAACTTGCTGCCAGTGAATTTGTAGGATACATTCAACTAGCAGAACTAAAAGATATTGCTAGTGTTACTCATTTTAAATTCGAAAAATCTATAATTATGGCAACATACATGTTATGCGGCTTTGCCAATTTTGCATCTATAGGAATACAAATTGGAGGTATTGGATCTCTTGCTCCTGGGCAACGTAAAACATTATCTGAGTTTGGAATGCGCGCATTAATTGGAGGTACAATAGCCTCTCTATTATCTGCTACAATAGCAGGAATGATTATTGGCTAATAGTTAATAACTTTTTTAAATAATATCAAGCTTCAAACTATTCTGTCTGAAGCTTTTTTTTACTTTTAAAAACTTGAAACAACAAAATTTATGAAGCAATATTTAGACCTAGTAAAACACGTTTTAGATAATGGAAATGAAAAAGGTGACCGAACTGGAACAGGAACAAAGAGTGTTTTTGGTTATCAAATGCGGTTCGATTTAAGTGAAGGGTTTCCTATGGTAACCACTAAAAAATTACATCTTAAATCTATTGTTTACGAATTACTTTGGTTCTTAAAAGGCGATACTAATATTAAATATCTTCAAGAAAATGGCGTACGAATCTGGAATGAATGGGCAGATGAAAATGGTAATTTAGGACCTGTTTATGGTCATCAGTGGCGTAATTGGAATACTGATGAGATAGATCAAATACAAGAAATAATTGAGACCTTAAAATCTAACCCAAATAGTAGAAGAATGCTTGTCTCTGCTTGGAATCCTTCTGTATTACCAGATACTTCTAAGTCTTTTAGCGAAAATGTTGCTAATGGTAAAGCAGCATTACCTCCTTGTCATGCATTTTTTCAGTTTTATGTGGCTAATGGAAAATTGTCATGTCAACTCTACCAAAGAAGCGCAGATATCTTTTTAGGTGTTCCTTTTAACATCGCTTCTTATGCTCTATTTACAATGATGATGGCTCAAGTTTGTGGTTATGAAGCTGGAGAATTTATTCACACATTTGGTGATGCACATATCTATAGTAATCACTTCGAACAATTAGAATTACAACTGTCTAGAGAGATGAGACCTTTGCCAAAAATTATTATTAACCCTAATGTGAAAAGTATATTTGATTTTAAGTTTGAAGATTTCACACTAGAAGGTTACAATCCTCATCCACATATTAAAGGTGCAGTAGCAATTTAATATATGTTTAAATTATTGGTAATTGTTTGCTTTGCATTTTAAAGTAATCTTGGATTTACTCAAGATTCAATCCTAAGACCATCTACAGATTCTGAGAATGACTTAACCATTCTTAACTTAGATGAAGCACCTGTTTATCCAGGTTGTAAACGTAAAAAAACTGAAGAGAAACACAAAAAGTGTATGAGTGATAAAGTTTCTCGATTTATTTCTAAAAAATACGATGTTGATGTTTTTGAAGACTTAAATTTTCCAGACGGAAAATATACGGTTACTGTTATTTTTAATATAGACACACAAGGAAAAGTTTCGCAAGCTAAAGCAAGGGGTCCTCATCACTTACTCGAAAAAGAAGCAGTACGCGTTATAAATAGTTTACCCATAGTAATTCCAGGTAAAATAAATGGGAAACCAGTAATTATTCCTTATGCCATTCCTATATATTTAAGCACTAAAGAAACAAATGATAAAAGAGAATAATAATTCCTGTTTATTTTTAGCCATAAAAAAAGGCTTCCTATAGGAAGCCTTTACACCCAAATAACAACCAATTAATTATAGGTTTAGAACACCATTTTCAGCACCTGCATATTCATTCCATGTATATGCATCTGCTTGGTCATCGTTTACGTAAGAACCGTCAACGACATATCTAAACTCATAAGAATTGTCTTTTTCTAAATCAATGGTCCCTTTAAAAGTTCCATTCTTTAATTTTCTTAAGCTAGCATTTTTAGGATTCCAATCGTTGAAATCTCCTACTACTGCTACTTTCTTTGCCTCTTCTGCAGGAACTGTAAACGTCACCTTACAAACTGGCTTACTTTTTAAAAATTGTTTTTTAATTGCCATAATACTATGTCTTTAATACGCATCAAATGTATATAACAAAAATGCTTCAAAAAATACATTTTGCTATATAGTTTAAATTTTTATGACATCTTTAAAATTTGTATTTAAAAAATTTATACATCAGAAAAAACAAATACTTTTTTTATGGTATTCGTAGTATTTTCACAGTTAAAAAAAGATCGTTTTAGAACGATAACGTTTTCGGAAACCCCTTGTTTTATGGGTTTTAGCCCAAAAACGTCAATTTTTATAATAACCTTAAAAAAACGTAACTTTACAGGACTAATTTTTAGATATGTTTGGAAAGAAAAAAAAGGCTCCACAAATAGATAAAGAACAGCTAGAATTAATTAAAAATGCTCAAAAACGTATTAGACAAAAAAAACGTTTATACTATCATTTTGTTTTGTTTTTAATTGGTGCAGCATTTTTTATTATTCTTAATTTAGGATTAGGGCTAGGTGAAGATGTGAAAGTTTTTAACCAAAATTGGTTTGTAATCGCTATACTAGGTTGGTCATTCTTATTTGTATATCATTTTATATCTGTTTTTGTAACTTATAAATTTATGGGAAGTGAATGGGAAAAACAACAAATAGAAAAACTCACTGCAAAACAACATGAACGTATAGATCAACTTAAAGCTAGTATTCTTAAAGAAGAACATTTGATTGCACAAAGTGAAGTACATAAACAACAAAAAGAATCTAATCAAAATACTAAAATACAGCAGTCTAAATCTGAATTAACAATTATTGTTGCGGCTGGTGAGAATAATGCAATTGGCAAAGACAATAAATTAATCTGGCATTTAAAAGATGATTTAAAACGTTTTAAGAAATTAACATCTGGACATCATATAATTATGGGAAGAAAAACTTTTGAAAGTTTCCCAAAACCTTTACCAAACAGAACTCACATAGTCATTACTAGACAAGAAGATTATAAAGTACCTGAAAATATTATTAAAGTTAATTCACTTGCAAGTGCTATAGAAGTTGCAAAAGGTGATTCTCAACCGTTTATTATTGGAGGAGGAGAAGTTTACAAACAAGCATTATTATTTGCTACTAAAATTGAAATCACAAGAGTACATCACAATTTTGAAGCAGACACATTTTTTCCGAAGATAGATGAATCTATTTGGAAAGAAACCGATAATGTTTTTCATAGTAAAGACGCAGAACATGACTATGAATTTTCCTTTTTGACATACATTAGAAAATGATAAAAGACATTCAGCTGCGTGTTCCCTTAAAAGAACAAAACATTCCTAATATTCTTTTAAAGAAATCGGCAGAATTTTTAAATATTTCACGAGATACAATTACTGGAATTAAAGTCCTTAGAAAATCTATAGATGCTCGTAAGCGGAATATAATTTTCAATTATAAAGTCGCTGTTTATATTAAAGAAGATTTACCAATAACATCGGAATATATTTTTAATTATAAAGAGGTGTCTAATGCAAAACCCATCCATATAATAGGATTTGGGCCTGCCGGCATGTACGCTTCCTTGCGCTGTTTAGAATTGGGTTATAAACCTATAGTATTAGAACGTGGTAAAAATGTACAGGAGAGACGTCGCGATCTAAAAGCTATAAACAGAGATCATTTTGTTAACGAAGATTCCAATTATTGCTTTGGCGAAGGTGGAGCAGGAACCTATAGCGACGGAAAATTATATACACGTAGTTTAAAACGAGGTGATGTTAGAAAAATATTTGAAAATCTAGTCTTTCATGGCGCAACAGACCAAATATTAGTAGATGCTCACCCACATATAGGGACTAATAAATTACCCAAAGTAGTACAAAATATTCGTGAAACCATTTTAAAACATGGTGGTGAAATTCATTTTAAAAGTCGTGTAATCGATTTTATAATTAAGGACGATAAAATACAAGCCATCAAACTGCAAAATGGAGATGAAATGGCTGTAAATAGAGTTATTTTAGCAACAGGACATTCGGCTAGAGATATATTCTACCTACTTCAAAAAAAGAAAATTGCTTTAAAAGCAAAATCATTTGCAATGGGAGTTAGAATAGAGCATCCACAACATATAATAGATTCTATTCAATACCATTGTTCTGGCGAACGTCACGAATTATTACCTCCTGCAGCCTATAGCTTGGTTGAACAAATAAGAGACAGAGGCGTTTATTCTTTTTGCATGTGTCCTGGCGGTTTTATAGTTCCTGCTGCTACAGCAAATGGAGAAGTCGTTGTAAATGGCATGTCACCTTCTAAACGAAATAATGAATTTGCCAACTCAGGAATTGTAGTTGAAATAAATGCTGATAAAGATTTAAAAAAATATGAGCAATTTGGGCCTTTAAAAGGATTAGAATATCAAAAAGATCTGGAACGCTTAGCTTTTACTTCTGGAGGTAGAACACAATCAGCTCCAGCCCAACGACTAACCGATTTTGTAGACGGTAATTTATCTGAAGATCTAAATCCAACATCCTATCAACCAGGATTGAAATCGACACCATTACATTCATTATTACCAAAATTAATTGGTGGACGCTTACGAACAGGATTTAAAGTTTTTGGTGAAAAAATGAAAGGTTATTATACAGCAGAAGCAAATGTTATTGGAGTTGAATCCAGAACCTCATCTCCTGTAAATATTCCAAGAAATGAAAGGTTAGAGCACCCAGAAATATCAAACCTATTCCCTTGTGGTGAAGGCGGTGGTTATGCTGGAGGAATTGTTTCTGCAGCTATGGATGGAGAACGATGTGCAGAATCGGCTATTAAAGGATTATAATTTTAATATTATTCCTATTTTTGCAACACTAAAAAATTAAAACAACATGAACGCATATATTTTTCCAGGTCAAGGTGCTCAGTTTTCTGGAATGGGACTTGATCTTTACGAAAACTCACCTTTAGCTCAAGAACTTTTTGAACAAGCAAACGAAATTCTAGGCTTTTCTATAACAGACATTATGTTTGAAGGATCTGCAGAAGATTTAAAACAAACTAATGTTACACAACCTGCAATTTTTTTGCATTCAGTTATTCTTGCTAAAACTTTAGGTGATTCTTTTAAACCAGATATGGTAGCTGGACACTCATTAGGAGAATTTTCTGCTTTAGTAGCTAATGGAGGCTTAAATTTTGAAGATGGCCTAAAGTTAGTTTTTCAACGTGCTCAAGCAATGCAAAAAGCATGTGAACTTAAACCAAGTACTATGGCTGCAGTTCTAGGATTAGATGATACTGTAGTTGAAAAAATATGTGCATCTACAAAAGGTATAGTTGTTCCAGCAAACTATAATTGCCCTGGACAGTTAGTTATATCAGGGGAGGTTGATGCTATTAATGCCGCATGTGAAGCCTTAAAAAACGAAGGTGCAAGACGCGCTTTAGTATTACCTGTTGGTGGTGCTTTTCATTCTCCTTTAATGGAACCTGCTAGAGAAGAATTGGCTGCTGCAATTGAAAGCACAACTTTTAGTAAACCTAATTGTCCTATTTATCAAAATGTAACAGCAAAAGCAGTAATTAATGATTCTGAGATAAAAGCAAACTTAATCTCTCAACTTACAGCTCCTGTTCGTTGGACACAATCTGTACAGCAAATGATTACTGATGGCGCAACACAATTTATTGAAGTTGGTCCAGGAAAAGTATTACAAGGCTTAGTTAAAAAAATTAATAGAGAAGCTCAAACAGCTTCGGCAACTTTTGAAATTTAATAATATATGAAATTTTCAAAACGCACTCTTTTTATAGTAATACTTGTAATAGTAAATATTGCACTTGATCAAATATCAAAATTTTGGATTAGAGCTAATGTTGAACCTTTTTCTAAATCTGAAATTATAGGACAATATTTCACATTACATAATGTAGAAAATAAGGGTGCATTTCTAGGTTTAGGAAGTGATTTTAATCCAACAGTAAAAGTTATCCTTTTGTTAGTATTACCAGTTCTTGTTTTAGGCTTTGTTCTTTACCAAGTTTTTACAGATAAGAGCATGGACAAGTTTTCATTAGTTGGTTTTTGTTGTATTATTGGAGGAGGATTTGCTAATGTTTATGATAGATTTTTATATGGTCAAGTAACCGATTTTCTTCATATAGATTTAGGAGGCAGTCTAAGAACAGGAATATTTAATCTAGCAGATCTTTCTGTAACCTCAGGTATGATAATGCTTCTAATAGGAGCTTTGTTAAAATGGAGAAACTCTAAAAAACAATTTAAAAAGCCTTGATTAAATCAAGGCTTTTATTTTAATTCTTGTAAATCTTACCCTCTTTCATCACAAAAGAAACTGATTCCATAGTTTTTATGTTTTTTGTAGGATCTTCATCTGTAGCTACAATATCTGCAATATATCCAACAGCAATTTGCCCTAGTTTACGTTCCATTTTTAAAATCTTAGCATTTGTAATTGTAGCAGATTGAATAGCTTCAATCTCAGACATTCCAGCTTCAACCATATATCCAAATTCTCTACCATTTATTCCATGAGGAAAAACACCTGCGTCGGTACCAAAAGCAATTTTTACGCCTTTCTTATATGCTTTGGCAAATGTGCCTTGAATTTTTGGACCAATCTCAAGTGCTTTTGGTACAATGACTTCTGGATAATACCCTTTAATTTTAGCTTTATCAGCCACTTCTCTACCTGCTGTTATGGTTGGAACAAGATAAGTGCCATGTTCTTTCATAAGTTCCATTGTAGATTCACTCATTAGTGTTCCATGTTCAATAGTTGTAACGCCTCCTAGTATAGCTCTTCTCATACCTTCGTCTCCATGAGCATGAGCAGCAACAATCATATCGTAATCTTTTGCGGTATCACATATTGCTTTTACTTCTTCGATTGTAAATTGAGGATTCTGTCCATTTTTCGCAACACTTAAAACTCCTCCAGTTGCTGTAATTTTTATATTATCAGCTCCATTTTTATAACGTTGCCTTACCGCTTTTTTAGCATCATCTACACTATTTACTACACCTTCATTGGGACCTGGATTCCCCATTAAATCATGCTTAACTCCATTTGTAGGATCTGCATGACCTCCAGTAGTTGCTATAGATTTTCCTGAAGTGAAGATTCTTGGTCCTACTACTTCTCCTTTCGCTATAGCATCTCTTAACGAGATGTTCACTCCTGAACCTCCTAAATCTCTAACAGTTGTAAATCCTGCCATTAATGTAGCTTTAGCATATTTTAAAGATGAAAAAGCAACATCTGCATCATTCATGGTAAACCGCTCAAGATATGCTTTTGGGTTTGACTCTTTTTCAATATGCACATGCATATCTATTAAACCAGGCATAACCGTTTTAGATTTTAAATCTATAAGAGTGTCTTCTGGATTGTTAGGTTGTAGATAACCTTCTAAAATGGATTCAATAGTATCACCAGAAACTACAATAGTTTTTTCTGTAAGAACCTTTGCATTCTTAGTGTCTATTAATTTACTACAATGTAAATATGTTTTTTGTGCAACAACATTAAGCGATACTAATAATGTCGCAATACATAAGATTTTTTTCATAAATAACTAAGTTAGAAATATTTTAATTCTCCAATTTAGTTATTTTTTCTGATAATTTTCTCCCATTTCCAAGCAGAAAGCATGGCGTCATCTAAAGTTAAATGAGCTTTCCATCCTAAAACTTCGTTAGCTTTTACAGTATCTGCGTAGGCAGAAATAACATCTCCTTCTCTTCTTTCTACTGTTTTATAGTTTAGTTTTTCTCCTGAAACACGCTCGAAAGATTTAATAACATCCATAACAGAGCTGCCTTTTCCAGTTCCTAAATTAAAAGTCTCATAGTTTGATTCATTTTTAGATTCCAGTAATCGCTTTAATGCAATTACATGTGCTTGAGCTAAATCTACAACATGAATATAATCTCTAACACATGTACCATCTTCAGTAGGATAATCATCTCCAAAAACAGATAGTTGTTCTCTTATACCTATAGCTGTTTGTGTAATAAAAGGGACTAAGTTTTGAGGAACTCCAATTGGTAATTCTCCAATTATAGCAGTTTCATGAGCTCCAATAGGGTTAAAATAACGTAAAGCAATTGCTTTTAAATTAGTATTAATATTACAAACATCCTGAATTATTTCTTCACCGATTTGCTTAGTGTTTCCATAAGGAGATTCAGCTTTTTTAACTGGAGCGTGCTCTGTAATTGGTAATTCATCTGCTTGACCATAAACTGTACATGAAGAACTAAAAATAAAATTAGCAGTTTCTAACTTCTCGAGTTCTTTAAGCATATAAACTAAAGTTGAGATGTTATTCTCATAATATTTTAAAGGTAGCTGGACACTTTCTCCAACAGCTTTACTAGCCGCAAAATGAATTACACCTTTTAAATCACTATGTTTTTTAAAAAAGGTTTCAACTTTATTCTTTTCTTTTAAATCAATTTCCTCAAATAAAGGTTTTACTCCTGTTATTGAAGTAATTCTATCTAAAATTTCAATTGAAGAGTTAGATAAATCATCAATTATTACAACCTCAAAACCTTCTTTTTGAAGTTCTACAACTGTATGAGATCCAATAAAACCTAATCCTCCGGTTACAAGTATTTTATCCATTTATAAAGTTTATTAATGTAGATGTAATAAATTCAATTTGCTCATCATCTAATTCGGTATGCATTGGTAAAGAAATCACTTCCTTTATTAATTGATTTGTGACTTTAAAATCTTCTTCATTATATCTCTCATCTGCATAAGCTTTCTGACTATGTAAAGGGACTGGATAATAAACACCACAAGGAATTCCTTGTTCATTTAAATGTGCTGCTAATGCGTCTCTATCTGTGTCTTTTACTTTTAATGTATATTGATGATAAACATGACAATCACATTCTTCACATATACTATCACATGTCTTTTTATAAACTGGAGTAATTATGTTTTCCTGCCCTTTAAATGCTGCATTGTATTTTCTTGCTGCATTTTGTCTCGCTTTATTATAGCTATCTAAATGTGGTAATTTTGTATTTAAAATTACAGCTTGAATTGAATCTAATCTAGAATTTACACCAACTACATCGTGGTAATAACGTCTGTACATACCATGATTTACAATTCCTCGTAATATGTGTGCTAAATCGTCATCATTGGTAAAAATAGCACCTCCATCTCCATAACACCCTAGGTTTTTTGAGGGGAAAAATGAAGTAGATGCAACATGTCCAATAGTTCCTGCTTTCATTTTTGAACCATCCTTAGATGTATAATTAGATCCAATCGCCTGTGCATTATCTTCAATAACAAATAAATTATGTTCTTTAGCTATAGCCATTATAGCATCCATATCAGCACATTGACCAAATAAATGTACTGGCACAATAGCTTTTGTTTTTGGAGTTATTGCCTTTTTAATAGCATTTACATCTATATTAAAAGTATCAGGTTCCACATCTACTAAAACAGGTGTTAATCCTAATAAAGCAATGACTTCTACCGTTGCTGCAAAAGTAAAATCTGCTGTAATAACTTCATCTCCTGGTTTTAAACCTAATCCCATCATGGCAATTTGCAAAGCATCTGTACCATTTGCACATGGTATAACATGCTTAACTCCAAGATAGTCTTCTAAGTTTTTTTGAAATTCATGAACCTTTGGTCCATTAATATATGCAGTTGAATCTAATACTTCAAGAACTGAAGTATTAACTACTTCTTTAATTGTCTCATATTGACCTTTAAGGTCAACCATTTGAATTTTTTTCATGGTTTAATTTTGAATTTCGGTAAGCGCAAAATTACAAAAATCATATCTGCAAGCCAATGTTTTTAATATAAAGAATGTATTTTAGCGTTAAAGAAATTAGATTGTTAACGATATATAACATACTTAGCTATTTTGTTGGTTTTATCCTAAAAATCCTTGCTTATTTTAATAAAAAAATTAGAAAAGGAGTAAATGGAAGGAAGAGAACTTTTACGTTTTTACAATCACATATTAAACCTGAAGACAAAACAATTTGGTTTCATTGTGCTTCATTAGGCGAATACGAACAAGGCTTACCCGTTTTTGAAGACATAAAAAAACTCTATCCAAATCATAAAATTATACTTACTTTTTTTTCACCTTCTGGATACGAAATAAGAAAGTCTTCTCCAATTGCAGATGTAGTTACGTATCTTCCTCTAGACACAAAATATAATGCAAAAAGGTTTTTAAAAATAGTAAAACCAGAATTGGTAATTTTTGTTAAATATGAAATTTGGCCAAACTATCTAAACATTATTAAGAAACAAGGAATTAGAACGCTTTTAATATCTGCTCTATTCAGAAGTAATCAAGTTTTCTTTAAATCGTATGGGAAATGGATACAAAAAACAATGACTGCATTTGAGCATATATTTGTTCAAAATGAAAATTCAAAACAATTACTTAACAGTTTTGGTTTTAATAATGTAACACTTTCTGGAGACACTAGATTTGATCGTGTTTCTAATCAATTAAACATTGATAATACATTAGATTTTATTGAAGACTTTAAAGGTGATAATATCTGTATAGTCGCTGGTAGTACTTGGCCAGAAGGAGAAAAAGTATTATCCAATTATATAAATTCAACAACATACAGTACGTTAAAATATATTATCGCTCCTCATAATATAAAACCTAAACAAATAGAGTCTTTAAAGAAGACTATCTCTAAAAAAGTAGTATTATTTTCTGAAAAAGATAATAATAAATTAATAGATTTTGATGTATTAATTATTGATACAATAGGATTGCTTTCTAAAATTTACAGCTATGCAGAAATAGCCTATGTTGGTGGAGCTATTGGTAAAACAGGATTACACAACACTCTAGAACCTGCAACGTTTGGATTACCAATTATTATAGGTAATAATTTCAAGAAATTCCCTGAAGCGATAGAAATGCAAAAAAACGGTGGCTTATTTTCAATTAATAGTGATTCTGATTTTAATTCTATTCTTAACAAATTAGTTGAAAACAAATCTTTTAGAGATAAAAGTGGTGCTTCTAATAAAAATTATATTAATAAAAATCAAGGTGCAGTAGTCCAAATAACTAGTTATTTACGTAAATAGGTTGAAAACATTAACGTAATTAATAATTTCTTAAAATTTTGTTAAAAATATCTTTGACGCAAACCAAATAAGTTATTAATTGCACAACTATTAACATTAATTAACATTAAACCACTAAAAATGAAAAAATTAGTATTAAGCTTAGCTATGGTAATGGCACTTGTTGTGTCTATAACTTCTTGTAGAGAGAAAAAAGAAGCAGAAAAAACTGGTGATGCTATTGAAGCTGCTGCTGAAGATGCAACAGATGCTGCTGAAGATGCAGTTGAAGGCGTAAAAGATGCTGCCGAAGGCGCAGTTGAAGATGTAAAAGATGCTGCTGAAGATGCAATTGAAGACGTAAAAGATGCAGCTGAAGGTGCAGTTGAAGACGCTAAAGATGCTGCTGAAGGTGTTGTTGAAGACGCTAAAGAAACTGCTGCAGGTGAATTAGAAAAAGCCGCTGATAAACTTAAAAAAGATTAAATTCTTTTTGAAACAAAAACATAAAAAGCCTTACATATTGTAAGGCTTTTTTGATATAATTAAATTAATAGTCTAAATTTATTGCTTAACTAATTGTTTTTCGTTTACAATGAAAATTTCTTAACCAGTGTCAAAACTAATTCATAGAGAGATTACAGAGCTATCACCAGAGGATAGTTTTTTAGTTTTTGATAGAATTAAAGATGATTTTGATTGTCCAATTCACTTTCACCCAGAGTTTGAGTTAAATTTTATACGAAACGGTAAAGGTGTAAGAAGAATAGTTGGTGATCATATTCAAGAAATTGATAATATAGAATTAGTATTAGTTGGCCCAAATTTGGTTCATGTTTGGGAACTTCACCATTGTACTAACAAAAAAATACATGAGATTTGTATTCATATTAGTACAGATTTAATTAATGACAATCTTTTATCAAAAAAAATATTTAAATCGATAAAAGACATGTTTTTAAGAGCTCATCATGGTGTTCTGTTTTCAAAAAAAACATCTGAAGAAATGGCTCCTCGTCTTGAACATTTATCTAAAGCTGGAGGGATTGATTATTATTTAGAATTCATATCCATATTATATGATTTATCTATTTCTAGAAATCAAAAAATGTTATCAACTTCTATTTCTCAACGTAGTGATTTTGAAAACAGTGAAAAAATAAAAATAGTATACGACTTTATTCATGCCAATTTCGATAAAAAAATCCCTTTAGCAGATATATCAGCTCTGGTAAATATGACGCCAGTTACTTTTAATCGTTTTATTAAAAGAAGGACAGGAAATACATTTATCAATTTTGTTAATAATACACGAATAAGTTACGCTTCTCGTATGCTAATAGAAACCGATTTAAGTATAGGTGAAATTTGCTATAAATGTGGATTTAACAACATAGCAAATTTTAATAGAATCTTTAAAAAAGCTAAAAACTGTACACCTAGTCAATTTAGAATTGAATATAATGGTGGTATTACGCGAATTTTGTAATCTAACCCATTATTACCTTAACCACATATTTTTTACCTTGTTTTAATATTGGAACGCTATTGCCAATTATCTTCTCTCCATCTACAGTAATTTCTTTTACACCTTTACTAACGTGGTTTGGATTCTTAACTTCAATATTATAGATAGCTCCTCTAAACTCTCTTCTTATTTTAAAACCATCCCATTTCTTAGGTATACATGGATTAATAATTAACCCATCATAATCTGGCTTAACACCTAAAATATATTGTGTTATCGCATAAAAATTCCAAGATGCTGTTCCTGATAACCATGAGTTCTTAGCTTCTCCTGGCTTGTAAGCCTCTTTTCCTGCAATCATTTGGCAATACACATATGGTTCTACTTTATGTAATTCTGAGATATCTTCTAAAAAACTTGGTGCTATTTTAGTATAATAATTATAAGCTTCATCTCCTCTTCCTATCATTGTCTCGCCTATCATTATCCACGGATTATTATGACAAAATATTCCGCCATTTTCTTTATATCCGGCTGGATATGTAGATATCTCACCATACTCAATATAATATTTTGTAAATGCAGGACTATTTAATACAATTCCATATTCACAATCTAGATGTTCTTTTACAGAATCTAAAGCCATTTCTACCATGCCTTCGTCTTTACCTATCTCTGCCATAGAACACCAGCCCTGAGATTCGATAAAGATTTTTCCTTCTTCTTGTTCATTAGACCCAACTTTGTTTCCATAATAATCGTAAGCTCTCAAGTACCAATCACCATCCCAACCATGTTGCTTTACTGCTTCAATCATATTATCGACATGCAGTTGTGCTTCATCTCCTTCTTCTTCTTTTCCAACACGTCTACAAAGTTTTACGTATTCTTTACCATAGGTTACAAACAATCCAGCTATCATTAATGATTCTGCTTGACCATTCTTTTTATTACCTGTAGTTTGGAAAGATTCGTTTGGATCTTCTGAAAAACAATTTAGATTTAAACAATCGTTCCAATCTGCTCTTCCAATTAATGGTAATTTATGAGGCCCTAAATTATTCACTACGTGGTAAAATGACGCTTTTAAATGCTCAAAATGTGGTTTTGCTCTTGAATTATCATTATCAAAAGGC
>Ga0102815_10001188_pt1 | contig 16491 bp, 16 predicted proteins | sample ColrivemetaGS759_FD_79113 | JGI IMG/M metagenome (GOLD analysis project Ga0102815, IMG submission 79113) | Estuarine microbial communities from the Columbia River estuary - Ebb tide ETM metaG S.759 | ecosystem: Environmental > Aquatic > Marine > Intertidal zone > Estuary | place: USA: Columbia...
CAGGCGGGCTTTAACCAGTTTGCTCACGGCGCCAACATCGGCGCGGCCCTGTACCTGGGGTTTGAGCTGGGCCATCACTGCGCCCATGGCCTGCATGCCGGTACCGTCAGCAGCGGCAATGGCGGCGTCCACCATGGCTTCCAGTTCGTCCTGGCTGAGGGGGCTGGGCAGGAATTCCTGGATAACCCCGATCTCGAAGTTTTCCTGGGCGGCCAGCTCTTCGCGGCCGGCGTCGGAGTATTGCTGGGCAGAATCCCGGCGTTGCTTGACCATTTTGTCCAGCACGGCGAGGGCGCGGGCATCATCGACGTCGATGCGCTCGTCCACTTCTATGCGTTTGAATTCGGCCTGAATCAGCCGGATGGTCCCCAGTCGCTCTTTGTCCCGGGCCTTCATGGCCGCCTTCATGGCAGCCTTGATGATCTCGGTGAGTGCTGGTTCGCTCATTGGGAGGGGAGGTGAAGCTGTACGCTTACTGTACGTTTAGTACAGGCGTACGCGCTTGCGGTTTTCCCGGGAGAGCTTCTTCAGGTGGCGCTTGACTGCGGCAGCACCGGCACGTTTGCGCACAGTGGTGGGCTTCTCGTAGTGCTCACGCTTGCGTACTTCGGCCAGAACACCGGCTTTTTCACAGGAGCGCTTGAAGCGGCGTAGGGCTACGTCAAAGGGCTCGTTTTCCTTGAGTTTGATATGAGGCATTAATTGTCTACCCGTCTCTCTTTAATTAGGCTGTTACAGCTCTGTTTAAGGCGGCGCTGGCCAGGTTGGCAAGGCGTTACCTGAAAGGGCGCGCATTCTATCCTTATCCGGCGGGTTTTGCAAAGGGGGCAGGGCCCTTTTCCCTTGCCCCCGCAAAGTGTTAATTTGCCCGCTTGCGGCTGGTTTGGCGGCTGCCCAGCCAGTATCATCGCTCCCTCTTTCACGTCGGTAACCAACATGCTGATCCTGGGTCTGGAGACTTCCTGCGACGAAACCGGCGTAGCGCTGTACGACACCGAGCGCGGATTGTTGGCCCACGCCCTGTTCAGCCAGGTGGATATCCATGTGGAATATGGCGGTGTGGTGCCCGAGCTGGCCTCCCGCGACCATGTGCGCAAGACCCTGCCGCTAATAGAAGAAGTACTGTCCGAGGCCGGTTGTACCGGTGCCGATATCGACGGTGTGGCCTATACCGCCGGTCCCGGGCTGGTGGGAGCGCTGATGGTGGGGGCCACCATGGCCCGGGCGCTGGCCTGGGGCTGGGGTATTCCGGTACTTGGCGTCCATCACATGGAAGGCCACCTGCTGGCCCCCATGCTGGAGGAAGAACACCCGGAATTCCCCTTTGTAGCGCTGCTGGTCTCAGGTGGCCATACCCAGCTGGTCCGGGTGGATGGTATAGGCCAGTATCGATTGCTGGGGGAGTCGCTGGATGACGCTGCCGGTGAGGCTTTCGACAAAACCGCCAAAATGCTCGGCTTGCCCTACCCGGGGGGGCCGCATATCGCCCGTCTGGCCCAGTCAGGCAATCCGCAGCGTTTTGACTTTCCCCGGCCCATGGTGAATCGCCCCGGGCTGGATTTCAGCTTCAGCGGGCTCAAAACCTACACCCTCAATACTGCCCAGGCCTGTCGCGAACAGGTCGGTGGCGGTGAGCTGCCTGAGCAGGATAGATGCGACATTGCCCGCGCTTTTGAAGACGCGGTGGTTGCCACTCTGGTGATCAAGTGCCGGCGGGCGCTGCGGCAGGAAGGCCTGAAAACCCTGGTGATGGCCGGTGGGGTCAGTGCCAACCAGAGCCTGAGGTCGGAACTGACCCGGGCACTGGCCAAAGAGCGGGTCAGGGTGTTCTACCCGGCGCCGCTGTTTTGTACCGACAATGGCGCCATGATCGCCTATGCCGGTGCCCAGCGGATGCTGGCAGGCCAGGTGGATGACGAACACACCCGGGTGCGCCCTCGCTGGCCCATGGAAGAGCTGCCGGCCCTGGCAGCGGCCTTGCCTGCGGTGGAGGGAGCCTGAATGGACGTGGTGTTTGTCCGAGAGCTGCGCATCGATACCATCATTGGCGTCTACGACTGGGAGCGGCGCGTTCGCCAGACCGTGGTACTGGATCTGGAAATGGCCGTGGATAACCGCCGGGCCGCTGCCAACGACGACATTGAAGACACCCTGGATTATGCCGCCGTATCTGCCCGCATACTCGAGTTTGTGCGCGGCAGTGAATTCCAGCTGATCGAGACCATGGCTGAGCAGGTAGCCGCCCTGGTGCGGGAAGAGTTTGGCGTGCCCTGGCTGCGGCTGCGGCTCAGCAAGCCCGGCGCGGTGCTACAGGCCCGGGATGTGGGCATCCTGATCGAACGCGGGGAGCAGCCCTGATGCCGAGGGTCTACCTGGGGGTGGGCAGCAATATCGAGCGCGAGCGCTATATTGTGGCTGGTCTGGATGCCCTGTCCGGTCTGTTTGGCGAGCTTGAACTGTCCTCGGTCTACGACAGTGCCGCCATCGGCTTCGACGGCCAGCCCTTCCTGAACCTGGCGGTGGCAGTGGACACCCGGCTCGAACTGGCCGAGCTGGCTCGAACGCTGCGCCATATCGAGGTGGAGCATGGTCGACCCAACAACGCGGTGCGCTTCAGCGCCCGCCAGTTGGATATCGATATTCTCACCTATGGTGACGCGGTGGGTACCATTTCCGGAGTCGAGTTGCCCCGCGGAGAAATTCTGGAAAATGCTTTTGTGTTGGGTCCGTTGGCGGAGCTGGCACCGGATGATGTGCATCCGCTGGTAGGCGAGAGTTATGCGGCCCTGTGGGGTGAGTTCCAACGCAGGCTGGCCGCAGAGCCCGAGGGTATGCAGGGCCAGCATGTACGCACGGTGGATTTCCAGTGGCGCGGGCGATCGATATCGGTGGCGGGGTAATTGCTCCTGGTCGAATGCATTCGGCCGCCCAACTAACGCCCGCGCAGTGCCTCCAACAACCTCACCTGCTCCTGCTTGATAGCATCCCCCAGGGCTTTTCCCGCCAGCCCTGCATCGGCAAACTGCGCTGCAGTAACCCCCTGGGCCAAGGCCAGGGCGCGGCGCAGGTAATCAGCCTGGGGGTACGCACGCTGCTCCAGGCCCAGTCGACCCCTGGCATCCGCCTCGCAGGCCAGCAGGAAAGCCTCGAACCGCTCCGGGCGGCGCAGCGCATCGCTGGCGGTGAGCAGTTTAAGCAGGGTGTCGCCGCGCAGTTCCAGTGCCCGGTGGCAGTGGGTGTGGTACTGGCAGACCTTGCTGGCCAGGTCACGAAACTGGTTCGGCGCGCGTAGCCGCTTGCAGGCCTGGTCTACCAGTTTGATGCCGCGTTGTTCATGGGCGATATGCCGCGGCCATTCCGCCCTGGGAGTGGTACCTTTGCCCAGGTCGTGGATCAGCACGGCGAAACGCACATCAGTAGCCGCCGACAAAGCGGCCGCCTGCCGCAGGGCCATCAGGGTGTGCACCCCGGTATCGATTTCGGGATGATGCTCCGCGGTCTGGGGTACCCCGAACAGGGCCTCCAGTTCAGGCAACAGCCTGGCAAGGGCGCCGCAGTCGCGCAGTACGGTGATAAACACCTCCGGGTTTCGTTCACCCAGGGCCCGTTCCAGCTCCACCCAGATGCGCTCGGCAGGCAGGTGCTCCAGTTCACCCTGGGCGACAATCTCGGCCATCAGCGCCAGTGTTTCCGGCGCCACGGTAAAGCCAAGGTGGGCGTAGCGGGCTGCAAAACGGGCGGTGCGCAATACCCGTAGGGGGTCTTCCACAAAGGCATCCGACACATGCCGCAACAGCCGGGCTTCAAGGTCCCGCTGGCCGCCATAGGGGTCGATAATATGCCCGTCAGTGCGGCGGGCCATAGCGTTGATGGTCAGGTCACGTCGTTGCAGGTCCTCTTCCAGGGTGACCGCAGGGTCGCAATGGACGGCAAAGCCGGTATAGCCATGACCCTGCTTGCGCTCGGTGCGCGCCAGGGCATATTCCTCTTTGCTGCTGGGGTGCAGGAATACCGGGAAATCCTTACCTCCCTGCTGGTAACCCAGGGCAATTAAATCCTGCGGTTGAGCTCCGACCACCACCCAGTCGTGCTCGCTGGTCGGGTAGCCGAGCAGGTCGTCACGAACGGCGCCGCCGACCAGGTAAATATCCATCAGGCAACCGCCGGCTCGCGGCAGGCCTTTTTCTTGCAGCGGCCATCATCGCACTGGCAGCGGGTCCAGCGGCCCGTTTCCAGTTCGTACAGGGACAGCGAGCCGCCCCATACACATCCGGTATCGAGCCCGATCGCATTGGGATGGTCGGTGCTACCCTCGATCGAGGCCCAGTGTCCGAACAGGATGCGGTCATCAGCGGTTTTACGTTTGGGATGGCTGAACCAGGCTGAGACTTTTTGCTTGCCGAGATTGGGGCTGGGGCCCTTGCTGTCCAGGTCCAGCACACCGGTCTTGGTGCAGTAACGCATGCGGGTCAGGTAATTGGTGATCACCCGCAGGCGGGTCATGCCGGTCAGCTCGTCGGACCATAGCAGTGGCTCGTTGCCGTACATCTGCTTGAGGAAATCTATGCATTGGGGGCTTTGCAATACAGTCTCCACCTCCTTGCTGCGCGCCAGTGCATCCTGCACAGACCACTGCGGGGGAATGCCCGCATGCACCATGGTGAAACCGTGTTCGTGGTGGACCAGCGGGCGGTGCACCAGCCAGGTGAGCAGGGTTTCACGATCGGGAGCCTTGAGAATTTTTTGCAGGGTATCGGATCGGCTGGGGGGGCGTACTCCGGCGGCCACCGCCAGCAGGTGCAGGTCGTGATTGCCCAATACCAGCACCAGGTTGTCGCGCATGGCGTGCAGGTAGCGCAGTGTTTTCAGGCAGCGGGGGCCGCGGTTAACAATATCGCCAACCGACCACAGCATGTCCTTGTCGGGGTTGAAAGACACTTTCTTGAGCAGGCACCTCAATGGCTGCAGGCAGCCCTGGATATCACCGACGACATAGGTGCTCATCCGCAGTTCCTAGTGCAGCGCCGTGGGGGTGTGCAGGGAAAAAACCGGAATAGGCACTTCAAAGGTGAGTGCTTTATCGGCCTCCCGCTCTGGGGGGTGTCGCACTGCCATGGTATAGCTGCCCTGCATGCAGCCTACAGGTGTCACCAGGCTGGCGCCGCTGGTGTAGCGGAAAAACTCGCCCGGCTTGATGATGGGCTGCTCGCCTACCACGCCTTCACCGCGCACTTCCTGCACGGCGTTGTCGGCATCGGTGATTACCCAGTGCCGGGATAACAACTGCACGGGGGTGTCGCCACCGTTAGTGATGGTGATGGTATAGGCGAAAGTATATTGGCTGTCCGCCGGACGCGAATGGTTTGGCAGGTAGGTGGTGATGACCGAAATACTGACCAGGGATGGATCAAATGCGACAGTGTCGAGTTTATTCATGTGCTGGGCTCTTGGCGGTCATTGATCAAGGGCGCGGATAGCATTGCTCATCGCGATGAACTCCGGGATATCCAGGGTTTCCGCACGGGCGCCCGGGTCTATTCCCAGCCGCTCCAGTTGAGCGGTATCTATAATGCCTTTGAGGTTGTTGCGCAAGGTTTTGCGGCGCTGGGCGAAGGCGGCCTGCACTACCTGGCGCAGGTGTGTGACATCACAGGCCTGCCAGGGCAACTGCTGCATCGGGGTCAGGCGGACAATGGCGGATTGCACCTTGGGGCGTGGCGAAAATGCCTCCGGAGGTACTTCAAACAGATTATCAACCTTACAGTGGTACTGGGCCATGATCCCCAGTCGACCCCAGTTTTTGCCGCCCGGCCGCGCAGCGAGCCGCTCCACCACTTCCAGCTGTAGCATGAAGTGCATGTCCTTGATGATGGCCGCGTTCTCCAGCAGCTTGATGATCAGGGGAGTGGAAATATTGTAGGGGAGATTGCCTACCACCCGCAGTTGCTCCGCGCTCTCTACCAGTGAGCTGAAATCGAATTTGAGGGCATCGGCGCTATGCAGCTTGAAGCGAGGGTTGCGTACAAATGCTGCCAGCAGGCCGGCTGTCAGGTCCCGGTCCAGCTCGATAACATCCAGCCGGCAACCGCTGTCGGCCAGTGGCCCGGTGATCGCCCCCTGTCCGGGGCCGATTTCCACCAGGTGCTCCTCCTCCTGTGGGTGAATGCAGCGCACCAGGTTGGAAATAACACCCGGATCATGCAGGAAGTTTTGGCCAAAGCGTTTGCGCGCGCGGTGAGTGGGAGCGAATTTAGTCATGGCCGCTCATTTCAATGGCGATCGCCAGTGCCTGCTCCAGGCTGCCTGCGTCAGCCTTGCCGGTACCGGCAAGGTCGAGGGCAGTGCCGTGATCTACCGAGGTGCGGATGATGGGCAGGCCCAGGGTGATATTAATGGCCTTGCCAAAGCCCGCGTACTTGAGTACCGGCAGGCCCTGGTCATGGTACATGGCAAATACCGCATCCACCTGCTCCAATACCTTGGGGTTGAATGCGGTATCGGCGGGCAGTGGGCCGAGTAATTGCATTCCCTGCGCGCGCAGTCGGTCCAGTGCGGGGATAATCGTGTCGAGCTCCTCCCGGCCCAGGTGCCCACCTTCGCCGGCGTGGGGATTGAGCCCGAGCACGGCAATTCTCGGCGCGGCAATGCCGAACTTGTTCTGCAGGTCCTGTACCAGGATGGTGAGCGTCTGCTCCAGCAATGTGCCGGTAATCGCCGCAGGCACGGCAGCCAATGGCAGGTGAGTGGTAGCCAGTGCTACCCGCAAATCCCGGGTCGCCAGCATCATCACCACGTGTTCGGTGCCGGTTGCCTCGGCCAGGAACTCCGTGTGGCCGCTGAACGCAATACCGGCATCGTTGATCACGGATTTTTGTACCGGTGCGGTAACCATTGCCTGGAAGCGCCGCTCCATGCAACCGGCCACAGCCTGTTGCAGGGTGCTCAGCACATAGTGGGCATTGGCAGGGTTGAGTTCCCCTGGCCGGCAGGGCTCGGCCAGGGCTACCGGAAGAATCTTGATGCTACCCGGGCGGTGTTGTTGGGCGCTGGCGCCAAGGTCCACTGTTTCCAGCGCCACGGCCAGGCCCAACTGCGCTGCACGCTGCTCCAGCAGCGCTGGATCGGCCACCACCACCAGTTCTGCAGCCCATTCCAGAGCGGCCATCGACAATACCAGGTCGGGCCCAATGCCAGCCGGTTCGCCGGCAGTGATGGCTATTCGGGGAACCGCCACGGTAGGGTCCTACTTGATATCCACGAAGGCTTCATCGCGGATCTGCTGCAACCAGGCGTCCAGTTCTTCCTGGTATTTGCGTTTGTGCAGGTAGTCCATGGCCTTGTTGCGGGTTGCCTCGCTGGTCATATCCTGCTCCCTGCGCTCGGTCACCATAATAATGTGCCAACCGAATTGGGTGCGTACCGGATCAGAGACCTGGCCAACAGGAGTAGCATCCATGACCTTCTGGAATTCCGGCACCATCTGGCCCGGGCTGGTCCAGCCCAGGTCACCACCTTCCTGGGCGGAACCGATATCCTCAGAGTACTCCCGGGCCAGGTCGCCAAAATCCTCACCCGCCAGCGTTCGCGCTTTGAGGCTGGCTACCAGCTCACGGGCCTGGTCGTCGGTCATAATTTCCGAGGGTTTGACCAGGATATGGCTCGCCTGGGTCTGGGACACAATCTCTTCACCGCCGCGCTTGTTCTTCAACAAAATCAGGTGAAAGCCACTGGCGCTGCGAATCGGATCGGCGATCTGGCCGCGCTTCATCGTCGGCGCAATGTCCCCAAACAGGGAAGGCAGGTCTTCGGCGCTGCGCCAACCCAGGTCGCCGCCGCTGATTTTGTAGGTGCTGCTGTTGGACCGGGCTACCTGCTCAAAGGATTGCCCGGCGCGAACCTCTTTCACCAGTTTGTTGGCGAAAGCCTGCGCGGCCTCCACCTGGGAGGGGCTGGCATCGGGTGAAACCGGAATCAGGGCATGCAGGAGGTTGTACTCAGGCTGGGTCAGCTTTTGCCCCTCAGTGGTCGCCAGGAAGTTGTCTACTTCCTTGGGGGTAATCTGGATACGCTGGTTGACGTTACCCGCCTGTACTCGCTGTACGATCATCTCCCGTCGGACCTGTTCGCGCATTTGTGCAAACGACTGGCCCTGCTGCTCAACGGCCTTGCTGAATTGCTCAAGGCTCATGCCATTCTGGGAGGCGATACCCTGCACAGCACCGTTGAGTTGTGCATCTGATATGCGCACTCCGGCGCGCAGGCCTTTCTGTAGCTGGATGCTCTCCAGGATAAGCCGGTCCAGGGTTTCGCGGATCATCTCGTCTTCAGGCGGCAACTCTATGCCCCGGGACTTCAGGGTCTCAGCAAGTGAGTCGGTGCGCTCGCGCAGTTCGCTGGCCATGATGACATCGTCGTCCACGATGGCGACAACCTGGTCCATCACCTCGGTGGCGGCCTGCAGTCCCGGCGCGACAATTATCGCAGCAGCCAGGCTTGCACAGAGCAGCAGTATTTTAGTATTCACGTTCTTGGTAGCCTCGAATCATATCTTCAAGAATGTTGGTAATGCGATCGCCGAAACCGCCCATACCCTTGAAAGCAATTTGTAACTGGGTGGATTGTTCCTGTTTCAGGTCGGGATTGCTGAAATCAGGAAAGAAATCGGTGGTTTTGTTATTGTAGTAGCGCAGGTGGAGCATGCGTATGGTCCAGCAGCAGTTATCATATTCCACGCCGGCCATATCTTCTATGCTTTCGTTGTCAATGATGCTGTAGTTGACTGCGCCAAACAGTTTCCAGTTCTTGGTGATAGGGAAATAGGCAGAGAAGTTGGCCTGCTCGGTTTCAGGCTGGCTGTTAACAAGCGTCAGGGGGCGGCGGTAGGCATAGCCCGCATTTAATATCATGCCGTTATCCGGCATGTAGCTGGCCTGGAAGTTGCCGGAATTCATATTGCCGCTGTATGGATCCCACACCATGCTGGTTCGCAGACTTACCTGTTTGACAGGGGTGAAGTTCAATTCGCCGGCAATTTCCGAGCCCGACTCGTCCAGTGGTGGAGCCAGGGGATTGAGGCGCACTTTGCGGTCGCGGAAATAAAATATCTGGCCAACGCTGGCGCTGAGCAATTGATTGCCGCTTTCGGCATCGATAAAGCGGGTGGTCAGGCCCGCGGAGATCTGGTTGGCATCATCAATGCGGTCATGACCGGAAAACCGGGTCTCGCGAAACAGCTGGTTGTACTGGAATGTCAGTTCAGCGCTGTCGAAGTCGGGCTGGTCGGTCTGGTTCTCATACCCGGAGTACAAATAATACACGCGGGGCTCCAGGGTCTGGAGCAGCTTGCTGTCGCCGAAGCTGGCATCGCGTTCAAAAAACAGGCCGCCGTCCATACTCGCCAGCGGTGCGCCGGTTTCAGGACTGTTGTTGGTGAAAAACTGGGCGCCGGACAAATCATAGTTAAGTTGGCGGAACTTCAGCTCGGGTTTAAGAAAACCGTAAGCCCATTGCATGGGGTAGGCGGCGCCAGCCTCGGCGTAGACGCGCTGCCCGGTAACGACATTCACGTCAGCGTCAAAATTGGAGTATTGGGCCAGCAGAATGGGTTCCAGCTGAAATGGTGTGCCCTTGCCACGGTACTGTGCGGTCAACTGGGGCAGTTTCTTGTAAACGTCCTCGATATCATCCGCCAGTGACTGGAACTGCAGGACTTCCAGGCCTACCAGCCAGTCATCGCCCAGGTAGTCCAGGGCGCCCAGCTGCAACAGGCTGGTTTTGCGCTGTGCGTTCAGGCTGGAGGTTTCCAGGTCGCGCATATAATCGACGTCACTGGCTTTGCTGTAATCGATCTGGGAGCGCCAGCGCTGGTCAATCAGGCCATCCTGGCGCACCACTCCCAGCCAGCGGTCATCGCTTCTTCCTTCGGGCTGTTCATTCTGGTAGCGGTCATCATGGGCCATGTAGGTGCCGCCCACTGTCCACATGCCCGCGTACTTGTTGAGGTAGCGGAGCTTCAATTCGTTATTCAGGCCGCGCTCCTCGATGTAGCGCGGGGAATACAGGGCGTCATAGTTGGGGGCCAGGTTGAAATACACCGGCGCGGTAATATCCAGTCCACCGCTGCTGTCGTTACCAAAGTCTGGCCATAGCAGTCCGGTGCGACGGCGATCATCCAGTGGGAACTGCAGCCAGGGCGTATAAAACACCGGTATGTCGCCCACATTCACCGTGGCATGACGGGCCACCCCCAGTCCTTCGTCAATATCCAGGTCGATGGTATCGGCGCGGATATCCCAGTCGTGATTTCCCGGCGGGCAGAAGGTGAACACGCCATCGTGAAGGTGGATCAGCCCCTCGGTATCGCGCTCCATACGCACAGCGCCGCCGCGCAGGTGATCTTCGTGCAATACGAACTCACCGGCTTCCACGGTGGCCTCACCGGTGTCGGAATAGATCACGGCGCTATCGCCCTCCAGCAGCAAGCCGGGTTCGCGCAGGCTTACCCCGCCGGTGAGGGTTGCGGTATTGTGCTCGCGGTCGATCACGGCGGTCTCACCGACGAATCTGCGGTAGCCCTGGGTGATATCGACGCCGCCAAACAGGAATATGTTGTCGCCCTGTAATTCAGTGCGGCCCGCCCAGGCCCTGATGTCCGCGTCATCGGGGTCCTGGCTGCGATCTTCGAACTCCAGCGGATCCATGTACATTCCACCGCACAGTTCGCAGTCGATGGTGATGCGGTCGGTTGGAACCGAGTCTATCGGCGTCCAGTCGAGCACCAGATTGTCCGCAGCAGGGGCTGCGCCGGGCGAATTTACGGGTTTGCATGCCCCGTTAACGTTTTTCTCATTGACGGCACAGTCCCCCGGGTTGGTATCCTGTGCGAACGAAGGTGGGACCAGTGCCGGAAAAACCATGGTGGCGGCCAGCAACGCTGGAAAGCGGACGCGGCGGACAAGGAGTCTGGCAATGTCGAGTGTCATTAATGTCAGAGTATGGTCGCGGAGTAAACGCGGATTCTAAAGCATACCCCCGCTGTTGTCCGTGAAAATTGTCCCTGAAGTTGTAAACCAGGAGAGTGAAGTGACATCCCGCCCCATCCCCGATGATTTGTTGCCCTGGGCACTGACGGCGCTCGATATCCCGGCGGGTGGGCCGCCGCCTGTTGTGGATATGGTGGCCGGTGATGCCAGTAACCGGCGCTATTTTCGCCTGGTGGTCGACGGCAATTCCTGGATTTTGGCGGAGGCGCCTCCGGCTACCGAGAAAAATGAGGCCTTTGTCGCCATTCGTGAACTGCTGTGGGCAGCGGGCGTGGTGGTGCCCGCACTGTATGCGGTAGACCTCAAGCGGGGTTTCCTGCTGCTGGAGGACCTGGGTGACAGCCTGCTGTTGCCCCTGCTGCGGGCCGATACGGTAGACCATTACTACGCCAGCGCATTTGATGTGCTGCACAAGATGGCGGCATCACTGCCTGGCGCCGGGAGCCTGGCCTGTTATGACAGTGTGTTGCTGGAAGAAGAGCTCAGTCGTTTTGGCGCCTGGTTTGCCGAGCAGTTGCTGGGGTATTCGCTCGATGCTGCCGAGCAGGCCATGCTGCGCCGCTTGTTCGGCAAACTGGTTGATAACGCCCTTGAGCAGCCTCAAGTCTTTGTCCATCGCGACTTTCATAGTCGTAACCTGATGTTGCAAGCCGATGGCGCACTGGCAGTGATCGATTTCCAGGATGCGGTGCTGGGGCCGTTCAGCTATGACCTGGTATCCCTGCTGCGCGACTGTTATATCCGCTGGGATGCCCCCCGGGTGCGAGGCTGGGCATTGGCTTACCGGGATCGTATGTGCGCCGCCGGCCTGCTTGCAGACATCGATGATGCCCATTTCCTGCGTTGGTTTGACTGGATGGGACTGCAGCGCCATATCAAGGTGCTGGGCACGTTCGCACGCCTGTACCTGCGTGATGGCAAATCGGCATACCTTGATGATTTGCCGCTGGTTATCAGCTATGTACTGGAAGTTGCCAGGCACTATGCCCCGCAGGAGCCTGCCTTTGCCGAGTTTGCCAACTGGTTCGAAGCTCGCCTGCTGCCGCTGATAGCCGCCCAGGTCTGGGGGAAATCCCTGTGAAGGCGATGATCCTCGCCGCCGGAATTGGTGAGCGCATGCGCCCGCTCACTGACCACACCCCCAAGCCCCTGTTGGCGGTGGCGGAAGTCCCGCTGATCGAGCACCATATCCGGCGCCTGGCTGCGGCTGGGTACACGGAGCTGGTGATCAATGTCTCCCACCTGGCCGGCCAGATCATCGATTTCTGCGGCGATGGCAGGCATTGGGGTGTCACCATCGCCTATGCGCTTGAGGCACAGCCGCTGGAGACTGCCGGGGGGATATTCAACGCCCTGCCGCTGTTGGGTGATGAGGCTTTCCTGGTCGTTAACGGTGATGTCTGGATCGATTATCCCTTTGGGCAGCTGGCCGGCTATAGCCCGGCGGCCCCGGCGACGGCCCATCTGGTGATGACCGACAACCCCGGCCAGCATCCACTGGGGGATTTTATACTCGATGAGCAGGGCCTGGTGCGAGAGCGGCCAGACGGTGACATGGGTTATACCTACACGGGGGTGGGGGTATACACCGCGGCTTTTTTTGCCCGGATGCAGCCTGGCAAAATGCCGCTGCGGCCGCTGCTGGATGCCGCCATTCGCAGTGGCACCCTGCACGGCGAATATTACCGCGGCCAATGGCAGGACGTGGGCACCCCTGAGCGCCTGCAGCAGCTCGATGCGGCTGTTCGCCTGGGCAATGCTCCGGTCCAATAGCCGCTTGAGCCGTTAGCCGCCCGGGCCGTTAGACGTTAGAATAGCCGCCTGCAACCTGCCCGGAGTTTGTCATGCCCAATTACCTTATCGCCCCGTCCATCCTGTCAGCCGATTTTGCCCGCCTGGGTGAGGAGGTCGATACGGTGCTCGCCGCCGGCGCTGATATTGTGCATTTTGACGTGATGGACAACCACTATGTGCCCAATCTCACCATCGGTCCCATGGTTTGCAAGGCCCTGCGCAAGCACGGCGTCACCGCCGATATTGATGTTCACCTGATGGTCAGCCCGGTCGACCAGCTGATTGGCGACTTTGCCGAGGCCGGTGCCAGCTACATCACCTTTCACCCCGATGCCTCCACCCACGTTGACCGCTCGCTGCAGCTGATCCGCAAGGCCGGCTGTAAATCCGGTCTGGTGTTTAATCCCCACCTGGGCCTGGATGCCCTGAAGTACGTGCTGGACAAGGTGGATATGGTGTTGCTGATGTCAGTGAATCCGGGCTTTGGCGGGCAGTCGTTCATCCCGGCAACCCTGGACAAGCTGCGCGAGGCGCGGGCCATGATCGACGCCTCGGGCTTTGATATCCGCCTGGAGATTGACGGCGGCGTCACCCCCGACAATATCGCCGCAATTGCCTCTGCAGGTGCCGACACATTTGTAGCCGGTTCGGCGATTTTCAATACACCCGACTATGCTGAGGTTATCGCCCGTATGCGGGCACAGCTGGCCTCGGTGTGATTGCCATCGGCGACGCCATATGTACAATAGGCAGTCCCCGATTCCTGGAGAACGCTGTGCAAACAGCAGTGCGTAATAGCGTCGAACTGATGTCGATGCGAGAGGTCACCTGCTGGCGATGGTAGCCAGGGCTTTGCCACGACCCGATTACGCATACTATTTCTTCGAGGACACCCCATGAATCCGCAAGACTTTGCCGCGCTGGCGGCACAAGACTACAACCGTATTCCCGTCAGCATGGAAGTGCTGGCCGATCTTGAAACACCTATCAGTGTCTACCGCAAGCTGGCGGAAGGCCCATACTCCTACTTTTTTGAATCGGTGCAGGGCGGCGAGAAATGGGGCCGCTATTCCATTATCGGCCTGCCTTGCCGTACCTTGCTGAAGGTGTTTGGCTACCGCGCCGAGACCTGGGTGGACGGCGAGCTGGTGGATTGCGAGGAAGTGACCGACCCGCTGGCCTATGCCGAGGCGTTCCAGCACCGCTATCGCACTGCGCCGCGCGAGGGCCTGCCGGTATTTCACGGTGGCTTGGTGGGCTATTTCGGCTATGACACTGTGCGCTATGTGGAGCCTCGGCTGGCGGCCAGCACTCCGCCGGACCGGCTCGGCACCCCTGATATCCTGCTGATGGTGTCCGAGGAGGTGCTGGTATTTGACAACCTGGCTGGCACGATCCGCCTGATCGTTAACGCCGACCCCGGTGTCGACAATGCCCTGGAGCGGGCCCAGCAGCGTTTGCACGAGCTGGTGGCGCGCTTGCCCGAGCCGATGGCGCCGCTGCCCGAGGTGGTGCTGGATGCCGCCAACAGTGACGAGCTGGAATTACTGGCGGAGTCTGATTTTACCCAGCAACAGTATGAAGCCAGCGTTGAGCGGGTGAAGGAATATGTGCTGGCAGGGGACGTGATGCAGGTGGTGCCATCCCAGCGTATGAGCATTCCCTTCAATGCCCCGCCGCTGAATCTCTATCGCGCTCTGCGCAATCTCAACCCCTCGCCGTACATGTACTACCTCGATCTGGAGGATTTTCACATCGTGGGCTCCTCCCCGGAGATCCTCGCCAGACTGGAAAACGGCCTGGTGACGGTGCGGCCCATAGCGGGCACCCGCCGGCGCGGGCATACCGAGGAGGAGGATGCGGCGCTGGAGGCAGATCTGTTGGCCGACCCCAAGGAAATTGCCGAGCACCTGATGCTGATTGACCTGGGTCGCAATGATGTGGGCCGTATTGCCGAGACAGGTACGGTGGTGCTGTCTGACAAGATGGTCGTCGAGCGTTACTCCCATGTGATGCATATCGTGTCCAATGTCACCGGTAAGCTCAAAGCCGGCCGCTCGGCTATCGACGTGCTGCGTGCCACCCTGCCGGCGGGCACCCTGAGCGGTGCGCCCAAAATCCGCGCCATGGAAATTATTGATGAATTGGAGCCGGTGAAGCGCGGTGTTTACGGTGGCGCGGTAGGCTACATCTCCTGGGCGGGCGATATGGATACCGCCATCGCGATTCGCACCGCGGTGATCAAGGACGGCAGGCTCTATGTGCAGGCCGGGGGTGGGGTAGTCGCTGACTCGGTGCCAAGGCTGGAGTGGAAGGAAACCCACAACAAGGCCCGGGCGATGTTTCGCGCGGCGTCCATGGTATTGGCGGGGGAGGGCTGAACATGTTGCTGATGATAGATAACTACGACTCCTTCACCTATAACGTGGTGCAGTACCTGGGCGAGCTCGGGGCGCAGGTCCATGTGGTGCGCAACGACGAAATTGCCGTGGCGGATATCGAGGCGCTTAACCCGGAGAAGATCGTGATCTCGCCCGGGCCGTGTACGCCCAACGAGGCGGGTATCTCCATGGCGGTGATTGAGGCGTACGCTGGCGTGCTCCCTATTCTTGGTATCTGCCTGGGTCACCAGAGCATTGGCCAGGTATTTGGTGGCAAGGTGGTGCGGGCGCGCAAGGTAATGCACGGCAAGACCTCGCCGATTCACCATCGCGGTGAGGGGGTATTTCGCGGGCTCAGCCAGCCTTTTGAGGCAACCCGCTACCACAGCCTGGTGGTGGCCCGTCACTCTCTGCCTGATTGCCTGGAGATAACCGCCTGGACTGAAACCGAAGCGGGTGAGATCGATGAGATTATGGGTCTGCGGCACAGGGACATGGCGGTAGAGGGTGTGCAGTTTCACCCCGAGTCGATCCTCACGGCCCATGGTCACGACCTGCTGCGCAATTTCCTCGAACAGTGATAGCGATAATGAGGATACAGATATGAGTATGCAACGGGCACTGGCGCGGCTGGTGCAAGGCGAAGACTTGAGCCGCGATGAAATGATCGAGGTGATGCGCGAGGTCATGTCTGGAGACGCAACCGACGCCCAGATTGGCGCTTTGCTCGTCGCGCTGCGCATGAAAGGCGAGAGTATCGATGAGATCGCCGGCGCGGCCCAGGTGATGCGCGAACTGGCCACGCCGGTTGAGGTCAGTGATCCCCACCTGGTCGACCTGGTGGGCACCGGTGGCGATGGCGCCAACCTGTTTAATGTTTCCACTGCCTCGACCTTCGTGGTGGCGGCAGCCGGCGCCAAGGTTGCCAAGCACGGCAATCGCTCGGTATCCAGCACCAGTGGCAGCTCTGATGTGCTGGAGAAACTGGGTGTCCCGCTGGATCTCAGCCCCGACCAGGTGGCCCGTGCCATCAACGAGGTGGGGGTGGGCTTTATGTTCGCCCCGGCTCACCACAGCGCCATGCGCCATGCCATTGGCCCACGGCGGGAGCTGGGCATGCGCACCATATTTAATATTCTTGGGCCGCTTACCAATCCGGCGGGGGTGAAACGGCAGGTGATCGGGGTTTTCGACGCCGCCCTGTGCCTGCCGATGGCGCAGGTGCTCAAGGCGCTGGGCGCTGAGCACGCCATGATCGTGCACTCCGATGATGG
>Ga0102815_10001189_pt1 | contig 16482 bp, 14 predicted proteins | sample ColrivemetaGS759_FD_79113 | JGI IMG/M metagenome (GOLD analysis project Ga0102815, IMG submission 79113) | Estuarine microbial communities from the Columbia River estuary - Ebb tide ETM metaG S.759 | ecosystem: Environmental > Aquatic > Marine > Intertidal zone > Estuary | place: USA: Columbia...
ACTTTAATTACGATAGACCTTTGGGTCTTATTATTAGAAAATACAAACGACAAAAAACAGAAACATCATGAAAAAAAATAAAATAATGGTGCTTGCCATTCTATTTATATTAAACATAGGAGCATACGCTCAAAGTCCTAGAATTACAGATAACCAAACAAATACTTGGTATATGTATATGGGCAATCATAAATTAAGCGATAAATGGGAATTGCACACACTTTATCATTTTAGAAGAACTGATTTAGGCCAAAGTTGGCAGCAATCTTTAGCACGTATTGGCGTCAACTACCACGTAGCTCCGGGTTTAGTTGCAAGTGCTGGTGCTGATTGGGTGGTGAGTTATCCCTATGGTGTGCAACCCATTTCTTACAATACTACCGAATACACAGCTTGGGAAGCTCTCTTTTACAGGCATCAAGTGGGTAGGCTAAGTTTTATGCATCGCTACAGATTAGAACAGCGATTTATTGAAAAAGATAGTTATGATAGTACTGCTAGCGAATGGCAGAAAACAGGGACTACTTACAAAGATAGATTCAGGTATATGCTTTCAGTAGATATACCTCTAAACAATCCTAAAATGCAAGATAAAACCTGGTTTATAAGTGCAAATGATGAGATTTTTATTGGAATGGGTAAAAATCAAGCAAAAAACCTGTTTGAACAAAATAGAATTTATGGAGCATTGGGATATAGATTTAATAAAGACTTTAATCTGCAATTGGGTTATATGAACCAAAAAATAATAAAAGCAGACGCAATACATATAGAAAACAACCACACACTTATGCTAGGTGCCGCATATAATTTGAACTTTTCCGATAAAAAATCTTAATTTAGCTTTTAGTTTGAGAAGAACTGTCGTTATAAGCCTCCTATTATTACTGATTACTCAGTTGGGAGGCTTATACATTGTTCATTATGTGCATTGGGCAGAAATTAGACAAGAAATAAAAATCAAATTAAAAAATAGTGTTCCTAAAGATGAACTAACCAAAATAGTTGTTAGTTCTGCCAATGCTCAAGAATTGCAATGGACACGGAAAAACGAATTTTCGTACAATGGGAAAATGTATGATGTTGTAAGTTCAATTAAAACCGATTCTGTAACCACACACTTGTGTATATCGGATGAAAAGGAAGATGAGTTATTTAAAAATTTAGAAGATTTAGTAAACAATGAACTAGGCAAAAAGTCTAAAGAAAAAAATACTTCAAAAAAAGCATCGTATTTTTTTAAACTCTTCTGTGATACTATTGGTAATGAGCAATGTATGCTCACCAATTCGGAGTTTAGGTTCAATGCGTTTCGCAAAGTATTTTACACAAACCCCGCTTTAAAATTATTTGCTCCCCCGCCAGAAAATTTGTGTTAAATTTTAGTTTTTGAAGATGCCCAATTGCAAGAATTGATTGCACTTCTATACTTTTATTCAATTTTTTAAAACACAAATAATATTAATATGATAAAAAAAATGACAGGGCTATTTGTCCTTGCAATATGCTCGTTTGTAAGTCATTCTCAAAATTTAACTATTACAGATACGGAGCTACAACCGCTTTCTGATGTTCAATTGTTTTCAGATGACAATAAAATTTCAGCTATTTCTAATAATGCAGGAATTGTAGATGTTTCTAAGTTTAAGAACTGTGCGAGCATTACCATTTTGCATAATGGCTTTGCTACCGTGGTTACAAGTTATAAAACACTAGAAACTAAGAAGTTTCGTATTTATTTATACGAAAAAACCGAGACCTTAAACGCCGTGGTAGTTGCGGCCAATAAGTTTGATGAAAAGGCTAAGTATGTTGCCCAGCAAGTGCAAACACTCAACAAAAAGGAGCTAAGTTTCGTAAACCAGCAAACCAGTGCAGATGTGCTTCAAGCTAGTGGAAATGTGTTGGTGCAGAAAAGCCAGCAGGGTGGAGGTAGCCCCATAATTAGAGGCTTTGAAACCAATAAAGTACTTATTGTTATAGACGGAGTAAGAATGAACAATGCCATCTATCGTGGGGGCCATTTGCAAAATGTAGTAACGCTAGATAATGCGGCTATGGAAAAAGTGGAAGTGGTTTTTGGTCCCGGTTCTGTAATTTACGGAAGCGATGCCCTGGGAGGTGTAATGAATTTTTATACTAAAAATCCTATGCTTTCTGATACAGACAGTGTGCTAGTAAAAGCAAATGCATACGTTCGTTATAATTCTGTTAATCAGGGTCAAACGTATCACGTAGATTTAAGCTTAGGCAAAAAGCGATTTGGCTCATTTACCAGTTTTACGTTCTCCGATTTTGGAGATTTAACGCAAGGCAATAACCGAAATCCGTTTTATGGGGATTGGGGCAAACGATCTTGGTATGTGGAGCGAATAGATGGAAAGGATAGTACTATTTCAAATTCGAACGATAATGTACAAGTTGGTTCTGCTTATTCGCAATACGACTTATTACAAAAGTTTATTTATAAGCAAAACGAAAAGGTGCAGCATACGCTAAACTTTCAGTACTCCACATCTTCTAACGTGCCTAGATACGATAGGCTAACACAAGTTAGAAATGGAAACCCGCGATATGCAGAGTGGTATTATGGTCCGCAAAATAGATTGCTAGCCAGCTATGCTTTAGAGTTGAGTAGAAAAACAGCTTTGTACGACAATGCCCGAATTACAGCGGCGTATCAAAATATAGAGGAGAGTAGATATGATAGAAGTTTTAATAATGTAAACCTCAATCAGCGGATAGAACAACTGGATATTTTTAGTTTAAATGCAGATTTTAGCAAGCGTTGGGGTAAAAACGAGTTGTATTATGGTGCGGATGCTTGGTTAAATAATGTAAATTCTACAGCTAGTAAACTCAATATAGATACCGATGTTTCTTCATCGCTAGATACCCGATATCCAGATGGAGGAAGCACAATGAGCAACGTAGCTGCGTATGCGTCTCATATTTTTAAAATTAATGAACGATTGACTTTAAACGATGGAATAAGAGCAAGTTACGTTAGTTTAAATTCTAAGTTTAACGATAAAAGCTTTTTTCCTTTTCCGTTTAATACGGTAACTCAAAACAATATGGCTGTTAATGGCAATGTGGGTATTATTTACCGCCCAACCAGCGATTGGAAAGTAAGTTTGCTAGCAAGCAGCGGTTTTAGAGCACCTAATGTGGATGATTTAAGCAAGGTGTTTGAGTCTACACCCGGTAATATAATTGTACCTAACCCGAGTTTAAAACCAGAGTATACCTACAATTTAGATTTAGGCATTACCCGAAGTTTTAATGATAAAATAACAGTAAGTGCAACAGGTTTTTATACGTGGTATAGCAATGCCATTACTACGTTGCCAAGTACTTTTAATGGCCGAGATTCATTATTTTTCGATGGACGAAATAGCAAAGTTTATATGAGTAACAATGCCAATAGTGCATACATATATGGTGTTAATTTTAATGTAAATGCAGCTATTACTTCTAACTTTAGCATAAACCACAGCACAAATTACACCTATGGTAGACTTACTGCGGAAGGAACAGAAGTGCCATTGGATCATATTGCTCCAGTTTTCGGAAAAACAGGTTTTGTTTACCAGCAACTTAAGTTTAGAGGCGAGTTTTTTGCTATGTACAATGGAGCTAAAAAAACAGCTGATTACAATCCGTTTGGAGAAGATAATCAAGCTTTTTCGGCAGACCCTATAAATGGCTATATGCCAGCTTGGATGACGTTGAACATAAGAACAGGCTATCAAATAAATAAAACGCTGCAAGTATTATTTGCGGTAGAAAACATTACCGATTTAAACTACCGTGTATTTGCATCCAACATAAGTGCAGCGGGTAGAAATTTTGTATTTACACTTAAGGGCACTCTTTAAGAGTATGGCACAATAAAAAATAAGAAAGGCTCCGACGTATCGGTAAGTTGGAGCCTTTCTTATTTAATCTGTTAGGATTAAAACTTCGTGAACTTCAACAAAAGGTAGTCAACTTTTTACATTTCCTACTTTCCGCTTACCTTCGCCTTTATGAAAAATTTTGCCTTTTTAGCAATCCTATTTTTAGCCGCGTGCACTACTTCTATGAAAAAACAAACTGCTATTACGCCTCCAACTTACCCTGTTACCGATACGGTAAATCACGTAGATGATTATTTCGGTACCGCAATTGCCGATCCTTTTCGTTGGTTAGAAAACGATACATCGGCACAAACAGCTGCTTGGGTAAAAGCTCAAAATGCTGTTACAGAAAGCTATCTGGCCAATATTCCTTTTCGTAATAACATACAAAAACGCTATACGGAAATATGGGATTATGCCAAATATTCTGCTCCGTTTAAAAAAGGCGATAACTACTTTTTTTACAAAAATGATGGATTGCAAAATCAAGCAGTGCTTTATAAAAAAGCCAGTTTAGACGCAGAGCCAAAAGTATTTATAGACCCCAATACACTAAGCAAAGACGGAACTGCAGCTCTTGCAGGTATGAGTTTTAATAAAAATAATACTTTGGTTGCTTATGGCGTTTCGCAAGCAGGTAGCGATTGGAAAGAAATGAAAGTGATGGATGTCGCCACAGGAAAACACCTGCCAGATGTTATAAACTGGACCAAATTTGCCGGTGCTGCGTGGTACAAAGACGGCTTTTTTTATGCGGCTTATGATGCTCCTGCAAAAGGAACGGAGTTTTCTAAAACCTCAGAAAGCCCTAAAATATTTTACCATAAACTAGGAACTAACCAAAAAAGTGATGTCTTGATTTATCAAAATATGGATGCCTCATTGCAATATTATTGGCCACAAGTGGATGATGCTGAAAATTACTTATTGATTGGAATAAGCGAAGGAACAAGCGGCAGTGCCATTTTATGGAAAGAACTGAGCAGCGGTATAAATGGTGATGGAATAATGGAACTTTTCGCAGGCTTTGATTACAATTACAACGTAGTGGGCAACATTGGCAAAGACTTACTAGTGCAAACCGATAATGGAGCAGATAACTACAAAGTGGTACTGGTAAATCCTGCGAAACCAGCCATAGAAAATTGGAAAAGCATAATTGCAGAACAACCCGAAGTGTTGGAAGGTGTTTCGCAGGTAAGCGGAAAACTATTTGCATCTTACCTAAAAAATGCAAGCAGCCGCATAGTGCAATATGCTGAAACTGGAAAACAAGAAAAGGTGATAGACTTGCCAGGCATTGGCACCATTGGTGGCTTTGGTGGCGAGCGAGAAGACACGGAGATTTTCTACACGTTTGATAGTTATACCAGCCCAAGCAATATTTATAAATACACCATTGCAACCGGCAAAAGCGAGATGTATCGTAAAAGCGAGTTTGCGGTAGATATGAGCAATTACGAAACCACACAAGTATGGTACCCAAGTAAAGATGGTGCTAAAATTCCGATGTTTATTACCCACAAGAAAGGCTTGAAAATGGATGGAAATAATCCAACATACCTTTACGGTTACGGCGGATTTAACATAAGTTTAACACCGGGTTTTGCAATTAGCATGGTTCCGTTTTTAGAAAAAGGGGGAGTTTATGTGGTAACTAACTTACGAGGTGGCGGCGAGTTTGGCGAAACGTGGCACAAAGCAGGAATGTTAGCTAAAAAACAAACGGTTTTTGATGATTTTATAGCAGCAGCAGAATTTTTAATAAAAGAGAAATATACCTCTAGCGAAAAGTTAGCCATAAGTGGCAGAAGCAATGGCGGCTTGCTTGTAGGTGCTTGTATGACCCAGCGGCCTGATTTATACAAAGTTGCCCTGCCAGGAGTAGGAGTGTTAGATATGCTACGTTACCACAAATTTACCGTTGGCTGGGGTTGGGCTGTAGAGTATGGTAGTTCCGACAAAAAAGAAGATTTTGACTATTTAATTAAGTATTCCCCTTTGCACAATGTAAAAGCAGTGGAATATCCAGCAACACTAATAACTACTGCAGATCACGATGATAGGGTGGTGCCTGCTCACAGTTTTAAATTTGCGGCCGAGTTGCAACGTCAGCATCAAAACAACATTAATCCGGTATTAATACGTATTGAAGGAAATGCTGGCCACGGAGCTGGAAAACCGACGAGTAAAACCATTGAAGAACTAACGGATTTATGGAGTTTTGTGTTTTATAATTTAGGAATAGAATACTAGCTCTATGCAAGTGTTGAGTCCATTTACCCAAGCATTAGTAGCCGCTTTTCGACAACATAAAGATGATGAGCGTGCTGAAAAAATGGCCGCTTATATGAAGCACAAGTTCGCTTATTTTGGAGTTATGGCTACACCCAGAAACGAGTTGCTAAAACAAGTTGTTTCTGCACACGGTTTACCTATTAATGCTATGCAAATTGCCAAAGAATTATGGCTGCTGCCAGAAAGGGAGTTGCATTATTGTGCTATCGAATTACTTTTAAAAACCAAAAAGCAATGGACAGAAAACACCATTGTAGATTTTGAATGGCTGGTGGTTACAAACTCGTGGTGGGATTCGGTAGATGGCATTGCTGTAAATTTAGTGGGCGAGTATTTTAAAAAATGGCCACAGCAAAAAGAGGCAATTACCGAAAAATGGAACAATGCAGACAATATGTGGTTGGTTAGAACGAGTATCCTGTTTCAATTAAAATATAGAACCAAAACCGATACGGATTTATTAGCAAAATATTGCTTGGCACATGCTCATCAAAAGGAGTTTTTCATAAAAAAAGCCATTGGATGGGCCCTTAGAGAGTATGCGAAAACAAATGCTGACTGGGTAGAGTATTTTATTGAAGCAAATGATTTTCAGCAGCTTAGCGTAAAAGAAGCCCTAAAGCACATAAAATAATTGTCATAGCAATGTAACAAACGATGCCCTTGTTGCGTTAGAGCAAGTACACCGTTTTAATTTTTTTACCACCACGTTAAAACAAAAATGAAATGCCAATGAAAAAAATAAGTTTGTTTCTTCTTATAAGCCTTGTGTTTTGCGGATTTGCATCTGCACAAACAGTACAAAAATTCTATGTTTATTTTGATGTAGACAAGCACACCATAAAACAAGATGGTGTTTCGGAGCTGGACAAAATTGTAAATATTTACAATACCAATTATGTACAAGAAATTAAGCTAACTGCCCACACAGATTTCGATGCAAGCGACAGCTACAATAAAGCTCTTTCGCAACGTAGGGCAAACAGTGTGGCGGGTTACTTGCAAGCCAATAGCATAAAACGAAGTGTACTTAATGCCGAATGGTTTGGCGAACAAATTCCGGCGGCTGATAATGCCACAAACACCGGAAAGCAACTAAATAGAAGAGTAGAAATAGAGGTGCGGTACAAGCCTTTTTCATCAGCAGATGAAATTGTGCAAGTGGCCAGAGATGAAGAGCAGTGGTTCACAATTCCTACCAATCAATCGTATCTTATAACCGCAAAAAACGGCAGTGAAGTAACTATACCTAAAGATGCGTTTGTAGATAAAAACGGAAGACCTGTGAACAATAAAAATGTAGAAATAAGTATCGACGAAGCGTTGTCTGCAAAAGATGGATTGTTGCAAATGCTTACTACCCAAACTACAGATGGCGAAATGCTAGAAAGTGGTGGAATGATAAAAATAAACGCATCGTTAAATAATGAGCCATTGCAATTGCGAGAAGGCAAGCAGGTAAAAGTGAGTTTACCTTCGGAAACTATGGTGAATGATATGTTGGTTTTTACTGGCCAACGAGATGCTGATGGGGTAATGAAATGGGCAATAACCAAGGAAAAATTTGCTACAAGCAATCAAGATCTAAAAGGAAGACCACTTCAGGTGGATACCTCGTTACTTATGGCGTATTTTAATCCAATTCCTGCTAAAAAGAAGCTCGATGTTTCGCAATTTGCTATGGAGTTTCCAACTTCGCCTAGCTTGCCCAGAAAACCACGCGAGCCACGCTTGCCCATAAAAAAGGATGCCTCTAAAATGAATTGGGGTATACAAGCCCTATTTCTTTCTGAAACCAAAAAACAAGAAATTATTGATGAAGATTATGCTGAAAAAATGAAAGCATACGATCTTGAAGTAACCAAATACGACAATCGTATGCTAAACTACGAGAAAGGAATGGCGGCTTACGATGCAGCATTTAAAGCCTATGAAAACGAAGCGAATAACTACGAACAAGCAATTGAAGAACATATAAAAATGCTTGAGACAGAATATTTGTACCACAAGAAAGTGTACGATCAAACAAGGTTAAATGTTGCTATTCGTGTTTTTTGCAGAGAGGTACGAAACGGAAAACTTACCACCACCGATCCAATTGCTTATATCCGCAGATATGCACAGTTTCAAATACAAGATGAGGATGTTTCTAAAATGAAATACATCTTGAGCCAAATTAGATATTACGAACTATTAGCCAGTTTCGATGCTAAATTTATAGAAGATAATTTTGTAGAAAAAGGACGTATTCGTATTTCTAAAATGAAGAAATTTTGGAAAAACAACAAAGACTATTCCATATACAAACAGTATAATTTGTACACCAACGATTTGGTAACTGCTATTTTAGAAGATGAAGGATTGGTATCAAAAATGGACGATGCGGTTCGCGTAAAAATGTCAAAAGATAAACTCGATGGTATTACGCCACAAGAAACCTTAGAGAATTATTATTCGGCCAGCTTAAACCAATTGGGTTGGATTAATTGCGATAAGTTTTCTGGCATACGCAGAAAAGTAACAACGAGCATTCTTACAGCAGGCGTAATTGGCGAACGTGTTTTTGTGTTTATTAAGCGTTTCAGAAGTATGATGTCGGCCAATTTTGGAGAAGGAAGTTTTTCAATAGATATTCCACCTCGCGAAAAAGCTAAAGCGATAAGCATAGCGGCGGTAAACGGCAAACCGCAACTTTCTATTGTAGGCTTTGAAAGCAAAGACCAAGCTCGCATTATGCCCGATTACAAGGAAGTAACCATAGAAGAAATGCAAGAAGCATTGGCAGCATTATAACAATAAATAGCAAGGAATTCCAGTTTTTTTTTGAGACACTCAGTTGAAGCTCAACCCTAAGAATTCAGCTTGCTGAAAAGAGTATAAAGCTTAGTGTCCGAAACTTCGGACTTAGTGTTAAAAGAACTTCTTTGAGAAAGATTTGTATTACGTCGTTTTACATACCGCAGCTACGCAGCTCATTTTTTCTTTGCCCATTTTTGGGCAACAGACTGGTCATCGCTTACAGTTGTTTTAAGACTTTGGTTTTAGCAAACTGCCTGCGGCACCAAATAACCCTGCAATTAAACCGCCTAATGCTGCAGCAAAATAGGGTGTAACGTTGGCGGGCATCGAAAATAAATCACCCACTATACTACGAATTGTTCCATAATCGAAAAAGTAAATGCTGCCCAACCAAACCAAGTAAACAGATATAAATGAAACTAAAAAAGACTTAGCCCAACTAAGTTGTGCATAATAGCACACAGCTAAACTTATTGGAGCAATAATCCACCAAGGCAAGTAGATTGAAAGTACAAGGCTTAAAGCCGCAATAATTAAAAACGAATAGCTCAGTTTCATTGCTTTATAGTTATGCTAAATTTAGGATTAGGTATTTCTTGTGCTTTGGTTTCTATGGTGAGTTTGTCATACTGACCACTTGCCCATTTTTCTATGTTGTTTTTGTAATAAGCACTTGCAGGGTTTCCACTTTGTCCGCCGGGATAAATGCCATAAGCGGTTGGTTTTTCGGTAAGTTCTACAACCATTCGCCAACTTGGCCCAAAGCTTTGCTGCATTGCGTTTATGGAATGTTTATACCCTCCGATTTGAATATTTTCTTGAGAAAAAGCGGGTAAACGGGTAAGATGCGGAATGCGTGCTTTCTTGTAATCGACCCACTTTGGTACATCTCGGCCTAGTTTTTCCAATGTTTTAACAAAGGATTGAGCCACAATATCAAGCACGGTTTCTTGCTTTTTAGTAGATGCTATATCAAAAAACTTGTTGGTAGGATTTTTTTCTAATAAACTAATGGTTACCCAAATATCGGGCTCTGGTAATGCGGTTACGTCTCTCACGCCATATACTTCATCCCAAAGCAATTCATGAAATTCAGTAAACCACGTATCGAATATCGTAGCTGCTTTAGAATCAGCTGTATAGTTATAATCCCATTCTTTTATCAGCTCGGTAAATGCGTGTTTGTGGTAGCTTTCGTCTAAGTATTTTAATAAAATTGGCAATGCTTCCTCTGCCTGAATGCTGTAAACATTCTGCTGCAAAGCAATCATATCGTGTGCCGAAATGCTATCCATTTTGCTTAGCATTCTGTTTGTCATTCTACCTCTATAGGGTTCAAAACTACCATTGTAATAATATGGATAAGCAGAGGAAGTGCTCCATTGGTTGGCACTGGTTACAAAACCCGTTTTAGGATTACGAATTTGCGGATTTTGATTGCGGGGAATGAATCCTTGCCAATCGTCAGAAGAAAGTTTGCCAGTACTTACCATACGACCTTGTCCAGCACGTTTTACAGGAATGCTCCCATTTACACGTAAGCCAATTTCGCCATGATTATCGGCGTACAAAAAGTTTTGAAACGGACAATAAAATCCGCCAGTAGCATCCAAATATTCATCGTAATTTCTGCATTGCATTCCCTTTACAAAGGTTTGAATTTCAGGGCCAGGAGCCATGTCGTGTGCCAGCCAACGCAACGCTAAATTTTTATCATCGTCCACCACTGGTCCCCAAAAAGTATAGCGTACAGAGTCTATAACATCACGCTTATTTTTAACTTTTATAGTTTCTACTCGGTATGTAACGTCCATTTTTTTACCATCTAAACCATAAACCGTTTGGTTACTATCTAGCCAGTTTATTTCATGATAATCCATTACATCATGGCCAACATTGGTTTCTCCCCAAGCAATGTGCTCGTTAAACCCAATCATAATGCCCGGTTGTCCGGGCAAGCTTACACCGCGAGCAGAAAATGCAGGTGTAGTGATGGCTATCTCGTACCAAGCTGATGGAAGAGTTAAACCCAAATGCGGATCGTTTGCCAAAATAGGAGTGCCACTTGCCGTTTTACTGCCTGCTACAGCCCAATTATTGCTTCCCACTCCGGGGTTAGAACGGGGCCGTTCTATACCGGCTATAATTTTATTTGCAACAGTGTTATCTGCTAAATCTAAACGTGGATTTGCGTACGGATATGGGCCAGGAATTACAGGTACGTCTTTAATGTTATGTTCAGGATAAATCGTAGCAAAGTCAGACTTGCCAAAGAGTTTTAGAGCGTTACTCATCTCGATATCTTCTTCGTAACCTGCAAGGGTTTGTGTCATGGCTTTTAGGTGAAGAGCACAATGCCTTGGAGTCCATTCTGTAGGTGCAAAATCAAGCAACTTGTATTCCATGGGGTAATCTTCTGGTTTAAGTTGGTTAATAAAATGGTTTACGCCACGGCTATATTGTTCTACCAAAGCATAACTTTCTGGAAACTTCTTCCATCCTTCAACTGCATTATCTGCGGCAAAACCTAAACCTAATCTGCGTTGTTTTTTATCGTATTCTAGTAAGCTTTCTCCAAAAACTTCCGCCAACCTACCGTCGGGAGATCGGGTAGAAACATCCATTTGAAACAAACGATGATAAGCCTCTACGTAACCTTGGGCAAACAAAGCATCTTCTATATTTTGGGCATAAATATGTGGAACCATACGGTCATCAAACACAATTTTTACCTCGTTTTTTACATATTTAGAGTTTAAGTCTATATCGGTGTAAGTTAATTTGTCTTCCGAATTTTGCCAAACGCCCGTGTACGGATTTAGTAATTTGCCCAATGGCGGCAACGGATTATCGCCTATTTTCCACGAATGTTCTAGTATATAAACAAGAACCAAACCTATAAGTAAAAGAGAGAGCCCCGAAATTTTTCGCATTGTAACCTCAAACTTAGCATTTTTTTAATGCGTTGCTTTGTTTGTAGGGTATAAAAAATGGTTGAATTGGCATAATTCAGGCTTGAGCAAAACGGAATGACTTTTTAGAGCTGCCTACTTAACTAGCTTTTTAGGCTTGTTTTTGTAGAATTGAGCAAAGATGTTTAATGCTGCTATGGCAACGGAAATGCCTATCAAAACTTCGGATTAAAGTGTTGTGAAAGGTTCTCCTGTTAAGCAGTAATTGATACTAGGAGCCACTCCAAAAAAATCACAAAAATGATAAAGCGATTTGTATTTTTCGAAAAAAGGATATTCTTTTTATTCTTAAAACGATTATTGGAAACAGTTGTTTTAAAAACATTGACACCTGAACAAACAAACCGCATAATAGAAATGGCGTGGGAAGACCGCACCACGTTTGATGCTATAAAACAGCAATTTGGCATGGCTGAGCAAGAGGTAATTGCCCTAATGCGAAAAGAAATGAAACCCAGCAGTTTTAGAATGTGGCGAGAGCGGGTACAAGGCAGAAAAACCAAACACGCCGCTTTACGAAACTTTGTAGAAGGAAGACACAAATGCAATTTGCAACGTACCATTACCAATAATAAAATTAGTAAACGCTAATCTTCTTGCTCTTCATAAACTGCATCCGAAGCTTCTAGCATTTCCTTTTCACCATTTAACTTTATGGAGGTAATGGTCGCATCTTTTAATAATGATGCAATGCTAAACTTCTGTTCTGTTCTTACTAATGCCTTGCACTTATCATCGTAAGTTGTGTGCTTTAGCCAAATATTTACTTCACCTTTTTCTACACGTGGCGTTTGTACTAAAGAGAATTGGTGCGGCTTTACACAACCTCCTCCATACTGCAATTTAGCCACTAAGGTGTCTCCTACTATTTCAGAAGAAATAAAGGTATAACTCAAATCTTTCTTTTCTACTATTGGTACTAATGGCACTTCCATCACTTTTTTATGAATACCACAACCAGCCCATACTATCAAGCAAAAAATTGCCGCTATGCTATATTTTACCATACTATAATTTTCTTCGCAATTTTGGTGCCGTTTACAACCGAACCAATAACATAAGTTCCAGCTGCTAAATTCAATTCAGCCATTTGATGAGGTTCTAAGCTTAAATTTTCCACTTGTTGCCCCATAATATTACTTACCGTTATAGACAATAACGAATTTGTTTTACTGCTAAAAATCAGCTTGCCTTGCTCGCTCGATACGTTATACAACGGTCCAATTTCAATTGACTCTACTAAAGTTGTTGATGAAGCTATTTGGTTATTTATCCAGTTAATGTAGCTGCTTACTTTGGCATACACACCAGGTTGTTTTGCTTCAGCACAGCCGTACCCCCAACTTACCACTCCTATTTGCGTAGTATCACCATTTTCCATTACGAATAGTGGTCCGCCACTGTCGCCATAGCACGCATCTTTTTGGCCTGCCGCATAGCCCGCACAAAGCATACTTTGCAGAACCTCGCCATCATACCAAGAGCTTTGGTTGCAGGTACTATTGCTAATTAGCTCTAACTCTACTTTTTGTTGAATAGTAGGGTATTGAGTTCCACTATTATTAGTAGCACCCCAACCAGCAACAGTGCATTTTTTACCCACCAACAGAAGCGATTCGTCATTTTGGGTCGGTAGTGTAATAGGATTTAGATTTGATTTGCCGCTAATGCGTAAAAGGGCAATGTCGTTGTCGCTTGTAAAATCATTATAACCTGCGTGTTTAATAATTTGAGTTACATTGTACTGTTCCATTTCAGGGTTTGGATTATCCAACTGCCACACATTTAAAAAAGCAAATATTTCGTTAGCAGTCAGCGGATTGCCATCATCATCATACAAGCAATGTGCAGCAGTTAATATCCAATCTTGCCGAATTAGCGAACCACCACAAAAATGATCTTCTGGGTTTTTTACAACCCCGTTTTTGTAGCCTAAACCCGCTAAAAACTTGTAATCGTACTGGCCAGAATTTTGTCCGCCAACTACTTTTTGACTATAGCTCATTAGCCCTATAGACAACAAGCAAATACTTATAATCAATCGCAATTTCACAGGACAATATTAGATATTTTTATGGCTTAACATCTGTTTAGTTGTAAAATTGTAAGAGATATGACGGATCAAACAGAAGAAGAATCTAAGCTAAAGCGGATTACTACTCGTTCCATTTTTGAAGATTTATTGGATATTTTAAATCTAAAACGAGGTGCTCCCTACACGTTATGGCAAACCTTGTTAAATCCAGGAAAAACGATTTACACTTACCTGCGTGTAGACCGTTCTAGGCTAATTAATAGCTTTAGACTTTTAGTATTGATTGTTACCATTAGTACATTTATTACAATAAAGCTAAATCTTACTGAGATAGCGTTTAAGGATAATGTTTCTATAAGTGTAGATGGAAATGAAGCATTGACACAAGAAGAAGTAATGCTTAAAACAAAAGATATTTTTAACTCTTACCTAAGCCTGTTCTCATTTCTTCTAGTGCCTATTTTAGGTGTATTTACCTATTGGTTTTTTAAACGAAGCGGGCACAACGTTGCTTAACATATTACTGCTCAAGCATTTATAGTTTCTTTGCTTACAACCATGGGCATTCTCTTAACCCCTGTTGCTCTATACGCACCTAAGGTTTTTCCACTAGTTTACATGGCATTAGCTATTACTTACCAAATACGGTATTGTGTTAGCTTTCCTGAAACAAGTAGTAGGAAAAGAACCGTATTTGCTGCTATTGGTAGCTTTTTCGCAGCAAATTTTACCTACTATTTTTTAGTTGGAGTTGTAGTAGGTATTCAAGTTGCGGCCGAAATAGCCGCTGCGAATAATTAATCCTTTAACAAGTCTTTATACTTCAGTTTAAACTTTTGTACTTTAGGTGCCACAACCATACTGCAATAGCTGTTAGAATTTTTATTTTGGTTGAAGTAGTTCTGGTGATAATCTTCTGCAGTTGAATAATTATTCAAAGGCTCTATGGTCGTAACTATTGGGTCGCTCCATAATTTAGCATCTGCAATTTCTTTTTTTACTTTTTCGGCAACTGCTTTTTGCTCATTGTTATGGTAAAAAATAACCGAACGGTATTGGTCCCCAACATCATTGCCTTGTTTGTTTAATGTCGTAGGGTCGTGTACATGAAAAAGAATATCTACCAACTTTTCATAGGTTATTATGCTTGGATCAAACACAATTTGAGCAACTTCTACTGAACCAGTACCTCCCGCACAAACCATTTTGTAGGTAGGGTTTTTAATCTTACCCGCTGCATATCCACTTTCTACATGTTCCACACCTTTAAGTTGCTGAAACATAGCTTCTACACACCAAAAACATCCCGCACCGAAAGTGGCTGTATCTAGTTGGTTCAAGTCTTTTTTTGCTTCTGTTATCACCTGCGGTAAAGCTTCGCCTTCTTTCACAAAAACCATAGAAATACTATTTACACAATGTCTCGTGTCTTTGTCCGTCATTCCTTCACCTAAAAATACATGGCCTAAATGACCTTTGCAATTTGCACAAACTATTTCTGTGCGTCTTCCATCAGCATCAGGTATACGCGTAACGGTTCCAGCAATCTCATCATCAAAACTTGGCCAACCACAGTGGCTGTCAAATTTATCTTTACTCTCGTACAAGGCAGCGTTGCATTGGCGACAGATGTAGGTTCCTTCTTTTTTGTTGTCCGTGTATTCTCCTTTGTATGGATATTCGGTGCCTTTAAATAAGATTACGCGTTGTTCTTCTTCGGTTAGTGGATTGTATTTCACGCTATTGGTTTTATTTATTTCAGAATCTGAGTTGTTGTTAGTGTTTGATTGAGCGTTGCAAGCTACTACAAAGAACAAACAAATGATATAATAGATTGACTTCATATACTCTTATACGAGTGAAACCCATTTTTTGATTTATAAAATGTCAAGTATCGATAAAAACGGATTGTTTTAAGACCAAACAATAAAATGTCCTCTTTTAAACAGCCAAATTTACAAACTTGCTACATCTGCTCGTTTTTGAATATGGAAATGCTTTTGCAAAAATTATAGTTTGGTTTATTGGTAATTTTGCTAGAGTGCAGTTTTTGTCATCGCTATCTAATCCTCTAAACAAGCTGAGAACTATAAATACTTGGTTAAATTGTCTTCTTGGCATTGTATTTGTCTATATGACACAGGGAGACCTTTTGTTAGATAAACCACTTTATTTCCTTAAACAAGTCATTTATAACTATCTTTGGAAAATAGGGGGTTTAGCCGAGCAAAGTTAATCACTTCATTGTGCAATCCTGTTCAGAAATACCTTACTTGTAATTAATAGTTATGGTTTTGCAATGACAATTACTTCAATAGTTAAATCACCTTTAATGAATAGGTTTTGATTATTTGCCTTGTGGTAAAAAGTGAAATGAAGTTGTGTCGTTAGCTTCAATCTTTTCTACGTGAGACTTTGTAAAACTATTTTATGAAACACTAAGCAAGAAGCCTCGGGCCGAAGCTTCGGACACTAA
>Ga0102815_10001190_pt1 | contig 16479 bp, 20 predicted proteins | sample ColrivemetaGS759_FD_79113 | JGI IMG/M metagenome (GOLD analysis project Ga0102815, IMG submission 79113) | Estuarine microbial communities from the Columbia River estuary - Ebb tide ETM metaG S.759 | ecosystem: Environmental > Aquatic > Marine > Intertidal zone > Estuary | place: USA: Columbia...
ATCAACGCAATGCGCTTATACGCATCCGCAAAAACCATATGAACCGACAGGCGTTTTGCGCAGAATTTAAACACTTTTATGAGAATGATCGCAATTACCCCCGATAAAATCGGGCAAATGATCCAAGTGCTTAGTATTTTTGTTAAAACCACGCTATCGGTGGGATTATTCGAAAAGAAATTCCACCCTATAATAGCGCCCACAATGGCCTGGGATGTGGAAACGGGCAAACCGGCACGGGTCATCGAAAACACCGCAAGTGCCGCTGATAACGCCGTCATGAAGGCGCCGGGCAAAGCAGAAATAGCGCCTAATTTCCCGAGCGTATGGGTTGTGCCCGCCCCGGAAATTACCGCACCAAGGACAACAAATAATGAGCAAATGATCGCCGCAGACCGCCAGCTGAGCATTTTGGTGCCAACCGCTGTGCCAAACACATTTGCTGCATCATTTGCACCAAGCGCCCAGCCCAAAAACAAACCGCTTGATAGAAACAAAAGAACAAGAGGGTCAAACAGCATCAGCTTTGTCTTTTAACCGCGTAAATCGTCAACCGGTCTGCCACATCCTCGGCCTGATCCGCGATGGCATCAATGTGATCCACAAATTCTCTTAAGTGTATTTTCTCAGCAAGCCCTAACTCTGAAGAAAAAATTTGTTTTTTCAAAGCATAACTAATTTTATCGGCTTCTTTTTCATACAGCGTAACCTTAGCATTATAGCTCGACACCAAATGCGGTGATCGAAAGAATACCCGGCACCCGGCGGCCAATTCATCAACCGATTTCACAACCATATTCGTTAACCGTCTATACCCGGCATTTAAATCTTTATGAATCTCCGGAGTTTCCACTTCAAAAGCCCAAAGAGAACTTTTGAACAGCGAAAGGATTTCATCGGCGGTTTCGATCAACCCCAAAACGTCACCGCGCGAATCTGGTATCAGCAAATTCGTATAAAGCGCATGTTCGATCTGCCGCCTTAAACTATCTGCCTCTGTTTCTTTCGCGCAAACATGCTCTAGACGCGCGGTAAATTCTTCTGAAACACCAGCGCGTAAATACCCGCGGACGGCCAGCCGATAGATGACAGCAGCTTCCGACAATTGATCAAAAAACTTATCTACCTGCGACTCAAGTTCTTTTGTTCGCCGAAAAAGCCTAGCACTTATCATCAGGTTAAACCTGCCTTTCTGGGGTTAACATTAATCCGCCTGCTTTGCATGCTGGGCTTGAAAACGCGCCGGCACTTTATTTTTTCCGCCATTTATGCAGAAATTGGGACTTGCGAACAGACCCAATTTAGAGGAATTTATATACCCAATAGGAAAGAAATATGGTAAAATCAGCAAAAGGGGCGTTATTGGCAACGCTGCAAATCGACAAAGGGTCGACAACGCCGATCTATCGACAGCTCGAAAACTTTCTCAGGCGTCTGATCTTAGAGGGCAGCTTGCCTTCCAAACAAAAACTTCCATCCACCCGCGAATTGGCCGAAGAACTGGGCGTTTCGCGCATCACCGTAAAAACCGTTTACGAACAATTGATTTCGGAAGGCTATGCAGAAGCTAAAACGGGTGCCGGCACGTTTGTTTCCGAAGGCTTGATCCCTGAAAAGCCACTGTCGCAGCAGTATGAGAAAACCGGCCCAGCGCTACAAGCGCAACAGTTTTCTGAAATTGCCGAAAAGATAAATGAATCCAAAGCCAGTGCCCGGTTTGGCTCAACCCTCGCGTTTCGGCCCGGCGTGCCCGCCTTGGATAAATTTCCGATAAAGCGCTGGAACAAATATATGGCTGCGGCGCTGAGCCAAGAGGACCGGCGCAATTTAAGTTATGGCGAATTTTATGGATCTGAAAGTCTTAGGAAATCTATCGCCTCGCATCTTGCAGATTCGCGCGGCATGCAAGTGGATCATGAACAGATCATCATCACATCTGGCGCCCAACAGGCCTTTGTGTTGATTTCACTTATCCTATTAAAGGGAAGTGACACAGTTTGGTATGAAAACCCCGGTCATATAGCGGGACGCGATATCATGTCTTTGGTCGGGGCGACTATTGCACCTATTCCAATCGATAAAGAGGGGTTGGATTTAAGCCATGCCATCGCCCACTATGCAAAACCTGCGCTTATTTTCACCACGCCCTCACATCAGCAACCTTTGGGTATTACGATGTCATTGCGGCGGCGTTTAGCGCTGCTGAAATACGCCGTCGACAATAATGCTTGGATCATTGAAGATGATTATGACAGCGAATTTCGCTATCGGGGCCGCCCGCTACCAGCGCTGAGCGCTTTGGATAAAAATGGCCGGGTTTTATATGTCGGCACATTTTCAAAATCACTCTGTTCAGCCGTGCGCCTGGGCTATGTGGTGATCCCCCATTGGTTGCGAGAAACCTTCGCGCACACACGAAACATTTTGGGCCAAAGTTCTTCGCCATTAACCGAACAGGCACTTTCACAATTTATAAATGAAGGCCGGTTTGCCGAACATATTCGCAAGATGCGCCGGCTCTATCGCGACCGTCGAGACATGTTACTAAATTGCCTTCTTGAAAACTGCTCGGACAGCCTGATCCCGCAGCAAAGCGATGCAGGAATGCATATTTTAGCAGATTTAAAACATGGGATCGAAGATCAAACAGCCCATAAAGCCCTGCTTGCGCATGGTATCGATTCGCTTCCATTATCGGTTTATTGCAGCGAGCCAATCCAAAGATCAGCGCTGGTGTTAGGCTTTTCAGGCGTGCCGAGAAAAGCGATGCCACGATTAACAAAGAAATTGGGGGAAAAATTACGAAGCTTGCATTAAGGCGCCCTGCTTGGCGGTGTTCGACCACGCTCATAGGGTGCTTTTCAGCCCAAGTAAGTTGTAGAAATGTCCGCTGGGTTTTTACGCAGCGCGGGCAGAGGCTTTATAAGCCGCGCAGGGGGCTGGCTTGGGCATTCGCAGATAAACCGCCCCCGGCGTATTTGGCCAATCCGGTTCCTTGTTCAAGCCCTCAAGCGCTTTAAGCAAAGCAAGGCTTAGCCCAGCTGGCATTACACGGTGACATTTGCCAACACATCCTTGCGCGTGACCTCAGATTTTTTAGCCGCCATGGTCACCCGGCCGCGTTTTAACGTATAAAATCGGTCTGCAAGACTGAAGGCAAAATCAAAATATTGCTCCACCAAAATAATCGCCATATCTCCCTGCTGTTTCAGCAGTTCAATCACCTCACCGATTTGGCTGATAATATTGGGCTGTATGCCTTCGGTCGGTTCATCTAAAATCAGCAATTTGGGACGGGTAATCAACGCGCGGGCAATCGCCAATTGCTGTTGCTGGCCGCCCGATAGATCGCCCCCCTTGCGCGCTTTCATTTTCTTTAAAACTGGAAACATTTCGTAAATATGATCGGGGATTTGTTGATCTTTGGGCGGCAAACAAGAATAACCGGTCTGTAGGTTTTCTTCGACGCTCAGCAACGGAAAAATATCGCGGCCCTGTGGCACATAGGCCACCCCAGATTGGGCGCGTTTAAAGGGGGTCAAACGGGTTAAATCCTGCCCATCCAATTGAATATGGCCAGCCGCCACCGCATGCGCGCCCGATATGGCCCGCATCAAACTGGTTTTGCCCACACCATTTGTACCCAAAACGCAGGTTACCTGGCCTTTTTGAGCCTCCAAATCGATATCATAAAGGATTTGCGACTTCCCATAAAACAGATTGATTTTTGAGGTCTCAAGCATCGCTTACCTTCCTAAATATACATCCAGCACGTCTTGATTGGCGGTCACGTGATCTAACCGCCCCTCCGCCAGCACCGCGCCTTCATGTAAAACCGTCACTTTGCATTCAAGCCGCCTGACAAATTCCATATCATGCTCCACAACCACCACAGCGCGGGTTTTTGCGGCATTGACCAGCATCGCCGTTGTCTTTTCGCGCTCGGTTGCAGTCATACCGGCCGCCGGTTCATCCACCAGCAACAGTTTTGGATCCTGCGCCAGTAACATGCCAATCTCGAGCCATTGTTTCTGGCCATGGCTCAGCTCGCCTGCCAAACGGTGCAATGCGTTATCAAGCGAGATATCACGCGCCAAATCCTCCACTTTTTGGTGATCAGACTTACGGCGCTTATAGAACAACACGCGGAACACATTGCGGTGGTTTTTCAACGCCAATAATAGGTTTTCAAAGACTGTTTGATCTTCAAACACGGTAGGTTTCTGAAATTTACGCCCCACCCCTGCTTGCGCAATCTGTGCTTCATCCAAAGACAGTAAATCAATGCTTTTATCGCCCCATTTCACAACCCCCGTATCGGGGCGCGTCTTGCCCGTGACAATATCCATAAAGGTGGTTTTGCCAGCTCCATTGGGGCCAATAATTGCCCGCAACTCTGCTGCTCCGATCTGAAAAGACAGGTTGTTAATGGCTTTGAAACCATCAAAGCTGACCGAAACGCCAGACACTTCTAAAAGCGAGCTCATCCTCAGCGCCTTTTCATAAAGTTTAAATCGAACAGGCCACCGATCCCCTTTGGCGCGAATAGCGTTACCAGCACAAAAGACACACCCAGCAAAACTTGCCACCAATCCACCCATTTGATCACACCAAACCCAAGCGATAGATCCGGGGCCTGCCCACCGGTAAACCATGTGGATAACAGGCTGACAAACGCCGCCCCGATTACCGCACCATAAATGCGCCCGCGTCCGCCAATCGCCACCCAAACGGCCAGATAAATTGAGGCAATCGGGGCCATTTCTGCCGGGTTTACGATACCGGCTTGCGGATAATACAGCGCCCCAGCAATGCCCGCGATGCAGGCCGTTACGGTGAAAATAGCAAGTTTATAATGTTCAACTTGATAACCGAGAAACCGCACGCGCGCCTCATTATCGCGAATGGCCCGAATAACCGATCCAAATTTTCCACCCACAATGAAGCTGATAAGAAGATAGCCCCCCCCAAGCGCTGCCGCCGAGCCCCAGAGAAACCACAAAGCCACCTGATCTTGGCCTGCGCTCACATAAGGCAGGTTTTGCAAACCCGATAAGCCGTTATTGCCGCGCAAGCCGCTTTCATTTTGAAACAGGTATAATGACAGCGCCAAAGTGAAAGCTTGAGTCAAAATTGACAGATAAACGCCCGTTACCCGCGACCGGAACGCCAACCATCCAAACAAAAAGGCCAAAGCGCCAGGCAGGGCCACCACCAAGATGAGCTGCAAAAAAAGGCTATCCGCAACGGCCCAAATCATCGGAAATTCGCTGCTGCCCACCACCCCAAAAATTTGCGTGCCGACCCCCTCAATCACCTCTTGCGGGGTGGGCGGAATTTCCGCTTGCGCCATCGATGTGGCCACAATGGTTTCGGTGCGCGCATACATCAGCCACATGCCAATCATATAGCCACCCAACCCAAAAAAGGCGAAATGCCCCAAGGATAATATGCCACAATACCCCCAAACCAAATCCATCGCGATAGCCGCAAGGCACAAACACAATGTTTTGCCGATGGTTTTGATGAAGGAGGTCGAAATTACGCCACCCCCCATTCCCTCAGATAAAACGGAAACGATAATCGTAAAAATGGCCAAGCCTGATAGGAAGATCAACGCCGAAGGCGGGATTTTAAAACTGGTCATATACCTACCTCAATCTCCTGCTGCGCGCCCTTTAAGCGCGATGATACCCCGCGGACGGAACTGGATAAAAATGATAATAAATAGGATCATGTAGGTCTGCGCCGCCAATGTATTGGACGGGTTGAACCATTCAATGCCCTTTTGCAAAAAGCCCACCATCGCCGCGCCTGCAAGGCTGCCCCAAATATTCCCAACGCCGCCTACAACCACGGTCATAAAGCTTTGCACGATGTAATCATTGCCCATCTCAGAGGTGACTTTGGCGTAAAGGCCGATCGCCACACCGGCAATGCCTGCAATCCCAGAGCCTAACCCGAAGGTTAACATATTCACCCGATCTGGATTAATCCCCATCAAAGCGGCCATTTGCGAATTCTGCGTCACCGCGCGGGTTTCCAACCCTAGGCGGGTGCGTTTCATAATAAACAGGAACAACGCCAGAAAAATCAGTGCCAGAACGAAAATGGCAATGCGAATAAAGCTGATGGACACCACATCATTGATCATCCAGGCCCCCCCCAGCCAATCGGGTGAGGTCAGCGGGCGTGCTTGCGTCCCAAATATATTTTTGGCCATTTGTTGGAGGGCAATCGAAATTCCAAAGGTCGCCAAAAGCGTTTCAAGGGGGCGGTTATACAACCACCGGATAACCAAGCGCTCCATGACAACACCGGCACAAAAAGTCACTGCAAAAGCGGTTGGAACCGCCAGTAAAATTGACAAAGTTTCATCTGGCACGATTTGTTGCAATACATAGCCCGTATAAGCGCCCATCATGATAAATTCGCCATGCGCCATATTGATAACGCCCATCACACCAAAGGTGATCGCCAATCCTATCGCTGCCAAAAAATAAATCGAAGCCAGTGAGATCGCGTCTAGAAGGATATCAATCATGTTCGACAAACTCACCCGATATGAAATGGCTTTCAGCGCCGCTTGCGCCGCTGCAGTGATTTGCGGATCAGGCTCAAGATATTGATCAAAGAAGCTAAAATTTGACACGGTCGCGTCAATCGCGCTTTGACTGATTTGCGCCGGCACCAAGCCAGCTTGCGCCAAAGCCCCATAGGCCTTCATGCGGGCGGCTGGATCGTCTAATTGAGCGATTGGAACGCCGCCAATACGACCCCCGTCAATATTGTCAATCAACGCTTGCTTGATTTGCTCTAGAGAAGGCTGCGCGGCGGCCTCACCGCCCGCCACCAGCAATTGATAGGCCTTTTGGGTTGAGAAACCATTCTGACCCGGCACCAAAACTTTTGCGATATTAGCGTCATCCGGCAGCGCAGTTGCATAGGTGCGCCGGGTCGCTAATAGAGGGTTAAGCGCACCGCGTACCTCAACATCCAACGAGCCGCCAATTGCCGCAATTGCCGTAAGCCGCACCTCAACAGATTGGCCGTATTTCAGCGTTAACAAATGCACCAACTGCTGCTTTTCTGCCACTAGGGCGGGATCTGTTTCTAGCTCCAGCGATTGTTCGAGCAAGGGTAAATAGGCCGGATCTTCATTTCTGCGTATAGACGCTAAGGCGGCTTTGCGCATAGCAATATCCGGCGCATTCAATTGAAACGCCACCAAAGCCCCGGAGATTAAATTGCGCACGCCGCTATTGGGTTTGATCTGCTTAAACCCGGCCTTTTCAAACGGCCCAAGATCGGATTGCGTATCAAGATCAATCATCCGTTTATCTTGAACGGCGATGATCGCATTGGTGCTTTTATTCAGCCATAAGGCTTTGGCGCGCCATTGCACCAGCATAAATTCTACATTTGGTAATTTGCTTGCGACAAGCGCATCGATCGCTGGCTGGATCGTTTTACGCGAGCTTTTTGCTATCGCTTGGCTATGGGTGCTGACAATCTCTGACAAGCTTTGTGCTCTCAACGTGGCCTCGGAGCAGATCACCCAACACGCAAAAAGCGCAGCCGCTAAAACTCTCATACTTTTCACGCCTTGTACGGGTTGAAGGGCAAGACTGCCCTCCAACAATTTCCATCAAACGGATTAATAATTTGAACCGATTTGAACGCAGGATTTGGTTTGCGTGTTGTACATTCCGCATTCTAGGCCTGGCCAGTCAGACACCAAAACAGCGGATTCAGGCAGAAAATCTGTCCAAGCATCGCCGGGAACTTCGCTGGTTTGGCTGATGATATCAAACTGACCATCCGCTTGGATTTCACCGATCAATACCGGCTTTGACAAATGATGGTTGGGCAGCATTTCAGCCATTCCGCCGGTCAAGTTGGGAAATGTTTGGCCGTACATTTTGGCGCGCACCGCATCAACCTCTGAACTGCCCGCAGCTTCAACCGCGTTCACCCACATATTAAACCCGATATAATGCGCTTCCATGGGGTCATTCGTTACCCGCTCATCGCCCATACGTGCTTTCCAAGCGGCAACCCACTCGGTATTAGCCCCTACATCCGCTGACTGGAAATAATTCCACGCAGCCAGATGACCCACAAGATTGCTTGTGTCTAATCCAGAAAGTTCTTCTTCCCCCACCGAAAACGCAACCACCGGAATGTCATCTGCCGAAATACCTGCGGCTGCTAATTCCTTGTAAAAGCCAATATTTGCATCGCCATTAATCGTGGAAATCACCCCAACTTTTTTGCCATCGGCGCCTAAAGCCACTACGTCAGCCACGATTTTGGACCAATCAGAATGGCCAAAGGGCGTGTAATTTACAAAGATATCCTCTGCCGCGATATCTTTTGAGATCAGATAACTTTCCAAAATATTATTGGTTGTGCGCGGATATACATAATCAGTGCCCAACAAGGCGAATTTTTCAACGCCCAGCTCTTCGAGGAAGTAATCCGTTGCTGGTATGGCTTGTTGGTTGGGCGCCGCGCCAGTGTAAAAGACGTTTTTCGAGCTTTCTTCGCCCTCATATTGAACCGGATAGAACAGCAAGCCGTTCAACTCTTCAATCACCGGCAAAACGGATTTGCGCGACACGCTTGTCCAATTGCCAAACATCACATCTACCTCATGCACAGTCAGCAATTCCCGCGCTTTTTCAGCGAATAAGGGCCAATCTGAGGCAGGATCAACCACAACTGCCTCCAATTGCTTGCCCAGTACACCACCCTTGGCATTTTGCTCCTCGATCAGCATCAACATCGTGTCCTTCAACGTTGTTTCTGAAATTGCCATCGTGCCCGATAAGGAATGTAGAACACCCACTTTAATCGTATCAGCGACCACAGCAGAGCTAAGCAGCGCGCTAAAAAGAACGCCGCCAGCCAAAGAATTTTTTAAATTTTTCATTTAAGTCTCCTCGCAGACAAAACCGCAGAGTGGCTTGTATTATGGGAGGCCACCACCTAGAGTTTCGCCTGCAACTAATGTTGCAATTTGTGTGGCGATCGTTCCGAGCTGCAATTCGATCGGTCGTCACACGCCGTTACCGTCACATGGCCGCTCTGTGCCAAGCCGGTGATAAAGTCGTGCCGAGCGCAGGTGGAAAGCTCAAGGCACGCGGGCAAAAAAAACAAAAAACAAAAGTTTTCGACTATAAATTAATCATCGCCCTCTTAAATGATTAATAAATAATCGAAAACTAACCGAATTCCTTGAAACCTTCTGCATATGTTTGGATTTTCTGCGTCAAACCCGCAAGAAAGCGCAGGTGCAAAGACATGGCGCCTGCGCAATTGAGGATCGCGATGAAAGACCTATTGGACAACTCTGTTATCAATACCCCGCGCGCAATCGGCAGCCTCGCTGTCACGGCGCAAGCGGTGGATGGGTCAAGCCGTTTGAAAGATCTGTATCAAAACGGCTGCCTGAAAGCTTTGTTTCCCAACCAACCGGAACATCTGGAAGCGGTTTTGATCAATACATCGGGCGGCATAACGGGCGGCGATCATTTATCCTTTAACGCAAAAGCCGAACCACAGGCGCATCTCACGCTGACAACCCAAGCCTGCGAGCGGATTTATAAAGCTCAACCCGATAGCATAGGGCGCGTTGAAACCACGCTTAGCATTGCCCCAGAAGCCTCATTAAACTGGGTGCCTCAAGAAACTCTTTTTTATGATAAGGGGGGGTTGAGCCGCCGCTTAACCATCCGCATGCATCACAGCGCGAAGCTGTTGATGGTTGAGCCGGTTATCTTCGGCCGTCATGCGATGGGCGAAACGCAGATTTCTGGGTTTTTGCGCGATCAGGTCGAGCTTTGGGTTGATGAAGCCTTGGTTTATCGCGATGTGGCGCTGCTATCTGGTGATATTACAGCGACACTTGCCCGCCCCGCGGTTGCCGCCGGTCTCGGTGCCATGGCCAACATACTCTACCGTGCGCCCGATGCAGCGCGCCTTTGCCGCGCCATCCAAACCCAGCTCAACGACACTTCAGGATGCAGCCTCATCGCTCCTGATCTTTGCGCGCTGCGTGTTTTGGCGCATGACGGCTATGCGCTGCGCCAAATCATACTGCCGATCTTGGATCGCCTAACGCAAAACACCCTGCCAAAATGTTGGAGATTATAAATGCAATTAACCCCAAGGGAAAAAGATAAGCTGCTGATCGCGATGGCGGCAGAAGTTGCGCGCAAGCGCCTGTTACGTGGGGTAAAGCTCAACCATCCCGAAGCGATAGCGCTGATTTGCGATGCCGTTGTCGAGGGCGCGCGCGACGGACGCAGCGTTTCAGATATGATGCAATTTGGCGCCACCATCATTGCCCGCAGCGATTGTATGGAGGGCGTGCCCGATATGATCCCCGAAGTACAAGTGGAAGCAACGTTTCCAGATGGCACCAAGCTTGTGACCGTTCACAACCCAATTCGATAGGATATTAAAATGAAAACAACGCTCCGTTTACTCTGCACTTTTAGTGCGGCCCCCGCCTTCGCGCATCCGCATATTTTACCCCATGGCGCGCAGAGCGGCACATTGCCTGAACTGGCAGCCCCCGTTTTGGCGGGGATCCTTCTTATTTTCTCTAGCGTGGTGCTTATAAAGCGGACCCGAAAGGCCGACCTATGAAACCGGGCGAACTGATCTGCGCCGCGGGCGATATTACTTTGAATGAGGGCCGTGAGGCGATCGAATTGCTGGTCGCAAATACGGGCGACCGGCCCGTTCAAGTGGGCAGCCATTACCATTTTGCCGAAACCAATCCCGCACTTGAATTTGACCGCAGCGCGGCGCATGGGCAGCGTTTGAATATCGCTGCAGGAACCGCTGTGCGCTTTGAACCCGGGCAAAAACGCGCGGTCAGCCTTATCAAAATAGCGGGCGACAGGCGGGTGTTTGGATTTAACGGAAAAATCATGGGGGATCTGTAGGACATGGCAGTCAATATTAGCCGCCGAGATTATGCGGGGATGTATGGGCCAACCACGGGCGATAAGCTGCGTTTGGCCGATACGGAGATTTTCATCGAAGTTGAAAAAGACCTGACGAGCTATGGCGAAGAGGTTAAATTTGGCGGCGGCAAAGTGATCCGTGACGGTATGGGGCAGTCGCAAGCCACGCGCGCCGCCGGCGCTGCTGATACGGTGATCACCAATGCGCTGATTTTGGATTATACGGGCATTTACAAAGCCGATATCGCGCTGCGCGATGGTCGCATTGCCGCGATCGGCAAGGCCGGCAATCCCGATACGCAGCCCAATGTCGATATTATCATAGGACCGGGCACCGAGGTGATTGCCGGCGAGGGGAAGATCCTCACAGCCGGCGGGTTTGACAGCCATATTCACTTTATCTGTCCGCAACAAATCGATGATGCCTTGCATTCCGGCATCACCACCATGCTGGGCGGAGGCACCGGCCCCGCGCATGGCACCTTGGCCACCACCTGTACGCCGGGGCCTTGGCATATCGCACGGATGCTGCAAGCCGCCGACGCTCTACCGATGAATTTGGCCTTTGCGGGCAAAGGCAATGCCTCCTTGCCAGCGGCGCTTGAAGAACAAGTGCTCGCGGGCGCCTGCGCGCTGAAACTGCATGAGGATTGGGGCACCACACCAGCGGCTATTGATACCTGCCTCAGCGTGGCCGATGCAATGGATGTGCAGGTGATGATCCATACCGACACGTTAAACGAGTCAGGATTTGTCGAGCATACGCTTGCCGCCATGAAAGGGCGCACCATCCATGCCTTCCACACCGAAGGCGCTGGCGGCGGTCATGCCCCCGATATTATCCGGATTTGCGGGGAAGACTATGTGCTGCCCTCCTCCACCAACCCAACCCGCCCCTTTACCGTCAACACGGTCGAAGAACATCTTGATATGCTGATGGTCTGCCATCATTTGGATAAATCGATTCCCGAAGATATCGCTTTTGCAGAAAGCCGCATCCGCCGCGAAACCATCGCAGCGGAAGATATATTGCATGATATGGGCGCCTTTAGCATTATTGCCTCAGACAGTCAGGCGATGGGGCGCGTTGGCGAAGTGATCCTGCGCACGTGGCAAACTGCGGATAAAATGAAACGCCAGCGCGGCGCCTTGGCCGAAGAAGCGGGCGATAATGATAACCTAAGGGCCCGCCGCTACGTGGCAAAATACACCATCAACCCTGCCATTGCGCATGGGATTTCACATGAAATCGGTTCGATAGAACTTGGCAAGCGCGCCGATTTGGTGCTTTGGTCACCGGCCTTCTTCGGCGTAAAACCCGACATGGTCGTGATGGGTGGCAGCATCGTCTGCGCGCAGATGGGCGATCCAAACGCGTCGATCCCAACTCCGCAACCAGTTTACAGCCGGCAAATGTTTGGTGCCTTTGGCCGCGCCGTTGAGCACAGCGCGGTGTCCTTCGTCTCGCAAGCTGCACAGGCAGAGAATGTGCGCGAAAAATACGGGTTGGCCAAACAAACGCTGGCGGTGCAAAATACGCGGCAAATTGGCAAATCCGATTTAAAGCTCAACACAGCCACGCCGCAGGTTGAGGTAAACCCTGAAACCTATGAAGTGCGCGCTGATGGCGAGTTATTGACCTGCCAGCCGGCTGAGACCGTGCCCATGGCGCAGCGCTATTTCTTATATTGAGGCCGCTCATGTTGCCAATCGCTCAATCATTGCAAATAGATCCGCCAACCGGGGCCGCAGATTACACCTGTTCTCTGACCTATGAGGAACGGTTTTTGCGGCGCCGCAAACTCAGCACGGATTGTGGCAAAAACTTTGTGGTGGATCTGCCCAAAACCACCGATCTAAAGCAGGGCGACCACCTGCTGCTGTCGAATGAAGAAACCGTTGAAATTCTTGCCAAGCAAGAAAAGCTGATCGCCATCACCGGGCCCAATCTGCTGCATTTGGCTTGGCATATCGGGAACCGTCATACGCCCTGCCAGATCGAAGCCGAGCGGTTATTAATCTGCCATGACCATGTGATTGAGGATATGATCGCAAGGCTTGGCGGAACAACCACGGTTGTGCGAGAGGCCTTCACCCCCGCCGGCGGCGCTTATGGGATGGGGCGTACGCATAGCCATGATCACGGCAATATCGAGCATACGCATCACCATGTGCACGGGGATCATAGCCACCATCATCATGAGCATGAGCATGAGCATGAGCATGAGCATGAGCACTAACAAAACCTTTCTCACGGCGCTTCAATGGCTATCGCCTGCGTTTCCAATCGGTGGCTTTGCCTATTCGCATGGCTTGGAATGGGCCATCGAAAAGCGCCATGTGACGGATCAAATCAGCCTGCAAAACTGGCTGCAAGACCTGCTTGGGCTTGGATCTGCGCGCAGCGATGCCATTTTAATAGCCCTGGCCTTTAAATCGGAAAGCAAGGAAGAATTGATCTATTTGAACCAGCTTGCCTTGGCTTTATCAGCCAGTGCCGAGCGGCGCAGTGAAACGCTTTTGCAAGGGCAGGCATTTGGCAAAACGATCCGCGACGTGTGGGGGCAGGACTGCACGGATTTATGCTATCCCGTAGCGCTAGGGGCGGCGGCGCGGCGCGAAAACCTGATCAAAGAAGACATAATTGCCGCGTATTTACACGCATTCAGCGCCAATTTAATCTCAGCGGCCATACGGCTTGTGCCCTTAGGCCAAACACAAGGCCAACACATCTTATTGGCGCTCACTTCTGAAATCAATGCCTGCGCAGCAGAGGCAAGCGACGCCGATGAAGACGATCTGAGCAGCACAACCTTTCTCTCTGATGTCGCCTCAATGCGGCATGAAACGCTTCACACACGGATTTTTAAAACATGAACAAAATGAATGGACCCGTTCGCATTGGGATCGGAGGCCCCGTCGGGGCAGGTAAAACCTCGCTCACAGCCGCGTTGGCGCGGCGCCTGTCAGAGCGGTATTCGATTGGGGTGATTACCAATGATATTTATACCCGCGAGGATGCAGAAGCCTTGATGCGGTTACAGATCCTACCCGAAGATCGGGTGATCGGCGTTGAAACAGGGGGCTGCCCGCATACCGCAATTCGCGAGGATGCTTCGATCAACCTCTCTGCCATCGCCGAATTAGAAGCTCGCCATCCCGAAATTGAAATCGTGATGATCGAAAGCGGTGGAGATAATCTATCGGCAACGTTCAGCCCAGAATTGGCGGATCTAACGGTTTATGTGATTGATGTGGCCGCGGGAGAAGAAATTCCACGTAAAGGCGGCCCTGCCGTGACAAAATCGGATGTTTTGGTGATCAACAAAACCGATCTGGCGCCCTATGTTGGCGCCGATTTAGAGGTGATGCGTCGCGATGCCTCCGCGCAGCGTCAGGAGAAGCCGTTTTTCTTTGCTCAAATTAAACATGATCAAGGCGTGCAGCCGATTGAAAAACACTTGTTGGATCTGGCGGGCCTATAACCCGTAAGGCTTTAACACCATTACAAAGGCCTAAACCCGATCAGTCACAGCCGACCCATATCAACCTTGCAGAGGGCGCAAAACCGGCGCCCCTGAAGACGGCGGGCCCGGGGCGCTATTTGCCTTTGAAAACCGGGCTGCGCCGCTCGTTAAAAGCCAAAACCCCTTCGCGGCGATCCTGCGTCGGGATCGTCCGGTTATAGGCCTCAATCTCAAAAGCCAGACCATCCATCAAGCCCATTTGCAGCCCTTTATGGATCGCTTGCTTGGCTTGACGCACCGCAATAGGTGCATTTCCAGCGATGGTTTTGGCCATCTCAAGCGCTGTCTCCAACAGGCTTTGCGCGCTGCAAACCGCGTTCGCAAGACCCCAATCATAGGCCTCTTGGGCCGAAAACACCCGCCCCGATAGGATCAATTCTTTGGCGCGCCGCTCGCCAATGGCGCGCGCCAGCGTTTGCGTGCCCCCCGCACCGGGTATGATGCCGATGCGCACTTCGGTTTGCGCAAAGCGCGCGCTGTCAGAAGCATAGATAAAATCAAACGCCGCCGCCAATTCACACCCACCGCCAAAGGCAGCCCCATTGATCGCGCCAATCGTTGGAAGCGGGCATGCAATCACCGCGCGCACCATCCGCTCATAAATCAGATGCTGCGCCTGCCACGCTGCATCGGACATGCCGTTGCGCTCTTTGAGATCACCGCCGGCGCAAAAGGCTTTTTCACCCGCACCGGTTATAACCACAACGCGGGTGTTTTCAGGCTGGAGCGCCAAACCCTCAAACAGATTGATCAAATCCCACGCCATTTGCGTGTTAAACGCATTTGCCGCCTCTGGCCGGTTCAACCGAACCAGCAAGACATGCGCATCAACCGATGTAAGCTCCAAAGTTTCAAATGATGTCATAGTTAACGGCTTTCGAATATTGCCCCATATCTTAGGCGAAAATATCGCCGCCTGAACATGGTTTATTTCGAATAGATCTGGAAAAAAGGCGGCACTGGCCCGAAAAAACCATATCCTGGCCAATTCTTCTTGCAGGGCGGGGCGCAGCCAATGCGCCCTTGTTGAAAAATACTCCCTGCCCAGTGCCACGTCCAGCAGCCCCAAATTTACCCTACAAAGCCGCCACCCCAATTTCACTTCAAAATGCGGCCAGCGCCGATCAACGCCAATCCGCCGCTTACCGAAGCAATGAGCGACAAGAGACAAAAGAACGCACGAAATTTATCTATGGTTAATCGCGGTGAACGCGCAGCGCCATGCGCCTCCATACGTTATAGCGATCCTTAATCACATAACCATGATAGAGCCCCGCACACTTATGAATCAGCGATAGGGTGAGCAGCAGGACCGAAGAGGCCAAGTGAATGGATACAAAACTAGGATATAGCGCCTTGTTTTCAGCAATCAGCGCCGGTATTTTTATCATCCCGACAAGATAAACGTCAAACCCGCCCGCCCATGTCATCATTGAGCCTTGAAGGGGCAACCACAGGCAGATTAGATACAATAGCGACTGCAGAATTTTTGAAACGACCCTATGGCGTTTGGGAAGACTGTCTTCAAAGACGGGCCGGTTGTAAAATTTCCACAGAAGCCGCAGCGCTATCCCGCAAAATAAAAAGGTTCCGGTTATTTGGTGAAACCAAATGAATTGCCCCTTTTCAACCGACGGTTCCATTTGATTTAAATTGATGCCAGTGAATAATTGCCAAAGAATGACGAGGGCCAAAACCCAATGAAAGAGCTTGGCGATTAATCCGTAACTATCAGGTGACGCTTTTAACATAATGGCCCTCATGCGTTTGTTAATGAGCGCTTACGTTCAAATCTTTCTAAGCAAGTTGCCAGAGCTAGAGTTTAGCCCGCGTGGATCTATAAATACGACCCGTTTGCGCGAAATAACAGCTACAGCTTTGCAGCCCTGCCGCGGACAGGCGCGCGACGACGACGCGCAAATGCCAGCGCAGATGAATTGTGACATAATGGTTCTGAAAAACTGCAGGGGACC
>Ga0102815_10001191_pt1 | contig 16473 bp, 18 predicted proteins | sample ColrivemetaGS759_FD_79113 | JGI IMG/M metagenome (GOLD analysis project Ga0102815, IMG submission 79113) | Estuarine microbial communities from the Columbia River estuary - Ebb tide ETM metaG S.759 | ecosystem: Environmental > Aquatic > Marine > Intertidal zone > Estuary | place: USA: Columbia...
TATAGGAAATATAGTAAAACATCGATTTTTAAATTTTAGAGGGGTCATATTCGATTTGGATCCTGAGTTTAACAACACTGAAGAGTGGTATTTATCAATACCAGAACAAATAAGACCAATAAGAGAACAGCCCTTTTATCACTTATTTGCAGAAAATGAAGAAATCTTTTACATCGCCTACGTTTCAGAACAAAATTTATTGATAGATAAATCAAACAAGCAATGCAATCATCCGGGAATTAAAGAAATATTTGAAAGCTTTAACGGGTCAAGCTATCTGCCTCACAAAAAAGCAAAAAATTAAATCAAGCTTCTTTATGTGCAATTTGCACAGCTGTTATAAAAACATCCATTGCCACCCCTAATTCTTTTTCATCAATAAATGTTGGTGCTATTCTAAGTGTATTATTTTTAGGGTCTTTGCCATATGGGAATGTTGCTCCTGCTGGAGTTAAGAAAACACCAGCCTCCATGCATAGCTCGCATATTCTTGAGGCTATTGGTTTTTTTGAGATAAAAGTAATGAAATATCCTCCAGTTGGTTTGGAAAAATTACCAATATCATCGTCAAGCTTTTGTAATTCTTTATAAACTATATCAAACTTTGGTTTAATTATATTTGCATGTTTAATCATGTGTTTTTTTATATCGCTTAAACTTGAAAAAAACTGAGTATGTCTTTTTTGATTTATTTTATCTGGGCAAATTACCATTGAATTTCTTATTCTTTTTATAAGAACTAAATTAGAGCCACTTGCAGCCAAAAAAGAAATACCTCCTCCACCAAAAGTTACTTTAGAAAAAGATGTGACAACAACTGTCTGATGTTCAACTTCATTATCTTCTGCTAATTTCCAAGCTGGGGTTTGTTCTCTTGTTGGCAAAAAATCATGAACTAAATAAGCATGATCAAAAAGAAAAAGAAAGTTATCTGAGTAAGCTCTTCCGATTGAAAACAGCCTGTTCATATTCTGGTCTGAATAAACCTCACCCGATGGATTAGAATGCCTAGGAACACATATAATACCCATTATATTTATATTAGAATTCAGAACTTCTTCAAGTTTTTTTATATCAACACCATCTTCCACTAAAGGCACTGGAATCATGTTGATTCCCAGATCTTCAAACATTGTAAAATGTCTATCAAATCCAGGCACCGTACAAATAAATTTTGGATTATCTATATCTTTCCATGGCATTGGATTATCAAAAAGAAACTTTGCGAGTAGCATTTGGTATGAAAGGAGTAGACTTGATTGCTCACCAGTTATAATATTTTCTTGAGGAGCACAAAGAATTTCTGAGCCCAACTCTCTTGCAGCAGCAATGCCAAAAGGCTCTCCATAATTTCTTAAATCTATATCACTATCAAAAGGTTCTATATCCATTTTAAGAAGTTCATTAGCTAAATCTAGCTGAGAGGCATCGGGTTTTCCCCTAGTTATATCAATAGAAAGGCCTCTAGATTTGATTTCTTCAAAATGGGTTAATATTGAATCTGACATACCTCTTATTTTATAGGATAAAATTATAAGTGGTATATATTATATAAAGGTTTTAAATTTTTACTGGGCAAAAGATATGAATCTTTGGATTGTTTCTACATTATTGCTAATAATTATTCTCTTATTGATTTGGGTGATTTATTTACACACAAAAAATGATCCAAATAAAATGAAAAATGAAGAATCTATCAGGGACATTGATAAAGCAATTGAAAGACAAGAAGGCACGCTCTCTGATCTATCAAAAGATATTCAATCTTTTCAAGATCCACTAGATAAGCTCAGAAGATATCTTTCAGGAGGAACTCTTGCAGGTAAATTTGGAGAATGGTCGTTAGAAGCAATAATACAAGATATCTTTCATTCAAATCAATATATTAAAAATGCTGAAGTAATTAAAGGATCTGGCAAAAGAGTTGAATTTGTTTTAAAAATGCCTGAGGGTTTATTATTGCCAATTGATGCAAAGTTTCCATCAGGTCTCTATGACAATTATTTATTGTCTATTGAACAGTCTGACGATAGATTAATTAAAAAATCAATTCATGATATCAAAAGACACGTCATACAAGATGCTACAGATATTCAGGAAAAATATATCCAATCTGGTATCACAATAGATTTGGGTATTATGTATATACCAAGTGAATCACTTATGCAGTTAATAGACTCGATTGAAAATATAAGGGAAATTATTTTTAGAGATTCACGAGTTCTTATAATGGGTCCTAATTCGCTTGCAGCTTATCTAATCAGTGTCCATATGGGATTTAGGACTTTAGCTCTAAATAACCGAGCCAGCGAAATAATGGAAGAATTTGGAAAACTAAAAAAAGAATATGAAAAATTTGGAAGCTCTACAGATGATCTTTTAAAAAAAGCAGACGCAATGATTAAGGCTGTAAATGAACACTCAACAAGAGAAAGGCAGATGGGTAAGGCTATAAAAAATATGGACCAACTAGATTCTTAAAAATAAAACCTTCTCCACATATTTAAACCAAAAAATAAAGCGCAAATCCATAAAAAAACCTCTGGAACGTTTGGATTGCTGTTATATCCAAAAAATCCTTTTAAGAAAACTCCAATAGAGCCCTTGTCATGAAGTGGATGATAAATTTTTGAACCATCATTGCTGGTTTGTGGTTCTAAGATATCCCAAGGTCTGTATATTTCATTTTTTTCTATTTGTTCTGATTTTACTAAATATTCTTCGAACTCATGAGTTCCATAAGCAATCATTCCTGCTGAAAGAAATACCAATAACAAAGTAGTATATTTAAAAACATACCTTAAATTAATTCTTCTGCCCTGCAGAACTATTAAGTATCCTATTAAAATTGCTAAGATAGCTCCAACAAAGAAGCCAAGATATGAAAAAGAGCCCGTAATAGAGAAGCTAGAAATTAGAAAGACTGCGGTTTCAAAACCCTCTCTAAGAATTGCAAAGAATACAACAAAGAAAACTCCCCATGATGAAAGCTTGATTGCATTTAAAGTTTTGCCCTCTAGCTCTTTTCTGTCGCTAACATGTTTAGATAGCCAAAATATTACATACCATATTAAAAAAGCAGTTAAATATAGGAAGATTCCTTCAAAAAGTGCTGCTGTAGAATCATTGCCTAAAGAATCTTTTGCTATAAGCACTAGATATCCAACGATAATGCTAGCAATAACAGCGGCCAATATACCCGTCCAGAGCTTGGGCATATGACTAAGCTGATTCGATTTTTCAAGAATTAAATAGATAATTCCAACCACTAAAGAAGCTTCTAAAACCTCTCTAAAAACTATAATAAATTCACTCATGAGATTTCCTTTGACCAGTATTTTAAATGAGAATGATTCTTATTTAGATTGTATCTAAATTTTTATTAAATAAAAAGAGGCTCTTAATATTTATTGGCTATCGATTTTAAGTTCTATTACTGCGACAATGAAATATGAAAAAAATTGCTGTCATTGGAGCTGGGATTGCAGGAACAACAACAGCGTATGCTCTTCTTAAAAGGGGTCATAAAGTTTCTATTTTTGACTATAGAAGGTATCCCGCAATGGCAACAAGCTACGCTAATGGTGGACAACTTAGCGCAAGTAATGCTGAAACATGGAATACAACAAAGAATGTGATAAGTGGTATTAAATGGATGTTTAAGCCTGATGCTCCTTTGCTATTTAATCCATCACCTGAGATTCAAAAATATAAATGGATGCTTGGCTTCTTGTTTGCAACGATTAAAGGAGAGCATAAAAAGAATACTCTAGAAACTATAAACTTAGCTAAAAAAGCAAGAGAAATATACTTTAGGATAGCTGATGAAGAAGGCATTGAATTTGAACTACTTAAAAAAGGCATTTTACGATTTTATGATTCTGAACAAGAATTTAAATTAGATAGAGCTAAGGCATCTTGGTTAAATCAGGAAGGTATGGAGTGGGATATATTGACAACCGAAGAGGTTAAAAACCTAGAGCCTGCATTTAAAAATAATAAAAACTATGAAAATATTTTGGGTGGAATATATACAAAGTCTGATGCTAGTGGGGATATTCATAAATTCTGCACAAGTCTTGAACAAGTATTAGTAAATAAATATTTTGCTGACCTTCAGCTCAATACAACCATAGAGCATATAACCAGACAAAAAGACCAGCTTGTTCTTACAATGAGAAATGAAAATGAAGTTATGAATAGTGCATTTGATAATGTAATTATTTGTGCCGGAGTGGGGACTCAAAAATTTGCTAATAAGCTTGGTGATAAAATGAATGTTTATCCTGTAAAAGGATATAGCATCACCATTGATTTAAAAGATGAATTATCAAAACAGTGTGCGCCAACAGTTTCACTAATAGATCAACCTGTAAAAATTGTAGCTAGCAGGCTTGGGGATAGATTTAGGGTAGCAGGAACTGCAGAGTTAGCTGGAATTAATACAGACATCCGACAAGATAGAATAAAGCCTTTACTTAAATGGGTGCAAAAATATTTTCCAAATGTTAGCACCGAAACATATACTCCATGGGCTGGGTTAAGGCCAATGACGCCAAATATGATGCCAATTACCAGAGAAAGTAAAATGAAAGGAATCTTTTATCATGCCGGTCACGGGCATTTGGGGTGGACTCTAAGCGCTCAAACCGCCCAAATAGTAGCAGATAAGATTGAAGGAAAAGATTAGGGCAGGTCTATAATTTCCCAAGATCTTTTTCGACATTCTTCTCTGAGCATATCATCAGGATTTACAGCAACTGGCTTGCTAACTGCTGCAAGCAAAGGCAAGTCATTTATAGAGTCAGAATAGAAAGAAGTATTGTCAAAACTTTCAATATTATTTTGTAACATCCACTCCTTAACCTTGATTAGCTTACCTTCACTCAAGGCAGGTATACCCAAAACCTTTCCAGTGTAAATCTCATCAATTATTTCTACTTCAGTTGAAACAATATTCTTAAAACCCAATCTTTTGGCAATAGGTTCTACAATTACAGAATTGGTTGCAGATGCCAACAGCATAATATCGTTATTATGAGTATGGTCATGTAAAAGCTTTAATGCATAGATGTTTATCATTGGTTCTATTATTTCGCTTAAAAACTTAGATAATACGTCTTCTATTTCTTCCAGCTTCTTACCTTTTATTGTCGTGAGAGTAAATTCTGCCCACTCATCATAATTAAGCTTACCTTGATAATATTGATCATAAAAATATTTATTTTTTCTCTCATATTCATCTTTATCAACAAGCCTCTTTTCAATTAAAAAATTAATCCATGAATAATCAGAATCTCCATTAAGAATGGTATTATCTAAATCAAATATTGCTAAATTTCTTTTCATAACTACAAACTCTTACAATGATTAATGAGCCAGGATACAGATTGAACGTTGGTCTTATTATAATTAATGATAAGGGCAAATTACTTCTATGCAAAAGAAAAAATATAGATAGTTGGCAATTCCCTCAAGGTGGAATAGATAATAATGAAACTTATTTGCAAGCAGCCAAACGGGAATTATTTGAAGAAGTGGGAATCAGAAGTAGTTGTATTAAGTTGTTATCTTCAACAGAAGACTGGTTGAAGTATGAGATTCCCAAGAAAAGAAGAAAAAATCATTTTCTTAAAAAAAAATTTAAAGGCCAAAAACAGAAGTGGTTTATGTTTAAATTGATGGAAGATGCGCATATACACTTTGATAACGATCCTGATAATGAGTTTATAGACTATAAGTGGGTTCCTTATTGGTATCCTCTATATACTATTATTGATTTTAAAAAAGATGTTTATCGTTCTGTTCTAATAGAATTTAGACTGAAATTCTCTAAAGAGTTTGGTAATGATTGAAGAGTTTATATTATTTGCTTCACTGGGTATTTTTGCTGGCCTTGCTGCCGGCATGTTTGGCATTGGTGGTGGCATTATCACAGTACCTGTATTAGTTGCTTGTTTTATAGGTTATGGCTTTGATAACGGAATAATTATTCATTTAGCTATTGGAACTTCTTTAGCATGCATATTTTTTACAGGACTCTCATCTGCCAATGCGCATAGAAAAAAAGAAGCTATTGATTTTTTGCTTTTCAAGCAAGTTGGACTTGGAATAATTTTAGGAGCCTTTTTGGGTGCTATTTTTGCGATTCAGCTAAATGGCAATATTCTAAAAACTATTATTGGAATTTTTGTTTTATTTGTAGCAATTCAAATAAGTTTTAATTTAACTCTTTGTGCGAATTCTGCAAAAAAAAATAATGGTTCCAAAAAGTCTTATATTGTTGGAACAGGGATTGGATTTCTTTCATCAATTTTAGGAATTGGGGGAGGAATTTTCTCTGTTCCATACTTTAAATATTTGGGGCTAAGTATGACTTCGAGTATAGGTACGTCAGCGGCTTGTGGAGTACCAATTGCCTTTTTTGGTGCGCTTGGATATTTTATTTTAGGAATCTCAAATGAAAATCTGCCAAGTCTGACATTGGGATATATTTATCTTCCAGCTTTATTTGGAATCACAATTACAAGCATTATCTCAGCAAAATACGGGGCTGATATTGCTCATTATGTTTCTGAGCACATTTTAAAAAGACTTATGGTATCTTTAATGCTTTTAATATCAATATATATGTTTGTAATATGATAATTGAACTTTCAGATTTTTTTAATAATCCCTCATTGATAACTTTGGGGTCATTAAAAATTCAATACTACGCAATTACATGGCTGTTATCTGCAGTATTTATTTATCTTTATCTAAAATCGCATGAAATTATTATTGAATTAGGTATTAATAATGAAAAAGTTAATGATTTAGTTTTCTTCTATGGTCTATTTATTGGTGCTATGTGTGGAGGCAGAGTTGGTTACATGCTTTTTTATGGAACCGATCAACTTTTGAATAATCCAATATCGCTATTCTACGTTTGGCAAGGCGGTCTCAGTTTTCATGGCGGACTATTGGGAGTCGTTATTAGCTTCTTTGTATTTGCTAAGAAAAATAATTTAAGCTTTTTTAGGCTCATGGATGGAGTTGCACTCTCAATGCCTATTGGTCTTGGTCTGGTTAGAATAGGTAACTTTCTAAATGGAGAATTATACGGAAAGGAAACAAATGGTGAATGGGGTTTTATTTTCCCCACTGACCCATATGGGCTGCTTAGGCACCCTTCTCAACTTTATGAAAGTTTGGGTGAGGGAATAATACTTTTTGCATTATTGGTATACGTTAATAAAATCTCGACTTCTCATGGTGTGGTTTGTTCTTTCTTTCTAATATTTTATGGCCTTATAAGATTTATAATTGAGTTCTTTAGGCAGCCAGATGCTCATATTGGATATGTTATTTCTAACTTTCTAAGTATGGGTCAAATCCTATGTATTCCAATGGTACTAATTGGATTTATAATATTATATTATTCAAGGAAAATAGCATGAGAGCTTATATAGATCTTCTAAAATATATTTTAGAAAATGGTGACAAAAAAGAAGACAGAACAAATACAGGAACTATTTCTTCATTTGGACATCAGCTGTCTTTTGATTTATCTGATGGCTTCCCTGCTGTTACTACTAAATCATTAGCATGGAAGGGAGTGGTTTCAGAATTACTTTGGTTTTTAGAAGGATCGAGCGATGAAAGAAGACTTGCTGAAATTAGGTTTAATAAGGATAGAAGTGAACTTACTGACTTAAGTAGGTTTTCTACAATATGGACAGATAATGCAGACAATCAGGGTAAAAAACTTGGATATGAAAATACTGAAATAAAAAAAGAACTTGGGCCAGTATATGGAGTGCAATGGCGAAAATGGGATGGAAAAGATCAGGTCAAAGATTTGCTGGAGAATTTAAAAAACAATCCAGATAGTAGGCGCCATATATTGTCTGCTTGGAATGTTGGAAAAATAGATACAATGGCTTTACCTCCATGCCATGTCATGTCACAGTTTTATGTTAATGAGGGTACAATAAGTTGTCACATGTATCAAAGAAGTGCTGATATGTTCTTAGGAGTTCCCTTTAATATTGCTAGCTATGCTTTACTTTTGAGTATATTTGGAGAAGTGTTGGGCTTACAACCAAAGAAGTTTGTTCATTCATTTGGAGATGCACATATCTATTTAAATTCACTTGATCAAGTTAGAGAACAAATCTCAAGAGAACCATTTGAATTACCTACCTTAGTCATGCCAAAGCTTAACTCTCTTGATGATCTGTTCTCTTGCTCTATTGAAGACTTTAAACTGAATAAGTACAAACATCACCCAGCTATCAAAGCTAAAATGGCTATTTAATTATGAAGACAATTTCTCATTTAGTTGCTGTATCAAATAATCTTGTTATTGGAGTTGACAACGATTTGCCATGGAATTTAAAAGCAGATCTTGCTCATTTTAAAAAATATACATTAAATAAAATAATAATAATGGGCAGAAAGACTTATGAGTCTATTGGGAGGCCTTTACCAAATAGAATTAATTATATTGTCTCAAGAACTTTAAATGAAATTTCTGGTACGCATGTTTTTAGCAGCCTAGAAGATGCCATTTTAAAGGCAGAGAAAGAAAATATTCAAATGAATATAGAGAATGAAATTGTGATTATAGGAGGTGGTCATATATTTCAAGAAACAGCTAAATCCATAAATAAATTAATTATTACAAGGGTAGATTGCGACATTGATGGAGATATTTATTATCCTGAGCTTGATCTCAAAAAGTGGAACCTTATAAAAGCAGAGTCATATAAAAAAGATTCTGAAAATGATTACGACTTTAAAATTGAAGAATATGTAAGGCTATGATTGACTTTGAATGTAGTCTCTTCTTAATGCTAAGTTTTTAACTCTAATCTCTTCATTCTCAGTATATTTAATCCAGTTATTGGCCATAGATTTTGTTTTCTTGTCTTTATCTCTAGCAGCTATCCTAAATTCTTTTTTTGCTTCTTCAAATTTTTGTAATTCAAAGTAAGCTTGTCCAAGAGTCAGATGAACTTGTGATATTTTTTCAATTTTTCCTTTTTTAAGGCCTTTTTTTATTGCATCCACAGCTTTTTCTATTTTATCCTCACCAAGATATAAATTACCTAATAAAACATATGCCTTACCATCTTTTGATAACTCAGCAGCCTTTGAAAGAACTGGGATTGCTTTATCTATTTCTTGAGCCATTCTCCACGAATCTGCAATTAACTTAAGATTTTTTTCATTACTTTTAATCACAGGGCCAGTTTTCTCAACTTTAATTTCTTCACCAGTAGTTTCATCAATCTTAGTTTCGCTATATGTAATTATTTTTTGTTGTCCAGAAACGAGCACTTGAGCTGCCCAATAAGGATTTTGATTTAGAAGGAGTAGTTGAGCTAGAACTTGATACTCACCTTCTCTATTAAGGAGATCTTTTGCATATGCTGCCTTTAGAGTAATCATATAATCTTTTTCTCTTCCCAGCTGGCCATATATGCCACCAAGCTGAATAAAGTATGTTTTCTTAGGATATAAATTAACCAAAATTTCATAAATAGCTATTTGTCGCAAATATGCTTCTTTTTCGCCAATCTCAGCCTTGAGCTCTCCTATGGATGCTGCCATAACTGAATACCAGTTCTCTTTGGGCTTGTAGCCCTCTTCCTCTGCAAGAATTACAGCTTTTTCAAGAGAAGATAATGCCTTTTTAAATTCTCCAGTTGTATAGTACACTCTGCCTAATAAAGCCCATGTCTGTGCAGTTACAGTTTCTACTACGTCCATGTATTGAAGAATATATTTAATACCTGTTTGAAAATTTTCTAAGCCAACATGAAGGCGACCAAGTGATCGCAATGCTTCATTTCTTAAAGGGATAGTAGACTCAGGCTCATCCAATAAATTTTCATATGCTTGTATAGCTTCTAAATATTTTTCTTCAGTACTGTAAACATAAGCCAATGCATTCCACATGATAGAGCGGTCATAACTCTTAATATCATCTTTTTGATTTAACAAATCTGATAGAATTTCATTAACAGTTTCCATATCTGGGCTTGGCTCGCCTTGCTCATTAACAGCTTCAAGTGCTTCGTAAACTTTTGCCATCTTTTTTGCAACTTTAGAAGACAAAGACCTGGCTTTCCTGTATTTAATTTCTTTCTTTGGTTTATCGTCAGCTGTTTGTGCATTGACATACGAGGGTAAATACATAAATGAAAATGCTAAAACTACAAATACATATAAAAAATTATTTCTTTTATTAAAATTTATCATCGCCTTCCTTCATCTTCAGCCATTATAAAAGTGAATCTGTGTAATACATCTTCAACTGCTGTTGGATTGCCGTCAACAATTTTAGGTTTATATTTTAATTTAAGAGCTGCTCTTGATGAAGCGCTATTAAACATTGAACATGGTCTCAACTCTGACTCTGGCCCTGTTGGATCTCCACAATATCCTTCTAGAGCTTTTGCATTTTCTACACTACCACTTTCTGTAATTGTAAAAGAAACAATAGCAAAGCCCTGAGTCCCTCTTTCTTGAGCTCTTCTTGGGTATATTGGCTGAACCTTAAATAAAGGTATATATTCTCCATCCCTAAAAAAGCTTCCTCCAGACTTAAAATTAGCTTTTGGTTTGGCAATAGTTACATCTATACCTGTCAATGGTTGAAGATCTAATTCTGGTTGTGCAATGTCTTCTGGTTGTTCTTCAGGTTTCTCAGGTTTATCAACGTCTGACATAAAGGTATCGATTTGCCTCTCAGGCATTACAACATCTGCCAACTTAACCGAATTATCTTCTTTCATGCCGCTATCACCGAGTGAAATAAGAATAACCATTACAAAGAATAAAAAAGTAGTTATTACTACTGAAAGGCCTATTCCTGCAGCATACTTATTTGCATTGAAAGCTTTGTAATACGCCGATTGGAATGGTCCTGTTACAGATTTTATTACTGCTAATAATTGATCCATATATATTTATTTAGGTTCTGATGCTAAAGATATTGCGTTAACACCTGCCTCTCTTGCGCCATCCATAACTTGAATAATAGTATCAGCCATTGCTTTTTCATCAGCTTGAATAACAACAGAGCCTTGAGGATTATCTGCCAGAAGCTTAACGACGTTTGCTTTAACCTGTCTAACATCAATTCTTCTTCCATCCATCCAAACCTCACCAGTAGGGCCAACTGCTATTAATATAGCAGCATTCTCTTGGGTTTCAGCTGTATCCGAATCAGGCCTGTTAATCTCTAAGCCTGGCTCTTTAATAAAGTTTGCAGTAACGATAAAGAATATTAACATTATAAAAACAACATCAAGCATAGGTGTTAGATTAATCTCGTCATTTTCCTCTTGAACTGCGCTAGAAATTGCATTTCTTCTCATAATTATTCCTCTATATATCTCTTTTTATAATATCATTTAGCTCTGATTCATGTCTTTTACTTGTACTTGTTAAGTATATTGCGGCGAAAGACCCTGATAATGCAGCAACCATGCCTGCCATTGTTGGGAGTGTTGCCTTAGAGACTCCGCCAGCCATTGCTCTAGCATCTCCGCCTCCATTAAATGCCATTACTTGGAACACCTCAATCATTCCTGTTACCGTTCCCAAGAGTCCCAACAATGGTGCCAATACAATACAAGTTTGAATGATGCCGAGGTTTTTATTTATCTCAATTTTTGCCTGAGACATTATTTTTTCTCGAATCTGAAGTGCATACCAAGATTTTTTATCTTTTCTAGAATTCCAGGTGTTTGCCAGTTCTGATACATATTCTTGATGAGCATGTGATAAATACCAAATTCTCTCAAATATCATTCCCCACATAAAAAAAACGAGAATAGCAATTAACCAAAGGACGGTACCGCCCGCCTCCATAAAATCTCTTATGGACGATATAGCTTCAGTTAATGCAAATAGCATAATTATTCCTACTTAGTTTCAGCTCTCTCAGCTAGAATACCTGTACTCTGCTCTTCTAAAATGCTAATAATTCCTCTAGCAGAAGATTGTGTGAATGAGTGAAGTAAACTTGTTGGGATTGCTACCAATAGGCCCAAAACTGTTGTAACAAGAGCCTGGGATATACCACCAGCCATTAGTTTTGGATCACCTGTTCCATAAAGCGTTATCATTTGGAAAGTTACTATCATTCCTGTAACTGTTCCAAGTAAACCTGCTAACGGAGCTATAACAGATATAATTTTTATAAAGCCTATACCTTGATCAATTGAAGGCCTTTCAGCCATTATTGCTTCTGCAAGCTTAAGTTCCAAGGTATCAATATCTTTATCAAAATTATCCTGACCTACCTTAAGAACTCTTCCAAGCGGATTTGTGACATCAGCAAGTTCCTGATTAGATTGATTTCTTACTGCGGTTCCAATCATATAAAGGCTATATAACTTATAAAAGGCAAACAAAACAGCAATTATACCAACAGCTATAATCGCATAACCAACCTCTCTTCCTTGTTGAGCTCTTTCCATTAGTGAAGGCGTTTGTATAAGGTTAGCAAGCAAACTTCCACCAGTTGGACCTGTTGGATCTACTCCAAACTTTACTTGATCACCTGCGTCAGCATTACCTATTTTTTTAGCAGTTTTTGTATATCTGCCGGCAGGTTGTCTTGGTAAAAAAGCATATTGTCCCTTTGAACTTGCATATTCTAAATACTTCCCATCACAAACTGCATTAAATAAGCCAACTCTCGTTACTAAACATTCGGACGTTTCTCCATCGACATCAATAACGTTTGTTGAAAATGATACTACCTGGCCACTTGCAACCATTTCACGCTGAAGTTCAAACCAAAGGCCTTCAATCTCTCTTATTGTAGGTAACTCGGTTGTTTCTGACATTTTGCCTGTAAGCTCATTTAAAAAACGAACTCTATCAAGCCCATATTCTGCACCTGTTAGTGAGCCTGAGAATTGGACTGAGGCTTCTCCAGCAGAGCTTTGCAAATGTCCAAATAACTCAACTAATGATCCTAACTCTTTGTTATAAGCTTGTTCTTTTACTCGAAGAATATCTTCATTCTTTTTGTACTCAGCTTCTAAGGTATCAGCAATTTTCTCTTGCCTTGCTAGCTCTCTTTTTTCTGCTGCTAATATAGATGCTTGTTTATTCTTGTTAGCTAAGAAGTTATTCTCTCTTGCATTATTAGCAGCTTGCTCTTTTGTTTTTCCCTCTTTAACAAGAGCTAGTAATGCATCAACTGTTGAGATTTCTTTAACATCTTCAGATGCGTCTTGTGAATAAATAAAACTATTAAAAGAAAATAATGTGACTGCCATTATTATATATAAATTTTTCATTACGCCTCTCCTTTAACAATTGGCATAAGTAGCATGTCTGTTGGCGCAAGTTTTTTAGCCATGCGTATTCCATCTCTAATAGGTTTTCTATAAGAGCCAGGTAATTCATCCCATGACTCAGTATCATTATTCCATCTTCCACTTGATTGCTCATCCTTTGTTTGATAGAACATGCCAATTCTCCCAATAACTAAGATATTAACAACAGTTCCGTCTAAAAGTGAGCTTTCATAAGTGTCAATTTTTCTTCCGTATTCAGCTTCAATATTATAAGCCTCTAAAACCTGTCTAACTTGTTCAGATGCAGTAACTTTTGGTTTAGCTAAAGACGATCTTACTAAATCAATTCTGTTGATTCTTTCTTTAATCCTGAAGGGAGTATCAAGGTTAATAAAAGTCTCTAAACTCTCAAGCATCCTTTGTGCTAAAGGCGGAATCTGTCTTTGCATTACTACAACTTGAACTAATTGCTCATCAAGCTTATCCATAAGGTCGAGCTGAGCTTGTATCTGTATTCTTTTTTGTTCGTTATATAACTTTAATCCTTCGACTTGTTTTGTAACTGCTTTCCACTCATTGACAATTTTATCTGTTTGTCGCTCGGTTGAATCTATTTTATTTTGTGATTGAGCAGATAACTTTTGATTATCTCTTCCAACCTCTAAAACACTTTCCATGTCTGATGAAACGAATCCTGAGATTGAGATAATCATGGCTAAATGCAATGCATTAATTTTGTACTTCATTAAAATCTCCCTAAAAGTTTGTTTATGGTAACAGCCATATCAAAATAATTAAACTTTTTTAAAAAGTTTATTGACAGTAATATAATTTAATTTTTAAAGTGATTAACGAGAAGTCTAGATGTTTCATCTTTATATTTAATATATGTTTGGTTATTGCCCCATTTTTTATCTGCTCTATCTTCGAGCATTCTTACGCCACTAACATAGACTAAAAGCATATACGTAAAAATTGGTGATATTAGGGTAAGATATTGCAGCCCTTGCAATGAAGAAAACGAGATACAAGCAATTCCAGTCCAAAGAACAATTTCACCAAAATAATTAGGGTGTCTTGATTTAGCCCAAAGACCACTAGTTATAAATCTATCTCTATTCTCTGGAATAGATCTAAATTTTGATTTTTGTTTATCAGCTATAATTTCAATGCTAAAACCGTATATAAATAATACTAGTCCTATGTAAAAAAGTGTATTTACAACCACACCAGATTCTGAAGAAATTGCTGTGAGAGCGCACATTGAACAAAGTGAAACCCATAAACCTTGAAGAGTCCATGTCATAAAAAATTGTGAAGCTGATGGCTTAATAGATCTAAATCTTTTATCCTCACCATCTTTATGAATTCTCATAAATAAAAATGAGCCGAGCCTTAACGCCCAAATAGTAATCAAAAGCACTATAGTTATATTAGAAATACTCAAATCAGAGAAATGATTAGAGGTTAAGGCAAGGGCATACCACATTACAGTTAAGTATGTGAGGCTGCCTGTTAAGTCATAGAACTTTTCTGTCTGAAAAATATATGCAGGTAGAAAAGCAACCCACTGAATTGTAAAAGCTAGGACTACAGCTTTTAGTACTATATCTATTTCAGTTGCGCCAGCAATAAAAACAGCAAACAAAAAGACTGCAATAGAAATTATTAAATTAATTATACTTTTCATACCTTTTTTTCCTCTTTAATTTCTTACTAAAAAATAAAATATTTTTAGTTATTTTTCTTGTTAGCTAGTTTGACCGCAAAAAGTTATAATTTCTTATATAAGATCATATAAATTTAATTTTTTCATAGTTTACTCACTCAACAAATAATAAAATAACATAAAAATAAAATCGACATGAAAATTTCTACTAACCAATTCAAGAATGGCACTAAGCTATTAATAGATAATGCTCCTTGTTCTATTGTTGAGCATGAGTTTCATAAGCCAGGTAAGGGTCAAGCCGTGATGAGGGTTAAGTATAAAAATCTTCTTACTGGGAATACAAATGATAAAACCTATAAATCTGGTGAATCAGCTGAAACAGCAGACATCAATCATAAAGATATGGAATTTCTTTATACTGATGGTGGAAGTTGGCACTTCATGGACTCTTTGACCTTCGAACAAATAGAAATAGGTTCTACCGAAATGGGTGATGCAAAAAAATGGTTGGTTGGTCAAGAAACTTGTGAAATTATTTTGTGGGATGATAAGCCAATATTTGTTGATCCTCCTGTAAATGTAGAACTTAAAATTGTTAACTCTGAACCAGGAGTCAAGGGTGATACTGTTTCGGGTGCAACCAAGCCTGCGGAGCTTGAAACTGGGGTCACTATTCAAGTGCCTTTATTTGTTAATGAGGGAGAGACAGTGAAAGTCGACACTAGGAATGAAAATTATATTGGAAGAGCAAAGTAATGATTAGAATTCTTGATGAAGAGATTGATAAATTTTTATCATCTATTCCTCATTTACAAAGAAAATCGCTTAATCAGATAAAAAGCAAATACTCTTCAACCTTTACCGACAATCTTTCTAAGGGACACTTAACTACTAATGTATGCATGATTGCTGCAAGTCAATTAAAAAGAAATCCAAAAGAATTAGCTAATGAGTTGCAAAAAGAGTTAGCAAATTCCAATAAATTTGAAAAGGTTGAATCTGCTGGACCTGGTTTTATCAATATTACTCTTAAAAGAGAAGATTTCGTTTCAACAATTGAGAATATTAATGTCCAATCCTTAAATTTTGGTTCATCAGATCATGGTAAAGATAAATCTATACAAATTGAGTTCGTGTCAGCAAACCCAACAGGCCCTCTTCATGTAGGTCATGGAAGAGGTGCGGCATATGGAGATGCAATTGCAAGAATTCTTAAGTCATCCGGGTATAACGTTCAAAAAGAGTATTACATAAATGATGCGGGAAGACAGATAGATATTCTTACAGCAAGTGTTTTAATTAGAATTTTTGAAGAAGAATTTTTAGGCTATTTCCCAAAAAATGCCTACAAGGGTTCATACATAAAAGATATAGCTGAATTATTCAAAAAAAAACATAACGCAAACAGCCTAGAAGATTCAAAAGCATTAATCGAGAATCTTCCTCAGGAGGAAGAAAAAGAAATAGATGAATTAATATTAAGAATAAAGAATA
>Ga0102815_10001192_pt1 | contig 16471 bp, 15 predicted proteins | sample ColrivemetaGS759_FD_79113 | JGI IMG/M metagenome (GOLD analysis project Ga0102815, IMG submission 79113) | Estuarine microbial communities from the Columbia River estuary - Ebb tide ETM metaG S.759 | ecosystem: Environmental > Aquatic > Marine > Intertidal zone > Estuary | place: USA: Columbia...
CCACTTTCCCCAAGAATTGAAAAATGGTCACCTGCTTTTACAGAAAAACTAATGTCCTTTAAAACGGGTTGTTTTTTATATTGAAATGTTAGGTTTTTTACTTGTAGCATAACATGATTTCTCGCAAAGCGCGAAGACGTAAAGTTTTTTTGTTGTTTTAATTTTTTATTTTGATTGGTAATTCTTGAAATCCCATATTAAAAAGGGTAAAACCAAATATAGCCGCATACTGTTCAATAGTTTTATTTACAGGCGTTCCCGCACCATGACCCGCATCGGTTTCAATACGGATTAAGGTTGGGTTTGCACCGGTATGCTTAGTTTGTAATTCTGCTGCAAATTTAAAACTATGCGCTGGCACGACGCGGTCGTCGTGGTCGCCAGTTGTTATTAAAGTTGCAGGATATGCTAGGTTAGTTTTTATATTGTGCAATGGTGAGTATCCTTTTATAAAATCAAACATGGCTTTCGAATCTTCAGAAGTGCCATAATCGTGCGCCCAACCTGCCCCAGAGGTAAAGGTATGATAGCGTAACATATCTAAAACACCAACTGCAGGCAATGCTACTTTAGCTAAATCGGGGCGTTGTGTCATAACCGCTCCAACCAATAATCCACCGTTTGAGCCACCTCGAATGGCTAAATAATCAGAAGACGTATAATGGTTAGCAATTAAATAGTCCGCGGCAGCGATAAAATCATCAAACACATTTTGTTTTTTCATTTTAATACCGCCTTCGTGCCATTTTCTTCCATATTCGCCACCACCACGTAAATTAGGCACGGCTAAAATACCGCCTTGTTCCATCCAAATAGTGTTGGCAATACTAAAAGCAGGGGTTAAACTGATATTGAATCCACCGTATCCATAAAGAATAGTTGGGTTTGTACCGTCAAGTTTCAGGCCTTTTTTGTGCGTGATTATCAGTGGGATTTTAGTACCATCTTTCGAGGGGTAAAACACTTGGTGGCTTTCATACGCATCACAGTTAAAATCAATTTTAGACTGCCAATATAAACTAGTTTCTCCTGTAGCAGGATTTAATTGATAAATGTTCGAAGGTGTACTATAATTAGTGAACGAATAATATAAAACAGCGTCCTTCTTTTTCCCGCTGAAACCGTCGGCAGTTCCTAATCCTGGAAGTACGATGTCTTTAATTAAAATACCTTGATAATTGTATTGCTTTACTTTTGATATGGCATCTACCATATAATTAGCAAAGAAATAGCCACTTCCTTTCGAAGGGTTTAAAACAAATTCGGTTTCTGGAATAACATCAACCCAATGTTCTGGGGCTGGATTAGTAGCATCTACCGATACAATTTTTTTGTTTGGTGCGTTTAAATTGGTAACAATAAAAAGTTTGCTCTCTTCATTATCAATAATATACGAGTCCGATTCTGTATGGTTTAATACCGGAATAAGTTTACCGTTTTCAATTGATAAATCTTTTATAAAAAGTTTGTTTCCAGATGTTGAAACGCGTGGTGTAATAATTAAATAGCGGCTATCTTCGGTAACAGAAGCATAAATGTAGCGGTGTTTTTCTTTAGGAATGCCACCATAAATAAGGGCATCTTCTTTTTGAGCAGTGCCTATTTTATGATAAAATATTTTATGCTGATCTGTTTTCGCTGAAAGCTCACTGCCATTGGGTTTGTCGTAACTGGAATAATAAAACCCTTCATTTTTGTACCACGAAATATTGCTGAATTTTACATCTTTAATAGTATCGTCAAGATACACTTTGGTGTCGGTTTTCATCACTAAAATTTTTCGCCAATCACTACCACTTTCAGAAATGGAATACGCTAAAAGAGATCCATCTTTAGTAAAACTAAGTCCGCCTAATGACGTTGTACCATCTTTCGAAAAGGTATTTGGATCTAAGAATACTTCAGCTTCACCAGTATTTTTTTTTCTGTAAATAACATCCTGGTTTTGTAACCCGTTGTTTTTTGAAAAATAAGTGTACGCGCCTTCAATAAAAGGAGCACCAATTTTTTCGTAATTCCAGATAGAAGTGAGACGTTTTTTTAATTCGTTTATGTAAGGAATTTGTTTTAAATAATTTGAAGTAAATTCATTTTGTGATTTTACCCAGGCCTCGGTTTCTTTACTTCGGTCGTCTTCCAGCCAGCGATATGGATCCTTTACTTTGTGGCCAAAGTAAATATCAACAGTATGATCAGTTTTGGTTTTTGGGTAATTCACGGTGTTTTATTTGTGTTCTTTTAATTAAGGGGTTTAATATACTTAATGAATTTTGAAAAAACGTAACGCTTCCTAAAATAAACAAAAAAGCTTCTGTAATTAATACAGAAGCTTCGCTAAAAGGCTTTTATTTTATACTAAACTAATTTGTTTTTGATTAAATACTCTCCAATCTGGATGGCATTTGTTGCGGCACCTTTACGTAAATTATCGGCAACAATCCACATATTTAAGGTGTTTGGTTGCGATTCGTCTCTACGTAATCGACCTACAAATACTTCATCTTTATCATGCGCCAATATAGGCATAGGATACGAGTTGGTTGCAGTATTATCTTGTAAAACAACACCAGGTGTGTCGCTGATTAGTTGTCTGACTTCTGCTAAATCAAAATCGTTTTCAAACTGAACATTGACGGCTTCTGAATGTCCACCCGAAGTAGGAACACGAACAGCCGTTGCAGTAATCGAAAATGTTTTGTCGTTAAATATTTTTTGAGGCTCTCTGGCCAATTTCATTTCTTCTTTAGTGTAACCATTTTCCAAAAATGTATCACAGTGAGGTAATACGTTTCTGCTAATCGGATACGGATACGCCATCTCGCCTTTAATACCAGCAATCTCGTTTTCTAATTGTTTTACCGCTTTAACACCTGTGCCAGAAACCGATTGATACGTAGAAACGACGATGCGCTTCATTTTATATTTTTTATGAAGTTGCGACAATGCTAAAACCATTTGAATGGTGGAGCAATTTGGATTCGCAATAATTTTATCCTCTTTAGTTAATTCGTGTGCATTAATTTCTGGAACTACTAATTTTTTAGTTGGGTCCATTCTCCAAGCAGAAGAATTATCAATGACTGTGGTTCCAGCTTCAGCGAATTTAGGCGCCCATTCTAGGGAGGTGTCTCCACCAGCTGAAAAAATAGCGATTTGTGGTTTTGCAGCCACCGCATCGGCTAAACCTATGACCGTATATTCTTTATTTTTGTATGTTAATTTTTTTCCAACAGAACGCTCAGATGCTACTAAAAGCAATTCAGTTACAGGAAAATTACGTTCAGCAAGTACTTTTAGCATGACTTCGCCTACCATTCCAGTGGCACCAACAACAGCTACTTTCATTTTTAATTTAATTTAAAGTTCAAAAAATTTATGCTGCAAAACTAATTAATAAATCTATTTTAGAATCAAAAAAAAGCCCTTGTTTTTAGAAAACAAAGGCTTTTTAACAACAAATAACACGTTGTTATTTATTTAACAGTTTGTTATTTTTTAAGTAAATCTCTAATTTCAGAAAGTAAATCATTATCTGATGGTCCAGCAGGAGCAGCAGGAGCGGGTGGTGTTTTTGTTTTTTGATAAGATTTAATAATCATGAACATAACTAGGCCTACAATTACTAGGTTTACAATAGTATTAATCCAGTTACCATAAGCAATTACAGCTCCACCGGCCTCTTTCGCAGCTGCTAAAGTAGCATATTCCTTTCCGTCCATTGCGAAAAATAAATTGGCAAAGTCTACACCTCCGGAAAAATAGCCCACGAATGGCATTGCAATATCATTAACAAAACCGTTGATTACAGCACCCAATGCACCAGCCATGATAACAGCAACTGCAAACTCAATGACGTTACCCGTCATGATAAAATTCTTAAATTCTTTCAACATAATTATTAGTTTTTAATGGTTATGGTTATAAGACACTAAGATAAAAAAAAAGTCACATAATACTAACAATTATACTTAATGGCCAATAAAATAGCGCTTTACGCGTTGTGAAATGGCCGTTATAAGTTCGTAAGAAATGGTGTTAGCGGTTTCTGCTAATTTTTCGGCAGTATAATTTGGCCCAAAAACAATCACTTCGTCACCTTCTTTACAAGCAATATGAGTCACATCTACCATAATCATATCCATACAAACATTACCAAGAATATAAGCCTTTTGGTTATTTATAATTACATAGCCTTTGCCTTTTCCATATTGCCTGCCAATACCATCGGCATGACCAATTGGTAACGTTGCCGTTCTTAAAAAAGCCTCGGTCTTAAAAGCACGATTGTAACCCACAGATTCTCCTTTTTCAATGTCATGAATTTGAGAAATAATAGTTTTTAAAGTCCCAATAGGCTTAAAATTTTTGTTTTCTTTTTCTGAATTTCCAAAGCCGTATAAACCAATACCACTTCGTACCATATCAAATTGTGCTTCAGGATAATTTATTATACCAGAAGTATTACAAATATGAAGTAGCGGTTTGTAACCGATTTGATTTTCAACCTTATCGGCAATTCTTTTAAATTTTTCAATTTGATTTAAAGTGAATTGGCGTTCGCTTAAATCTTCACTGGCTGCAAGATGAGAAAAGATAGATTTTATTTTTACTGCCGAAGTTTCTTTAACTTTTGAAGCAATGTATTCCACGTCACTTTCAGAAAATCCTAATCTATTTAATCCTGTATTAAACTTAACATGAATAGGATAGTCTTTTTGTTTTTCCGCGGTAGCGATGGCGATAAATTCTTTTAAAATTTTAGCATTGTATAAATTGGGTTCTAAACAATGATCAATTAAAGCATTGAAATTTGCTGATTGCGGATGAAGTACTAAAATAGGTTTGGTAATGCCAGCATTTCGTAATCTCACACCTTCGTGCACGAAGGCCACAGCAAAATAATCTACCTGTAATTTTTGTAAATAATTGGCAATTTCGCAAGCATCACTTCCATAAGCAAATGCTTTAACCACCGCCATGAATTTAGTATCGTTATTTAGTCTCGATTTTAAATGTTCAAAATTATGTTTTAGTGCATTTAAATCGATTTCAAGTACGGTTTCTTGAGCTTTAAGCATCTGGTTGTTTTGGTTTTGAATTGACTTCTTCGGCATCGTTCACTTTCATGTTTCTAACTTTATCACGCGTCATGGCCTTGTAGTAAGCGGCTCTACTTAGGGGTTCATATTCATCAACCTCACCCAATAATACCAAATTATCACTTTTAGCTTTACGGTAACTGTATTGTGCTAAATTGCCTGTTCTTGTACAAACAGCGTGTACTTTAGTAACATATTCGGCAGTGGCCATTAAATTAGGCATGGGTCCAAAAGGGTTTCCTTTAAAATCCATATCTAAGCCTGCTACAATAACTCGAACGCCTTTGTTGGCTAAATCGTTACAAACACGAACAATTTCATCATCAAAAAATTGTGCTTCGTCAATACCAACCACATCGCAGCCATCGGCTAAAATAGGAATATTAGCCGCAGCAGGAACTGGCGTTGAACGAATTTGGTTGGCATCATGAGACACTACCATATTCTCGTTATATCGCACGTCTACTGTGGGCTTAAAAATTTCAACTTTTTGTTTTGCGAATTGCGCGCGTTTAAGCCTGCGGATTAATTCTTCGGTTTTTCCAGAAAACATGGAGCCACAGATAACTTCTATCCATCCAAATTGTTCTTTCTGATTTACTGTATTTTCAAGAAACATTTTGTAATTTTAACACTAAAATAAAGCGATTATTCGTTTTTATAAAGGTGGCGTAAATTTATTAAAAAACAAATGCCTAAATAGCAATAATTTAAAATTTATAACAATGAAGAAGAAGTTAGAGTCGGAATTGATGAGTATTGCAGATAGAATCCTTAAATTAAAAGGAAAAGAAGATGTTGTTAAAATGCATGCTGAAGTATCCGCACTTTTTGAAAAATTATCCGTTTTAAAATTTGCCAACGAAAATTTTGAGGGCGATTTGCCAATTATTGGAAACGACTCATCTTTTTTTGGCATGTTAGACAGTGCTTTCAACAACAAAATAAGTGATAATATTGAAGTTGAAGATAAAATTTATATTAATCTGGATGAAGTTGAGGATGACGATATAATGGAGCCAGGAATGGCAACTATTAGAGATATGGTGGCACAAATGCCAAATGAGCCCCCAAAAATGGATGCTATATTAGAAGAATCCATTCCTAAAACAAAGTTTAAAGGAAACGACTTTGCGGATATTGTGGCTGGGTTTAAAGACATGCCAATTTTCGATCCTGTTTCAAAAGTATCAAGCCATATTTCCAACGAAAAAAAATCGTTAAACGATAAATTGAAAAACGGAGGATTTAATATTGGATTAAATGATAAAATAGCCTTTATTAAACACCTGTTTGAAGGTAAAAGTGAAGATTATGAACGTGTGATGTCGCAATTAAATTCTTTTGAGTCCTTTGCAAATGCAAAAGAGTTTTTGATAAATATTGTAAAACCGGATTATAATAATTGGGTAAATAAAGAAGAATTTGAAGAACGTTTTCTTCAAATTTTAGAAAGCAGATTTAGTTAATGAGTAAACTATATATTGTACCAACACCTATTGGAAATTTAAAAGACATGACTTTTAGAGCTGTTGAAGTTTTAAAGGAAGTCGATTTAATTCTTGCTGAAGATACACGTACCTCAGGGAAGCTATTAAAGCATTATGAAATTTCAACGCACATGCAGTCGCACCACATGCACAATGAGCATAAAACCGTTGAAAATTTAATAGAAAGATTAAAAAGCGGCACCACCGTAGCGTTGATTAGTGATGCGGGAACTCCGGCGATTTCCGATCCCGGGTTTTTATTAACCCGCGCCTGTATTGAAAACCATATTGAAGTAGATTGTTTACCAGGGGCTACTGCTTTTGTGCCAGCTTTGGTAAACTCCGGACTGCCAAACGACAAGTTTGTGTTCGAAGGATTTTTGCCCGTTAAAAAGGGAAGACAAACAAGGTTGCTTATACTTGCTGAAGAAACTCGAACCATCATTTTTTATGAAAGTCCGCATAAACTACTAAAAACCCTTTCTCATTTTTGCGAGTATTTTGGTGATGACAGACAAGTCTCAGTATCGAGAGAACTGACCAAACTTTACGAAGAAACCATAAGAGGAACCGCGAAAGAAGTTTTGGAACATTACACTAATAAACCACCAAAAGGCGAAATAGTCATTGTAGTTGCAGGAAAAAATTAGGATGCATGCGAATAGAAGAATTTATAAATAAATTAAAAACCACCCCGAAAAGCCTTGAATTTTCTGAAACCATGGCGGTTATAGAAGCAAACTACGAATTTACGCCAACAGCTTTTAAAAATGGTGAATTACAAAACAATGCTGGAGAAAATTTGGGTTCTTGTAAATTATTCGCTTTTGCAAAATTGCAAGGCTTTACTAAAGATGAAACTTTGGCCTGTTTTGGAAAATTCTATTTTGAGGATGTGTTAAATGATCCAAACGGAACAGGACATCAAAACATTAGAAACTTTATGAAAACGGGATTTGATGGGTTAGTATTTGATGGGATTGCCTTAAAATTAAAATAAACCTTATCCGAAAAGAATAAGGTTTATTAAAATCATTCTTGGTAAAGACCTTACTTTTTATAAGTAAAAGATTTTGCGCCTTTAAAGGTTCTTGATAATGCCGGTGCTGTTGAGCCCTCTGGTTTTTCCAATTCAAATCCAAAACCGTTAATCATTACCTTAAACTCACCTTCTTCTGTAACATACGCGAAGTCTCTTGTTTCACTGTCTTGTGTTGCAATTTGAAGGTCTTTTTTATTAATGCTGAAACTTACTGTTTTAGTTTCGCCAACATTTAAATGAATGCGTTCGAATTTTTTCAGTCGTTTTAATGATGGCACTACAGATGCATACATATCTCGAATATATAATTCAACGACTTCATCACCACGCTTTGCTCCTGAGTTTTTAACATCAACGGTAACCGTTAAGTTATCATCACCAGTTAATACATCAGAACTCAAATTAAAATTGGAGTATTCAAAAGTGGTATAACTTAGCCCATGTCCAAATGGAAATTGAGGAAAATAACCTTCATCTGTAAAATTTCCAGGGGTTTTTTCTACATTCATTTCAGTCCATTTTAAATCATATGTCACGAAATCTCCAGAATTTCTGTGATAGGTATATGGAAGTTTGCCTCCTGGATTGTAGTCACCAAAGACCGTTTGAGTAATGGCCTTTGCACCTTGGCTTGCGGGTAAATATGCTAATAAAATGCCATCTACTTTATCTGCAAATTCTGAAATTAATCGGCCTCTGCCTTCAATTAAAACCACAACAACTGGTTTTCCTGTTTTAACAGCAGTCTTAACCAGTTCAATTTGACGTTTATCAATGGTTAAATCCTGAATGGCACCAGGAGACTCAGCATACGAGTTTTCACCGAGCGCCAGTACGATAACATCGGCATCTGATACTCCACCTAATTGATAATTGGCTGGATCTTCATAATCTGAAACGGATTGACACTTGATGTTTTCTTTGCCAAGCATGGCTTCAAATTCATCTTTAACAGATGTGGTATTCCCGAATAAGTTTATATGCCCGTCCGTTTTATTATTCGCGTTGGCTTTCCATGAGAAAGTAGCATCGGCACCTTGCCAAGTGTAAGACCAGCTACCGTGTAAAGAAGGAACATTATTGGCGTTTGGTCCAGCTAAAACAATTTTTGAATTTTTAGAGAGTGGTAAAATACTATTGTTATTTTTTAACAAGGTCATGGTTTGTAAGGCCGCATTTAAAGACGCTTCTTTATATTCTGGTCTTTTAAAGTTTTTAAAAGCTTCTTTTTCCGGATAAGGATTATCAAAAAGACCTAAATCAAATTTCAATTTCAAAATTCGTTTTACCGATTCATCTACCCTTGCTGCAAATTTTGTATCTTCCTTATAGAGTTCGGCAGCGATAATGGCAAACTTAAAATCATGTGGTGTCATACTCATGTCTATGCCCGCTAAAACTCCGGTACGAATAGCTTCCTTTAAATTTGGAGACACATTATGTCTTTCGTGCAACCTGTTAATGTCTTCCCAGTCTGTAACCACGAGGCCTTTAAAACCCAATTCATCCCTAAGAACAGTAGTTAGTAAATACTTGTCACCGTGCACTGGAATTCCATTTAATTCACCAGAATTTATCATGATGGTTGACGCGCCTGCATCAATAGCTGCTTTAAATTGAGGTAAGTAATATTCTCTTAATTCAATTTCAGGGATATAAGAAGGTGTTCTATCACGACCTGTTCTAGAAGCAGAATAACCGATAAAATGCTTCATGCAAGAAGCTACAGCTGTTACTGACTTTAAACCATCTTCTTCATAACCTACTACAGAGGCTACGCCCATTTTTTCAACTATATAAGGGTCTTCACCATAAGTTTCTGGAAAACGAGACCATAAAGGCATTCTACCTAAATCAAATACGGGATCAAAATTCCATCTTACACCAGAAGCTCTTAATTCTTTGGCTGTTATTTTTGCGCCTTCTTTAGCAATGGCAGGATTACGAGATGCGGCAATGCCAATATTATGAGGAAACAAAGTAGATTCTAAAGTAAAAGTTACACCATGTATAGCATCGAGCCCGTAAATAACAGGAATTTTAGTGCCTTTATAGTCCTTGGTTGCCTTATCCTGAATAGCAGTTACAATATCCCGCCATTTTTCGACTGAATAAGCGTGATTAATGGAGTTTAATATAGATCCAACTTTGTATTTAGTGATAGCAGTATCCAAAAGATCTGCAGCAATAACACCTTCCTGGTTATCATAGCCTCCTTTAAGTATAACGTTGAGGTTTATTTGTGTCATTTGTCCCACTTTTTCTTCAATAGACATTTTTGAAAAAACGGCTTCAATTTTAGCCTCTGTGGCTTGTGACTGTGAAAAACCAGTTTTGATAAATACTATAAAAAGTATTAAGGATAGGAAGCCAACGCGGCGATTTAAAAATTTGTATACCATAAGTTTAAATATTTATTTAAAGTTAATTATGTTTTCCTTTATTCCAGCCATGTTTTCCTAAATACTGTTCGCCACTTTCTACCGCACCATCTTCAATAGATGTTCCCATACTGTCATTCCAGCGGTTTAAATATCCAAACAATGAAATAACGCCTAACATTTCTACAATGTCTCCCTCATCCCAATACTCGTACAAACGTTTTTTAATTGTTTCGTCTACGACGTTTGGTACTTGAGATGCCGCTAAGCTAAAATCTAAAGCAGCACGCTCCGCTTCATTAAAAGCTGGGTGTGTTCTGTATTCCCAAATATTATCAAGTTGTATTTGTTCAGCGCCGTAACGTTCTGCCGCACGTATGGCATGCGCCTGACAATACCTGCAACCCGTAGCATTACTACTTACCCATGCAATCATTCTTTTTAGAGAAGAGGTAACGCGCCCTTCGTTTGCCATGACTGCTTTATTTAAATTAATAAAGGCCTTACTTATGGCGGGTCGCCGTTGCATAGTAAGTACCGAATTCGGGCAAAAACCCAGCGTCTCATTAAAGAATTCAGCCAGTTTTTTGGTTTCAGAATCGTAATCGGAAGCAAGTGGTGATACTAAAGGCATATTTTTGGATTTTCTTTAAATTCAAAGATATAATTTTATTAACTTTCATCAATAATATAAAAGTATTTATGAAAGTAATTCTTAGGTCATTTAATTTAAAATTAAAACACACATTTTCAATATCCAGAGAGTCTTACAATGTGCAACCCACATTAATAGTAGAATTAAAGGATGGTAATTTTTCTGGCTTTGGAGAAGCCACGTCTAATCCATATTATAAAATTACTGTTGAAAAAATGATAAACGATTTAACGGCATTGAAACCTTTAATAGAAGGCAATAAAGATGCTGTTCCTGAAGAATTTTGGAAACAGATGTATCCGCATTTAAAGCAAAATATGTTTGCATTATGTGCGTTAGATTTGGCTTTTAACGATTTGTATGCACGAAAAAAGGGTAAAAAACTATATGAACTTTGGAATTATGATATTTCCAAAAATCCGTTAACAAACTACACCATTGGAATCGATTCTATAGACAAAATGGTGGCTAAAATGAACGAACTTCCGTGGCCAATTTATAAAATAAAGTTAGGCACAAAAGAAGATATTAAAATTGTTACCGAGCTCCGAAAGCACACCAAGGCTATTTTTAGAATTGATGCCAATTGCGGATGGACGGTTGATGAAACCATTAAAAATGCCAAAGTGTTGAAAAATTTGGGTGTTGAATTTTTAGAACAGCCATTGAAAGCCGATGATTGGGAGGGGCATAAGGAAGTGTATCAAAAATCGGTTTTGCCTGTTATGGCCGACGAAAGTTGCCAAGTTGAAGAAGATGTGGCTAAGTGTTACAATCATTTTCACGGTATTAATGTGAAACTGGTAAAATGTGGCGGATTAACGTCTGCAAGACGTATGCTGATACATGCTAAAGAATTAAACATGAAAACCATGGTTGGCTGCATGACGGAATCATCGGTTGGTATTTCGGCAATTGCACATTTACTGCCACTTTTGGATTTTGTAGATATGGATGGTGCCATATTATTATCTGAAGATATAGCTACAGGAATTACGCTTAACAATGGCGTTACAGAATACAGTAAATTAAATGGTACCGGTGTTGCTTTAATTTAATTGTATATGATTATTGATGGGTTTCCGGACAGAGAAATTACAGTAAATGGCAAACAGTTTTTATACTTCGGAGGCACGTCTTATTTAGGGTTAGCAACAAATTCAGGTTTTCAAAACAACCTAATTATAGGATTAAAAAAATGGGGAACCGCTTACGGAAGTTCAAGAAATGCGAACGTTAAATTATCAATTTACAATAAAGCAGAACGATTATTTTCAGAATTAATCGGTGCGGAGGCAGCTATTACATGTTCTTCTGGAACTTTAGCTGGAAAATTGGTTTTAGAATATTTATCAAAATCTAAAAACAGCTTTTATCACCACCCTAAAACACATCCGGCCATTTTGCATAGCCAAAGTTTGCCGGTTTTTGTAGAAGGAAAATTGCACCCTAATCTGTTAAACAATACTGTTGAAAACGTAGTAATCACTGCGGATGCTATTTTAGGTTTGGAAGTGGAACCAACAAACTTCGATTTTTTAAACCAGATCGCCTCACAAAAAAGAATCACATTGGTGGTTGATGAATCACATAGTTTAGGTATTGTTGGCGATCACATTGAAGGCATCTTTAAGGCTGTTTCTAATAAAAACCTGCGTCGAAAAATCATGGTGTCTTCATTAGGGAAAGCTTTGAGTATAGCCGGAGGTATTGTTGCTTCAGATATAGATTTTATTGATTCATTAAAAAATGAACCTGATTTTATTTCCTCTTCAAGCATAAGTCCAGCCTATTTAGAAGCCTTTTTGCTTTCGCAAGGTATTATTAAAAAACAACGAAAAGAGCTGGAAGAAAATTTAAGTTTTTTGTTTGAAAATTTAAGTTTGAATTCGGACTTTAAATTCAACAAAAACTATCCGGTTATCTATTGTGAAAACAAAAAAATTTATAATTATTTAGTTGATAATGAAATGATTATAACTAATTTTAAATACCCAACATATAAAACGGCTATGAATCGAATAGTTATTACATCTAATCATACCAAAGGCGATTTAGTTAAATTGAAGAAGGCTTTAATAGCTTTTAACAAAATAAATTGAATGTTTTTTATTACAATTTAATACGTATTTTTGACGTTTCTAATAACACAAAAGTTTAAAAAATGACGAATCTTATTACTACAACCTGGTTGGGTAACATGAAATTTGAGAGCACCAACCCATCAGGACATAATTTGTTTATTGATGCAGGACCAGAGAACGATGGCCATGGTGAAGGCTATCGTCCAAAAGCTTTAATGTTGTCGGCATTAGCTGGTTGTTCAGGATTGGACGTAGCCTCGCTTATTAAAAAAATGAAATTGGAGGTGGCCGATTTTAAAATAGAAATTGAAGCGAATCTTACCGAAGAGCATCCAAAATATTACGATAAAGTGGCTATGCATTTTCACTTTTATGGTGATAATTTAAGCGAAAAGAAACTTCAAAAAACAGTCGATTTATCAATTGAAAAATATTGTGGCGTTATGGAAATGTTTCGTCAGTTTGCAGAGTTAACTATAGAAACCCATTTTCATAAAAAATAAAGAATTTGTGAGTTAGAGTAAGTTACTTTTAACTTTTTACTTAGAACTTTTTCATGCGCTGGACATTAAAGCCTAAACCCGATTCTAAAAAACTGGAGACTTTACAAAAAGCACTTCAGGTTGATGAGGTGTTAGCAACTTTATTGTTACAACGTGGTGTTGAAACTTATGAAGATGCTAAAGCTTTTTTCAGGCCAAGTTTAGACGATTTGCACGATCCGTATTTAATGAAAGATATGGATAAAGCCGTTGCCCGAATCGAAAAGGCCATGGCAAAAAAGGAAAATATACTGGTTTATGGTGATTATGATGTTGATGGTACGACCGCAGTTGCCTTAATGTCGTCCTATTTAAAATCGAAATACAATCTGGTCTACACCTATATTCCTAACAGATATGACGAGGGGTATGGCATTTCATATAAAGGGATAAATTTTGCTTTAGAAAATAATTTCACATTAATTATTGCTTTAGACTGTGGTATAAAGTCTGTTGATAAAATTGAATATGCTAAAGAGATAGGTATCGATTTTATTATTTGCGACCATCACAGACCAGGAGACGAAATCCCTGATGCGGTGGCTGTTTTAGACCCTAAAAGAGACGACTGCACATACCCATATAAAGAATTATGCGGTTGTGGCGTAGGGTTTAAATTAGTACAGGCACTTGCTCAAAAAGACGGTAAAAACATTGATGATTTAACCCATTATTTAGATTTAGTTGCCGCCGCTATTGGAGCTGATATTGTGCCTATTGATGGAGAAAATAGAGTGCTAGCGTATTTTGGGTTGTTAGTTATAAATACAAATCCAAGGCCAGGTATTAAAGCTATATTAGATAAGGTTGAAAAAACGGAGTTAACGATTACCGATGTTGTCTTTATTGTAGCACCACGTATAAATGCTGCAGGACGTATGGAACATGGAAATTTTGCAGTAAGATTGTTAACTGAAGAAGATGAAACATTGGCTAACAAATATGCCGAAGAAATTAATGATTTCAATCTGGAAAGACGCGAAACCGATAAATTAATTACAGAAGAAGCGCTTCAGCAAATTGAAGAACAAAACGAACAGGGCCGTATTACTACTGTTGTTTACCATAAAGATTGGCATAAAGGCGTTATTGGTATTGTGGCTTCTAGATTAACTGAAACCTATTACAGGCCAACTTTGGTATTTACAAAAAGTGGCGATAAATTAGCGGCTTCGGCACGTTCGGTAAGAGATTTTGATGTTTATAATGCTATTGAAGCCTGTAGCGAACATATTGAACAATTTGGAGGCCATAAATATGCCGCTGGGTTAACACTTAAAGAAGAGAACTATGAAGCTTTTAAACAAGCTTTTGAAGATGTGGTATCAAAAACCATAGACAGAAATCTATTAACGCCCGAAATTAAAATAGATGCTAAAATAGATTTACAAGATATTACCCCTAAATTTTATAGAGTATTAAAGCAATTTGCACCTTTCGGACCAAGTAATATGACACCTGTTTTTATGACGGAAAACCTATTAGATACTGGTTACGGTAAATGTGTAGGTGAAGACAAAACGCATTTAAGAATTACTGCAAGACAGCCGCAATCGAATAGTATGGTCGCTATTGGTTTTGGAATGGGTGATAAATTTGATATCATTTCTAATAAAAAGCCCTTTAAAGCTGTTTATTCTATTGATGAAAATGAATGGCAGGGGAATGTTAGCTTACAATTGAAACTGCGAGATATTAAAGAATAAAATATGGCAAAAACAGACCCATATGCTGCATTAAGAATAAGAGAATTCAATGTTTTTTTATTACTGCGTTTTGCGTTGGTTTTTGGGTGGTCCATGCAGTTTATTATCATAGAATGGGAGGTTTATAGAATTACCAAAGACCCTTGGGCTATTGGTTTAATTGGTTTAATGGAAATAATTCCAGCGTTTACTATGGCTTTGTTTGCAGGGCATATTGTAGACCAAAAAGAAAAAAGAAACCTGCTTGCCATCTGTATAGCTGCTTTTTCATTAATAAGCTTTGGATTATTTTTATTAACATGGCCAGTAATAATATCCGAATGGTCAACTAAAACTATTTTATATAGCATTTATGCTTTGGTTTTTTTTGGAGGGTTTTTACGCTCGTTTTTTGGACCGACCATATTTTCATTAGTAGCTTTAATTGTTCCGAAGAAGATATATCCAAACGCGGCTACCTGGAATAGTTCTACCTGGCAGGTCGCATCGGTTTTAGGGCCGGCATTTGCTGGTTTTTCTATAAAATGGATTGGGGTGCATTGGGCCTTATGTATCGTGTTTGGCTTGGTTATTTTCTCTTTAATTGTTTTGATGTTTATTGATAAGAAACCCATTTTAAATCCTAAAATTGGTGAGCCTATTGTCGAAAGTTTAAAGGAAGGCGTGCGGTTTGTGTTTAAAACAAAAGCTATTTTGGGAGCCATAACTTTAGACATGGTGGCCGTTTTATTTGGTGGTGCTGTTGCTTTACTTGCTGTTTTTGCTCAGGATATTTTAAAAGTTGGTGCCGAAGGTTTTGGAATATTGAGAGCAGCACCTGCTGTAGGCGCTTCGTTAACCATGCTTTTTACAGCATATTTACCAATAAGTAAAAATGCAGGAAAGAAGTTGTTAGGTGCTATTTTTGGTTTTGGTGTTTGTATTATCGTTTTCGGGTTTTCCAATATATTTTGGATTTCGGTGATGGCCTTGTTTTTTAGCGGTGTTACCGACGGGGTTTCCATGGTTATACGACAAACCATATTACAATTAAAAACGCCAGACCATATGCGAGGCAGAGTGTCTGCCGTAAACTCTATGTTTGTGGGTTCTTCTAACGAGTTAGGCGCTTTTGAAAGCGGATTGACAGCTAAACTTATGGGTACAGTAAATGCTGTGATTTTTGGAGGCACGATGACGTTGATAACTGTTTTAGCTATTGGAGCTAAAAATAAAACACTCAGAAATTTAGATTTAACAGAGGATTTCGAGGAACATAGTAAAGATTAATACTCCTTCAACTCAAAATTCTCTCCATCAAAAACGCCGTAGGTGAAGTATGAAATCCAGTCGCCAAGATTGATATATTTTGATGTGTTGTTGAGGTTAATTTCTAAAGGTAAATGCCTGTGACCAAACACAAAATAATCATAATGCTTTTCGTTTAGTTTTTGTTTGGAATATAGCACCAACCACTCATTGTCTTCCCCAAG
>Ga0102815_10001199_pt1 | contig 16418 bp, 21 predicted proteins | sample ColrivemetaGS759_FD_79113 | JGI IMG/M metagenome (GOLD analysis project Ga0102815, IMG submission 79113) | Estuarine microbial communities from the Columbia River estuary - Ebb tide ETM metaG S.759 | ecosystem: Environmental > Aquatic > Marine > Intertidal zone > Estuary | place: USA: Columbia...
AGGGCTCCGCACCATATGCAGGATTTCCAACTAAGATTAGTTTAGGATTATTTGTATTAAATCTCCAACTTGTTCCTGTTTCGATAGATGTAAATATATAATTTGAGGAAACTTCAACTCTTGTTGATTCTTTGCTAATAGGGTCTAGCTTTAATGAGGTTTTAATGTCTAATGATGAATCAAATATCCTATTTATATAATCAACATAAATTTCCTCGTTCATTTTCCCACAATTAATATGCTTTGAAATATTAATAGGTTTTACCTTAATATCGAATTCAAAGACATTTTGCTCTTGTGTGAATGCTTGACTGATTAGATATTGGATTTTATTTATTGCCTCATCTATACCAACATTTAAATAGACAATGTTTTGAAGTTCATTATTTCCTTTTGGTGGATTGTAGATATTTTCATCGGGTATCTTTTGGCAAGAAAATAGAAAAATAATACTAATGAGTATCAATATTCGCATATTCTCTATCTTATGCTTTCTGCTATTGCTCTAAACATTGCTACGTGAGCAGCTTTTGAATATTCCTTTTCGGCAGTATATCTATGATTTGAAGATGTTTTAGCAATGACAACTTTGGTCAATGGATCTATATAAATATACTGATTGTAAACACCTGAAGCTGTGTAGTCGGTGTCTGGATAGCCTGGGACCCACCACTGTAATCCATATCCCCACGGGGAAGATGATAATTCAGATTCACCAGGCTTTAAATGAGGTCTATCTGTATCGTGAGATGCATCTACCCACATGGCCGGGACTACTTGCTCGTCCTGCCATTTTCCTTTATTTAAATATAGCTCTCCAAACTTTGCATAATCCCTTAGTGTTGCATTTAACCCCCCAAGGGCCATTTCTACCCCATCATTATCTACTATAAAAAAAGCCTCATCTTGCATGCCGATCTTATTCCATATTTTTTTATACAAATATTCTTTTAAAGGCATTCCTGTCACCTCTGCAAGTAAAAAACCAAGAACTTGCGTATCTATGCTTACATAATGATGATAGGTTCCTGGGTCTCTTCCCCTTTTTAGAGATTTTGCAAAATCTCTAAAAGACGAGCCTCTTGCTGTTGCTCTTCCAAACCTATTTATATCTGATTTGGGGTCAGCATAATCCTCATTAAATTCTACTCCCGAAGACATTTGTAAAATGTCTTTAATTCTTACCCCCTCATAACCTGTCTCATTAAAATCTGGAAGATATTTAGTTATGGGATCTTCAATGCTATCAATAAGGCCCTCATAAAGAGCTATTCCCACTAATGCTGATACAAAAGATTTAGTTACTGAAAATGCTATATGTTTGCTAGTTGCAGAATTATCATTCCAGTAGTTTTCGTACAGCATATCTCCATTATGCAAAACCATTAATCCATCAGTTTTAAAATGTTTTAATCCATCGGAAAGTGACTGCTCTTCGCCATCAAAAAAATAAGTTGTTGGGAGTTCAAACTCTCTAACAGGAAATAAAAAAGGCTCATTTGCCGCAGGTATTGGATCAGAAACGGTAAAAATTTTATCTATATTAATAAAGTTTTTAGCTATTGAGTTCTCATTATATAAATTAGCTAGATTATAAAGTCTTACAATCTTAGGGCCATAAAAGATCCCAACAACTATTAACAATAATGATAAAAGAATTAAGAGGATTTTATACATTCATTTAAGTTAACATAGAAAAATGTTGAATATGCAAAAAATTGATTGGTCTTCATTTTTAATTGGCAGGGTTATCCTTGGTTTGTATTTTTTTGTTTTTGGTTTCGGAAAAGTTTTTACTTATCAAGATGTTGAATCATTAATGTTTCTTAAGGAAGTGCCTCTGGTGGCGTTAACTCTTCCTCTGACAATAGTAATTCAAACTATTTTTGGTCTATTAATAATATTTGGTAAATATCTTAGATTAAGTGGATTAGTATTATTTATTTTGACCTTGCTTATTAACTATTATATTCACAACTTTTGGGATTTAGCAGGTGACCCATCTCAAGCCCATGAAATGCAAAACTTTATCAAAAATACTGCAATTGCTGGCGGTCTTTTAATTCTTTCAACAAAAAAAAATGTCTAGTCTTTTTGCCTTGGAATTCTATACATAGCGCATATTTTATTTCCAGACGGATCTAATAGATATGCCAAATATAGCTGCACACCTCCTCCCTCACGAATCCCAGGAGAATCACATAATTCAGGATCTGTGCCCCCTACATTCTTACCTGCCTCATACCATTTATCAACCATGTCTGTGCTTGAGGCATTAAATCCAATCGTAGCGCCATTCCCATGAGAAGCTTTTTCGTTATTAATTGGTTGAGAGATTATGAAGCTGTTTTTATTGTTAACAAAATAAACATATCTTGTATGCCCGTCATGATTTAAAGACAGCTTGCCTGGTCTTGCGCCCAAGACTGCAAGAATTTGATCATAGAATTCTTTTGATTCTTCAATATTATTTGCCCCTAACATTACGTGACTAAACATTTATTATCTCCCTATATAAAATTATGGTTTATAAAATAGTACTACATCTTTAGTAACTATTTCACATTCCCAGTCTCTTTGCTTTGCAATAACTTCAAATGTTTTTTCAGCATAAAAGACTACGTGCGTTGGATCCCTTCTGTAATACCATTTATCAAAAGCCTTCATTGTTGTTAAAAAGCAAGTCATTACACCTAGCCATCCATTGGGTTTTAATAAGCTGTTTAAAGTATCAAACTCTTTCTTTGGGCTAAAAAAATGTTCAGCTGTTTCTGTGCAAGTTATGAAATCATAAGTTTTTGAAAAAATATCTTTATTTGGGAAAAAAAAAGGATCGTATAAATCAATCTTAAAATTATCTTTAGTTAAGATGTCTGCTAGCGCCGGTCCATGGCCACAACCAAAATCTAATCCTGTAGAGCTTGAAAATAATTTTTCTTTTAGTGGGTTAGTTAGTTTAGATAGGAAATTTCTATAGCCTGGATCATCAACAATATTTTCATGCTCTAAATATCTAGCTCTCTCAGCATCTGAATTGATATGAAATGAGTTGTCTAAAAATTTTGCCTCACATGAATTGCACTGCCAGTATAAAAGCTTGTCTGAGGTTTTAAAAGATTCTATTAATTTACTGTCACAAACTACACAATGTTGCATATTTAATAATGGGAACTAAGCTGTTTGTGCTCTACTCAGTTCTTTTTTAAGCCTAGCTCTAAAAGAAAAATCGTCAACCGTAATAGTATGTCGTGGAGTATTTATTTGTTGGACATCTGGTTTAGCCATTTCTTCATCAAGAAGCTTTCTAATGGATTTTTTAGGCTTCCAATTGCCTGATAAGTGTTCTGCAGCAAGTTTTGATTGAAGTTCTGCTCCAGGCCATATGCATCCAAGTGGCTGAAATAGTCCTATAAAATATAAGTTATTGATGTCTGCAGGAATCATTCTATGAAGCAAGGGCACCTTGCCTTCTTCATAGTTAATAAAATCTTTTTCAAAGAATGAGTGTTGTATTTTAAATCCAGTGCATGCAATTATTGTATCGAATTCTGCGCTCTTGCCGTCAATAAAATGAATTGTGCTCCCATCAAAACGTTCTATATCTACATAAGGAGTTACTTTTCCATGACGAACTGCGTAGTAAAGCTCTGAATTGACAGTTGGATGGGTGGCAAATAGATTTTGATCGGGTTTTTGTAGACCTATATCTTCATTTTTACCCTGAAATATTTCAAGCATCATTTTTGTGAAAGGAGCTCTTAAAAAAGCTGGCATCCATCTATTTTTTAAAGCATATAGGTCAACAGGAAGGCCATACATAAACTTAGGAATTAGGTAGTACCCTCTTCTCCAACTGATAGATGTAGACTTTGATACTCTCGCAGTTTCAACAGCAACATCACATGCTGAGTTTCCTCCACCAATAACCAAAACTCTTTTATTTTCAAATGGCTTTGAGGATTTGAAATCATGAGAATGAATCATTTCTCCAGAAAATTCTCCTGGATAATCTGGATATCTAGGCTTGTGATGATGTCCATTACATACAACTAGCGCATCATAAAAGTTAGAAAATACTTGGTCATCTTTTAAATTTCTCCACTCAAGAACCCATGAACCATCTTGCTTCTGCCTACAACTAGTGACCTCAGTTCCAAAATGAATTAACTTTTTAATATCAAAATGATCAGCATAATTATTAAAATACTCTAAAAGCTCCAAATGAGATGGGTAGTCTGATGCTGATTCAGGTAATGGGTAGTCCTCATAAAAAGAGGTATATTTAGAGCTAATTATATGAGTAGTTTCAAATACACTTGAATGCCCTGAAGGATCATTGAACCTCCAGTTACCTCCAACACCGTCGCATCTTTCAAATGCTGTAACTTCAAAACCTGCTTCAGCAAAATTTTTAATTGCAGTTATGCCAGATGGACCAGCGCCAATAATTGCTACTTTATTATTCATCATCAAATTTGTTTTTTAATATCATATAATCTTACATCTAAATAAGGTTAAAAAATTATAATCTATAACAAGCCTAGCTATTTTTAACATATGACTAAATCAGTAGATGATATAAATTCATTTGAAGATGTCCTTGGCGGTGTCCTTAATCTTCTTGACTCCAATGAACAGCAGTTTATTTATCTTACAGGTGCTGCTGGCACTGGTAAAACAACCCTAATAGAAAAAGTTTTAGATGAAAATAATCTTAAAAAAATTGTTGTTGCTCCAACTGGCGTTGCCGCACTAAATATAGGTGGTAGTACCATAAATTCTGCCTTTAGAATTGGGTTTGATACCTTCCCGGTTATACAAGAATCTAATGATCCTCGTTTTAAAAAATTAATAAAAAAGTTAGAGCTTCTAATTATTGATGAGATTTCAATGGTAAGAGCCCCGATGCTTGATGCAATATCAGATACCCTAAAGCTTTATAGGAACTCTGAAGAACCTTTTGGCGGCGTTCATGTTCTAGCATGCGGAGATCTTTTTCAGTTGCCACCTGTTGTTAAAGACAATGAAGTGAATGCGATAGATGAAAAATATGATTCAGTATACTTCTTTAGTTCGAATAGCTTCAAAGAAATAAAGAGTCCAAATTTTTTTGAGCTTACATATTCTTTTAGGCAGAGTGAAGATGAGAATTTTTACTCCCTTCTAAATAATGTGCGCTTGGGTGAAAATCTCGAAGATTCTATAAATCAAATCAACCGCGCATGTTTTAATCCTGACTTTGAGAATGAATCTTCGCTTATTATCACTACAAGAAAATATAGGGCCGAACAAATTAATGAAGAAATGTTAAATTTTATTGAAGGGCCAGCTACTTCAGCTAAATCTGAAGAGTTTGGTGAGTTTAATGAAAATGATCTACCAGCACCTAGAAATCTTCGAATAAAAAAAGGTGCAAAAGTTATGTTTATAAAAAATGACAGTGAAGGAAGGTGGGTAAACGGAACAATAGGTGAAGTTACTAATTGCTCAGATAAAAAAGGAAGGTTTTTGAGAGTACAGGTTGGAGATGACATACATAAAGTAAAAAGAGAAGAGTGGAATAAAATTAAGTACATTTATGACGAATACAATGATGAGATGGAAGAAGAGATTGTTTCATCCTTTAAACAGTTTCCAATTAAACTTGGATGGGCAGTAACTATTCACAAGGCCCAAGGATTAACTTTAGATAGCTGTTCTATAGATTTAGGCAACGGTGCCTTCGCAACAGGTCAAACTTATGTTGCTCTTAGTAGATGCAAGACCCTAAATTCACTTAACCTATATCAAGAATTAAAGACTAAAGATGCAATGGTAGACTCTGCTATAAAAGACTTCCATAAAGAAAATTTTAATTTTTTGGTTTAATTTTTTTAATATATAAAATGCCAAACAGGAAAGTATATATAAAACCTTTATATTTACCGTGCGGCGACTTCAAAATGGTTTTTCTAAAATAAAGACATTCTATAAAATGAATAAAAAACCACGCGTAAACTAAAAAATAAGCTATTTCGATCATTAGCTTTCTGGGCTTTTGTCATCTTTGAATTGTTCTTTTTTTTCTAGGCTAACTTTATCTTTAAGGCTCATTATATAAGCAGCAGCAGCTAAAATTAAAATTGCTCCAGCTTCTCCAACCAGCATAAGCGCGTCCATCTCTTTACCTTGCATAATAATTAGCCTGCATAGGGCTGTTATTGCAATGATAATAGGGAGAGTTACTGGAATCCTGCTTGTACTATAAAATGCTCCGACCATTCCTATTATTTCGACGTAAATAAATAGCATAAATAGGTCTGAAAGAAGTATCACTCTTGCTTCGAACATCATAAATAAATACTGAGCAGCAGCTATGCATGTTGCGATTCCAATAATTGCTAAAAGAACCTTTTCACTAGTTACTGTTGTCCAGTGCAGGCCTTTATCTGTAAAAGGTAGTTTTAATTTCATAACTCTAGGATATCTAAACTTTTTTAAATGGTCTAGTCTGTCATCTCCTCCATTTCTGCTTCAAGCAAAATGTCTTCAGGTATTTTGAATGCGCCTCTCTTTAAAACCCATGATTTATATATTTGACTTACCTTAAGCTCTGCATACAAATGTCCAAACTTTCCAGATCTTTTGCTTTTAAAACCTACTTCTTCGTAAATTAATTTATCTTGAATTTGCTTAAGGTCTGGTAAAAGCAATATCACCTCTTTGTGGTCAGAAAAATATAAAGCCAATGTTGTTGAAAGTTGAGCTGCATTAGATAAATGAATGAAACCATCTTTTAAATCAAGTTCTGTGATTATGAGCCCACTATCCTTTGATAGGCTCCATTCTTCGGATGTAAGAATTTTATATAAGTTTTCTTTCATATTAAAAGACCTATCATTATTTATTGAGCAATAGCATGTTCATATTTAAACATAATTAAAAATATTAAAAGGAATAAAAATATGTCAAACTTTTAAAAAAATTACTGAGGGTTATATGAACTTCAAAAAATTTGCAGAATCAAGAAAAAGTGTAAGAGGGTTTTTAGACAAACCTGTTCCTAAAGAACTTATTGATGAGATTATAAATGCGGCCAAATGGGCACCCTCTTCATATAATACACAAACATGGCATATTCACGCGGTTACAGGTGAGGTATTAGATAAGATTAGAGAAGGCAACATTGAAGAAACAATGGCTGGTAAACCTCACGTTCGTGATTTCCCATACAAAGAAGAATATGAAGGAGTTCATAGAAAAAACCAAGTTGATGTTGCTATTCAGCTTTTTGAAGCAATGGATATTAAGAAAGATGACAAAGAAAAGCGCATGGATTGGATGTTAAGAGGTTTCAGACAATTTGATGCTCCTGTATCTCTTATTCTAACCTATGATAAATATCTTGAGCCTGCAGCTATTAGTCAGTTTGGTCTAGGCTCTCTTGCTTATGGAATAATTCTAGCTGCATGGGAAAAAGGTATTGGCTGTGTGATTAATGGACAGGGAATCATGCAATCTCACATCGTTAGAAAATATGCAGCAATTCCTGATGACCAAAATATTATGATATGTATAGCCCTTGGATATCCTGATGAAAGTTTTGCTGCAAATGATGTCAGATCAACAAGAGCTGTTAATGAGGATTTTGTAAAATATCTTGGTTTTTAATTAGTTTTGTATTTGATATATAAGTTATAAGAATAGTGCCTACTCATGCTGTGTTATTGAAGGCTAGTACTTCAAAGTTCTATGTCAAAAAAGTTTTCAACGGTTTTGTGTGCAACATCTTGTAGAAAATTTTTCTCTGCATTACTAACTTCATTAAAGTAACTATACTGAAGTCCTTTTGGTGATTTTTGAGTGATACTTGCAAAAATAACACAAGAGGCTAGATACGTTCCCAGCATATTAGGATGACTGCCATCAAACGATTTGTGTAATTTAATATTTGGATTTAGTTCATATGCATTTTCAAATGCAATGCCTACAGGAATAACTAAAACATTATTTTTTTTGCCTGCAGCAATGTACATTCTTTTAATATCCTCAATCATTTGAGGATTGGCATCTTCGTGAGGATTTACATATGCATGTATCATATATAGAGCTGCTTCAGCACCAGATTCTTTAATTTTTTTTACAGCTTTTTCTACCTCATTTGAAAAGATTGTTCTCTCAGATTGAGTATTAGTTTCACCACTACCTCCTTGAAAGATGACTAATTGAAAGGGCTTCTTTGCGCCAAGATTTTTATGATTGAGTGGGTGGTCTATATTGTGATGCCAAGACCTAGAGCCGCTAATAGTTACAGACTTATAGTTATTTGTATCAATTTCGTTTGGATAAACTTCATTAAGCATACGCCTTACATGATTGTGAAGACTATCGTTGTAATAAAGATAACTATTACCAATATACAAGACTCTCTCTGGTGTTTTGTTTAATAACGAATTAACGTGAATTTCTGATGCTAACAATAAATTTGAGGAAATTAAGAAAAAAATTAGGAGCTGTTTCATAAGAAAAATTCTACATCATTTAAAGGAAATTAAGACAAAATTCTTTTTGATCTACTTTTCTTTTAATGGGGGGCCAAAAAATAAAAATAATGCTTGCTTGAGTGTTTGAGATTTTTTTATGTCTTTAAACATTGATGACCAGCCCATGAACGTTATTTTTATTGGGTTAAAAGTATTCACATTATTAACAAGGCCATATTTTACTGTTTCTTTTTCTGGCTCAAACGTTCCAAAAATTCTATCCCAAACGATAAAGAGGTTGCCATAATTTTTATCAATATATTGATCATTAGATCCATGATGCACTCTATGATGCGACGGAGTATTAAAAATCCACTCTAACGGTCCAAGTTTATTTATAATTTGAGTGTGCCCTACTATTCCCCATAAGGTACTAACAACACCAGCAATAGCTATGATTGTTGGATCTAAACCTATTAAAGGAAGTGTCATAAAAAATGGAATCTTTGATACTGGGCCTAGCCAAGCCTGTCTAAATGATACTGCAAAATTCATTTCTTCACTGGAGTGATGACTCATATGAATTGCCCAAAGAAATCTAACTCTATGTGACATTCTGTGATAAATGTAAAAAACAAGATCTATAAGGATAAATGTCAGAACCCACATAGCCCAAATGGGAATTATCTGACTTAGATCGATAAACCTATATTGATACATATAGAAATTAACACCAAGAGAAATACCTTTAAAAGCATAGACCATGAAAATATTTCCCAACAGAAGACCAATAGTACATAAAGTATCGCCCTTTTTGTATAAAGACTTATTCCCCCAGGTTGAAAAAATCACCTCAAGGAGAATCATTCCAAGGACTATTGGGATTCCTACTGCATATACTTGATTGAATGTAATTTCAGTCATTGCTTTTATCTAAGTGTTCTATTAATAACGTCGGAATATTATGAGTGTGGGACTCAATTGTTGCAACCAGAGTATTTGCTTTAATACCCTTTTTAATCTCTGAAACTTTAACTCCTTCTTTAAGAAGCCTTTTGTGAGTTTTTCCAATATCCTTTACTTCCCAACAAAGACCCCATAAAGAGTCATCTGAAGTTTCATCATTTTTTTTCTCAATAACCTCTATGTTTGTTTTGTTAAATCTAAAAAAAAGTATTCTACTTTTCCACTCTTTAACATATCTATCTAATGCCAATCTAATATCAAAAACATCCTTATATATTTTTATAAAGCCATCAGCGTTAGAGGTATTAATTACAAGATGGTCAAGCTTGTTAACTGCGGATGAGCTGTAAACATTTTGTGTTTGCAAAGAACCATGAGTATGTTGAATCAAAAATGAGAATAATCCTCTAGTAAGCTCAGGTGGTAAGAATAAGTTTTTCCATTTCCTAATACTTCTATCTTTAAAATTCGTGCCTTCTCCAGATGATATATCTCCAACTAAAAAACCTTTATCAATAAGCTTTTTTCTTGATTTATTTATATCATTTGTGCCAAAAACAATGCCTATGAGGCCTTCACCTTTTTCTTTAAGTGAATGCTCAACAAGAGAAGCTCCCAAACCCTCTCCTTTGGCTGCTAAAAGTTCAAAATAAGTATTTTGAAAATTAAATAAGCAATTAATAGTCCCATATTCCTTATGTTCACCCTTCCACACTGAAGGAGAGCCAAAAATTTTTGTATAGCTTTCTTCTGCTTTATCCAAATTTGAAACTGCAATGATGATGTGATCTAGTGTTTTAATCATTTTATTGAATATGTAAACATTAAGATTTTATTTGTTAAGTCGTTTAAATTTTCTTAAACAACAATGTCATTCTATCGCTTTCACCAATAGACAAATACTTTGCTTTATTTTCATCTCCTAAACGCAAATTTGGTGGCAAGGTCCAAACTCCTTTTGGATGATCTTTTGTATCTTTTAAATTCGCATTTATTTCTGATTTTGCAACAAGAACGAATCCATGTTTTTCAGCAATTTTGATAGCATGTTCTTCTGTAACATAGCCACTTTTTTTCATTTCTTCTATAGAGGTTCCTTTTTTAGCCCTGTGCTCTACTATGCCAAATATACCCCCAGTCTTTAGTGCTTTGTATGAGTTTGAAAATATAAGATCCATTTGAGGACCAAGCCAATTGTGAAGATTTCTAAATGTTAAAACAGCATCAATACTTTCTTCCTTAGATAAATATGAGTTTAAATCAACGATTTCAATATCTTTAAACATACTATTTTCACTAATTTTCTTTTCAAAATTTGCTCTACTTCTTTGAAAATATGCTCTTTCAGAATTTTTATCAAAATGCGCTGCAACAAGTTTGCCTGGTTTGTGAATATAGTTTGCTAATATTTCTGTATACCACCCAGATCCTGGGGACAGTTCAATCACATTCATGTCAGGCTTAATTTCAAAAAATTTTAAGGTTTCATATGGATTTCTATATTCGTCTCTAGCCATATTTTTGAGGCTTCTTTCTTTGCTTTGGATTGCAGATTCAAGATCATGAGAGGAAACAAAGGTAGAAAAAATAGAAAAGAAAAAAATGTATACGAATTTAAATTGCTTTTTCATGTCTTAATTCTAAACTAAATTTAGTTATATTATTCTTCGGGAAGGTTTTGTTGAAGAAATTTAAGCATATTTCCTCCCATAACCTTTCTAATGGAAGGCTTGCTTAAGCCAAGCTTAAGCAACTCATATGTTATTGCTTCAAGTTCAGAAGTATCAAACCCTGGAGTAATTGTTCCATCAAAGTCCGAACCTAGTGAAACATGATCTGCTCCAATAAGACCTACGCCATAAAAAATAGCTTCAGCAACAGCTTTTGGAGTATTATCACAAACAGCAGCATCCCAAAAACCAACGCCTATAAGCCCTCCTTTATTTGCAATCTCTATCATTAAACTATCACTAATGTTTCGTGGAGACTTACAATATCCGTCGAATCCAGTATGGCTAACAACTATAGGTTTATTTGTAATTTTTAATACGTCTTTAACAACATTTTCTGACGAATGGGAAACATCAATAATAATCTTCAGCCGTAACATTTCTAAGATAGCTTTATTGCCAAACTCTGTAAGCCCCATATTACTTGTTCCGTGAAGCGAGCCACCAAGCTGATTATCAAAAAAATGTTGGAGACTCATCATTCGAAAACCTCGATCATATAACTTTTCTACATTACTTAGATCACCATCCAATGCATGAGATCCCTCTGTTCCTATTAGGCCGCCAATTATTTCTGGGTTATTAAGTCTTCTTGATAATAGAATCTTAATATCTTGCTGAGATGTTATTAGCATAAAATTATTAGGGTCAAGCAATGCAAGCTCATGAATTTTATTAGACTGATACACGGCTCTTTCAAAAAGACTTGTCCATGTTTTTATTGGCCATCTCTGAACTATAGCCAATGCTGTAATATTATCCCGAGCATCTGTTTCATTGCGGTTATAATTTTGTCCAGCAGGTGATTTTGTAACTGTTGTGAACATTTGGATAGCGACATTGCCTCTTTGCAATCTTGGTATATCAACATGTCCATAATCATATTCCCTAATAAGGTTTCTATTCCAAAGGGTGCTATCAGCATGCCAGTCACCAATTATCAATGTTTTGTGAAACTCCTTAACATCATTTGGTATCTTAAACGGCAAGTGGTCAGTCACTAGGTTCATATTCCTGTCTATCATGGGTGGCAAAATTATTAGAGCTGAAAGAACCAATAGAACTATAAATAAAAAAAAGCTTATTAGGGTTCGTTTATAGAATTTAATAGTCATAAATCTTAGCTTATCAATTATTGAGGTTTAAAAATATTCACAACAGTTACTCCAATGACAATTAAAAATAGTCCAAGTAAAGTCTGCCAGTTTAGTTCCTGTTTATAAAATACATAACTTAATACTGCTACAGAGAATACCCCCAAACCAGCCCAAGACGCATAAACAATTGATAAAGGTAACTTCTGTGATACAACTGCCAATAAGTAAAAAGAAAAGGAATAAGCCAGTATTGCAATTGTCGTAGGTAAAGGCCTTGTAAAGTTTTGACTAGCTGGCAATTGCATAGTCCCTATGACCTCAAATGCAATTGCTGTGAATAAAATAAGATAAGCCATCATTGCTTCGCTAGACTTTACAAACAGGCAGTAAGTTTAATGTTTCGTGTTCGTGTAAATTAAATTTAGGATCAAACGACTCTGGATCATATATTTTTACGCTTGAGAAGAAATCTTTATACCTATCAAAAAAGTCTAATCCAGGCTCATGCATCATTCTATTTATTGGATTTCTTTCTATATTATCTTTTGTTTTCTTATGTATGAGTGGAACCGGTAATATTGCAATTCCATCATTTCTTAATATCCTTCTAATCTCGCTCATTGCTTTTCTATCATCCTCAGGATACTCCAAAACATGAGATGCAAAGACAAGATCAAAGGACTCATCTGAAAATGGTATATTTTGAACATCGAACTGCCGATCTACATCTTTGCGGTGTAGGTCGGCTGAGATATAGCTTTTATAATTTTTCTGAAATTTTTTCCGTAAAGAATTCTCGGGAGAGATATGAAGCACATCCGTCTTAGATGCTTTTTGATCTGAATATATTGATTCCAATACTAATGAAGCTAATCTTGTTCGCTCTAATTCTCCACATTTAGGGCACTTAGCAAAAGGACGATTATTCTTTCTCATAAAAGGTCCGCGATAGTTACATATAGGGCATTGAAATTTATATTTAGAGTTAAAATTTAACAATTTAAAAAGGGGCGCACGAAAGCCCTTTAAAAAATACTCCATTTTTTTATACTTACCGTCGTTATATCGTGGTTGTAAATTATTTTTCATAATTCTCTATTCAAACTTATTTACCAGTCGCTAAGTATTTTCAAGTGGCGAAGAGGTAAACCTAATTCTTTATATTCCAAGCCATGCTAAGAGTGCTGTTGCACCCATTAAAATAGCACCTGGCATTTTCAAAACCTCTCTATTTCCAATACCAAGAAATAAAAAATAAATAGCTCCTAATATATTCATATAGATGATTGGGTAAGCAGCAATAGCAAATTCAGGATTAGTTGCAATATAAATTAAAGTGCAAGCAGCTACAAAAAGAAAAATAGTATGAAATTGCCATGAAAACATACTAAGAGTTTTTCCTAAAGGTTCTAAATTGCTTTTATTTATATTCGTTTGATACATTTTTCCTCCAATAAGGCCATGAAATACCATGCCTAGAAAAGAAAGTATTGCGCTTGAAATTAAAAACCAATTATACATATTTGTTCTCCCTAATAAATCAGCTTAATATTATTCTACAACGACTGAAAATTTTTGGTGAGTATAGTTTTTTACAGGATTTAATTTTTTGATTCAACTTCGTAGTAAAAATTAAAACAAAGGTTGGCTTTAACTTGCTCCACTATCAATAAATTGATACAAACATTGAATAATGGTAATCATGCCTCTTTATTTGGATTCCATATCACCAAGTTTTTAGTTTTAAGTCTATTTATAACTAGCTTATATCTTGACTGTTCTTCCTTCCATTCTTTTAACCATTTCTCACCATCTCTTTCTGCATCAACAAAGATTGCATTAGTAAATGCTAAAGGTAAGAGTATTGCAACGTGAATTACTATGCTTGCAACTGTATTGTAGTTAAAAAATCCTAAATAATTTGCAGCCAAGAATCCAAAAAAAACACTCCATAAAGTGAACAAGACCAACATAAAGTATGTTTGTAGACTGGGATCGGGTACATATCTTAGTGGATTATATCTAACGTCCATCACTCTTCTCCAACCATTAACAAGTTTCATAACACTTGTTCTGAATAGGCTTGGTTTTTTTATTTTTGGTTCAATCATCTCCTCTCCTATTAAATCGTATGAACTCTTTAGTAACATGCATGCCAACTGTTATCCATGTCACTATGGCTAAACTCCAAAACAATAACTCGATCATTAAAGTGTATCTCCTTTTAGATTCCTAGTGAAGAAATTAATAATGTATAAATATTTTTATATTTCTTCTTCGCAGTCAATGAATGTTCTTACCGCACGTTAGATTATTTTTTCTTATATTTATTCTGTGTCATGAAAATAAATTATATTTTCTGCAATTCTTTAATATTTTACCGTGTTTTATCGCCTTAATAGAATAACTATCCAACGACCAAGGTTTAAAATGTCGGCTAGCGCAGCCGACACATAAGTGAGCGCTGCAGCCCTCAGAATACTACTAACAGCTTTTTCATTTGACTGCGATACATATTTACCTTCCCTTAATAAAGGGAGTGCTTTAGAAAAACTTGCATCAAATTCAATCGGCAAAGTCACCGCATGAACCATCATGCGTGCTATAAAACCTGATAACCCCAAGAAAAGCAATAAAGAAAAAGGCATTGGATGCCGCGTAATAATACCGATAACTGGTGATAAAGAGATAATAACAACACTCCAACGGGCTACCTTATCAACAATGGGTACCATTTTTGTTCTAGTAGCCAGGCGTTTATCCCCCTGATGATCCTGAATCGCATGTCCAACCTCATGAGCCGCGATAGCGACTGCAGTTAATGATTTAGATTCATAATGCTCTCTCAAAAGCCTAACTTTTTTTTCAATTGGATCATAATGATCTCCTAGCTCAGTTACTTCGACCTTCACATCTTTTAAGGAAAATCGCTCAATCAAATGCTTTGCAAGCTCTCCCCCAGTACCCGGCATTTCAGGCTTTTCCGATGAATGCCTCCTCATAACCAACTTTACCCACAATGATGGTCCAAATATCAGTGCTAGAACTATAAGCGCACCCAACGCTAAAACCATATTTTATTCTCCTAAAAAATTATTCTTTACTTTGGATGTGCAACGTGCCCGGCAGAATCGCTATTAGAATTATTAATGTTCCCCAATAATTGCCACCTAATGATTTACCGGAAATATAATCGTTGATTCCGTATCCAATTAATATAAGCACACACACTAAATTAAGGTGTAACAAAATTTTTTTGAGAGTTAATTTTTTAATCACTATTCGAATCTACCTAACTGTAACGGAGAAGTATGAAACAACTTTTTTATCTCAACTATTTCTGCAGTGTTAAAGACTTGAGGTTTAATTGCATAAATTTCATTTAACTTAACTAAACCTTCTCACAAACAACATTTGGATTTGGATAACCACTGCTATTTTCAACTGGTATTAAAGATATCTTATTTTCGTTTAACATCTCAATATTGTGACTCATACGAAATTGTCCAGTATTATCAAAAAAATGTAATTTATTTAAAAATAAAGTATAAAAACCTTCATCATATCCAGAGTCATTTAATACATCGCTAGTGTCCATAAGGTATTTTTTGGGAGAGTTTAAACTATCCTCTTCATCTTGTTCACTAAGAATCAATATTCCTGCTCTAGATTCAAAATAGCCATTACCAACCTGTCCGTTTCCGCCATTTTCAATCTGATAACTCGAATCATTTGCAGATAATGGTTTATACGATGTGCAATCCCAAGTTCCTAAAATATCTGAGTCTTTAATCTCTCCAACAACACTTTTTAATTTTCCAAATTTATTATTAAATTCTTCTGCTGTAACAAGATCACCGGCTTCGAAGTCTTCGCCAATATCTAAATCTGCGTAGGAAATAGAACCTAAAAGTAAGGTCAGTAAAAATATTTTTTTCATAAAAGACTCCTTTAATTGCGTTAGTGAAATCTGCAAATATTAAAAACAGATGCTGTGTCAAACTCACAATCACTGTTATTTATATAAACTGTTAAATTTATTTCATCCGAGCCAGCATCATTTGAAGCTGTTATTACCGCTGAATGAGATTCTTCTGTTTCAAAATCTGGAACTATATTAAATGTTACTTCTCCATCTTGGGTGATGCCCATGTCTATGTTTG
>Ga0102815_10001201_pt1 | contig 16393 bp, 13 predicted proteins | sample ColrivemetaGS759_FD_79113 | JGI IMG/M metagenome (GOLD analysis project Ga0102815, IMG submission 79113) | Estuarine microbial communities from the Columbia River estuary - Ebb tide ETM metaG S.759 | ecosystem: Environmental > Aquatic > Marine > Intertidal zone > Estuary | place: USA: Columbia...
GACGGGCAAGGGACGCAGGTGGTACCTGCGTGGTCACCCGTGGATCTACAAGGACGATGTGGCCTCAGCCGAGGCCACACCAGGTGAACTCGTACCGGTCGAGGATCCGAACGGTGCGCCGCTCGGGTGGGGGCTCTTCAGCTCCGAGTCTCGCATCCGCGTGCGGATGGTCACGCGTGAGGCCGAGCAGCCCAACCGGGCCTTCTGGTCCGGGAGGCTCCAGCGCGCCGTCCGCCATCGGGAGCGCCTCGGCCTGATGGATCCGGCTGGCGCCTGCCGGCTGGTGGGCGGGGACTCCGACGGCTTCCCCGGGTGGGTCGTCGACCGCTACGCCAAGACCCTGGTGATCCAGTCCGGCACCCAGGGGTCCGACCGCATGCGAGACTTCCTCATCGAGCTGCTGCGCGAGGTCATGCCCTTCGAGCCGGAGACGATCATCGATCGCTCCGACACGAGCGTGCGCAAGCTGGAGGGTCTCGAGAAGATCGTCGAGGTCGTGGACGGGACGATCGACGGGCCCGTCCTCGTGCAAGACCACGGCCTGCAATACGAGGTCGACGTGTTCCAGGGTCACAAGACGGGTCACTACCTCGACCAGTCGAGCAACCGCCTGAAGGCGGCGAAGCTCGCGAATGGCGGCCGAGTTCTGGACGCCTTCGCCTATGACGGGCTGTTCGGTCTGCACGCGGCGCTGGCTGGCGCGGAGGAGGTCACGTGCCTCGAGCAGAACCGAGGCGCCTGCGAGCGCATCCTGGCCAACGCCGAGCGCAACGGTCTCCAGGACAAGATCAAGGTCGAGCGCGTGGACTGCATGAAGGACATGCGCGCGCGCGCCGAGCGCGGTGACCGTTACGACGTCGTGATCGTGGACCCGCCCGCCTTCGCGCGGAGCAAGAAGGAGATCGCCGGGGCCGAGCGCGGCTACGTTGAGCTCAACCGCCGGGCCTTTGACCTGACGCCCGAGGGAGGCGCTGTCGTGAGCGCGTCATGCTCTTACAACGTCAGCCCCAGGGACTTCGTGGAGTTCATCGGCAAGGGCGCGAGCATCGCGGGGCGCCACGTGTGGATGGAGGAGCTGACCAGCGCCTCCAGCGACCACCCGCACCTCGTGACGCTCCCGGAGACGGACTACTTGAAGTGCGCCTTCCTGCGCGTGAACTGAGCGAGAGGACATGGACGCCACCTCGACCCGAGCCATTCACGTGAACGGAGAGTCGCTGGAGATCACCGTCGGTTGGACGGTGGCGGACCTCGTCGCATCGCGCGGGCTCCGACCCGAGCAGGTCGCCGTTGAGGTCAACCAGGAGCTCGCGCCGCGCGCCACCCACCCCGAGCGGACGCTCGAGGCCGGGGACCGGGTCGAGATCGTGACCCTCGTCGGCGGCGGCTAGCCGGACCGACCTACAATGCAGCCGACCATGAGCCAAACGGACCAAACGCACGTCTCGGACCGCCCCCTCCGGATCGGAGCGGACATCTCCATGGCCTCTCGCCTCCTCGTGGGGACGGGGAAGTACGCGAGCTTCGAGGAGACTGCCAGGGCCCTGGAGATCAGCGGCACCGAGATGGTCACCGTGGCCGTCCGGCGGGTGAACCTCGACCCCTCCAAGGGGGAGTCGCTGCTGGATCACGTGGACCGTGACCGGTATCACCTGCTCCCGAACACCGCGGGCTGCTACGACGTGGACTCCGCGGTGCGGACGGCGCGCCTCGCCCGAGAGCTGCTCGACACCTCCCTCGTGAAGCTCGAGGTCCTCGGCGACCCGAAGACCCTGCTGCCCGATCCGGTCGGGACCCTCGAGGCCACGAAGGTGCTCGTCGAGGAAGGCTTCACCGTGATGGTGTACTGCTCGGACGATCCACGAATGGGCGTGCGCCTCGCCGAGCTCGGGGCGGCGGCGGTCATGCCCGCGGGCTCCCCGATCGGTTCGGGCCAGGGGGTGCTCAACCCGAACGCGATCCGGATCCTGATGGAGCTGATCGACGTGCCCGTGATCGTCGACGCCGGGGTCGGCACGGCCTCCGACGTGGCGCAGTGCATGGAGCTCGGGGCAGAGGGGGTTCTCCTGAACACGGCCATCGCAGGCGCCCGGGAGCCGCTGCGGATGGCGGCCGCCATGAGGGACGCCTGCGCGGCGGGCCGTCAGGCGCACCTCGCGGGCCGGATCCCTCGCCGCCTCTACGCCAACGCCTCGTCCCCAGAGGAGGGGCTGATCGAGGAGGCGGGGCCCCGCCCCTAGGGATGGGGCTCACCCTCCCTCTGGCGTTCGCCGCGCAGGCTGAAGCGCCGGCCGAGGTGGCGGACCTCTCGGTGGTCCAGGCCCTCGTTGTCGCGGCGCTGATGTTCGCGATCGGGGCGTCCCTGGTCCCGGTCATGCGCAAGGCGAGCGCGCGCCTGCTTGGCTCCACGCCGCCGCGCGTCCCGTCGTTCCTCCCGCTGGACCTCCTCGTGGTCGCCCTGGCCTTTGTCTTCGGTCAGGTGCTCGTCGTCGAGGCCTACCGCTTTTGGAGCGGGGCCGCTGAGCTAGATCTCGAGTCGCTCGGGGTCATCCCGGCCCTCGGCCTGAGCGCGGCGTCCCAGGGGCTCGCTGTGGCGGTGGTCGTGGTGCTCGCTCTCCGGCGGGAGGACGGCGTCGCCACTCTCGGGCTGCGCGGGCTCACTCCGGGGGCGCGGGGCGCCTTCGCGGGCGTCTGCTACCTGCTCTCGATCCCGACGCTCATGGGCCTGGGCGCCCTGACCGCGGCGATCTTCGCGGCCCAGGGCGCCGGTCCACCGGTCCAGGAGGTGGCGGTCCTCGTGGAGGAGGGGCTGTCGGAGAACCCGCTGCTCATCGGCGCCCTCGTCGCCCTTGTGATCCCGCTGCTGGAGGAGATCCTGTTCCGAGGCTTCCTCCTGGAGCTGTTGGTCTCCAGGGCCGGCACCGCGGTCGGGGTGGTGGTCTCCTCGGCGCTCTTCGCGCTCCTGCACGGAGTCTCTGCCTTCCTGCCGATCTTTGGCCTCGCGCTGGTTCTCGCCGGGGTGAAGCTCCGGACCCGCAGCCTCGGCGCTGTCTGGGCCGTCCACGCGCTCCATAACGGTGCGACCACGCTCCTCATCACGGGGGGGGGCCTCCCGACCTGATCCCATGACCGATTTTCCCAGACGAGGGCTGTTTCGACGCCTGGAGGGCGGCGGAGCCGCCGCGACCAACGCGACCCTGACGGGGTCGCTCGACCTGGGCGTGGACGTCAGCGTCTGGTTCGGCTGCGTGCTCCGCGGCGACGACGCACCGATCCGGGTCGGCGCACGGACGAACATCCAGGACCTGACGATGATCCACGCTGACGTGGACGTCCCCAACGTGATCGGCGAGGAGGTGACGATCGGCCACCGATGCGTGCTGCACGGCGCGCAGGTGGGGGACCGATGCCTCATCGGCATGGGGGCGATCCTCCTTGGAGGCTCCATCATCGGAGAGGAGTCCATCGTCGGCGCAGGCGCAGTGGTCAAGGAGGGCATGATCATCCCGCCCCGCTCACTTGTGGTGGGCGTCCCCGCCAAGATCGTCCGGGAGGTTGACGATGAGACGGTCGCCGCGATCCGCCGCAGCGCCCAAGGCTATGTGGAGAAGTTCAGCCAGTACCTGGGCTGAGGCAGCGCAATGGGGGAGCGAGACGTGAAGTCAGAGGAATCCTACGAGCGCAAGCTCGAGGCTCTCGACCGAACCCTGATGGGCTTTGGGCGAGTGGCCGTGGCGTTCTCCGGAGGCGTGGACTCCACGGTCCTCCTGCACGCAGCTCGCCGTGTCCTGGGTAGGGAGCGTGGCGTGGCGGTTATCGCCGATTCGCCATCCCTGCCGAGGGCGGAGCTCACAGACGCACGGCAGATCGCGGCGGCGCTGGACGCGCGGCTAGAGGAGGTCCGTACCCGCGAGGGGGAGGACCCGCGGTACCGAGAGAACGCGGGTAACCGCTGCTACTTCTGCAAGGCCGCGCTGTTCGATGCGATGGGGGCGTTCGCCGCACGCGAGGGCTTCGAGGTGCTCGCCTTTGGCGAGATCGTCGACGATTGGGGTGACCACCGGCCGGGGGCCCAGGCCGCCCGAGAGTACGGCGTGGTGGCCCCGCTGAGCGGCGCCGGGCTCAGCAAGGCGGACGTCCGCCGATACGCGGCCGAGCACGGGCTCGAGGTGGCGCACAAGCCGGCCTCAGCGTGCCTGGCCTCCCGCATCCCCGTTGGCACCGAGGTGACGCCGGAGCGGCTGGCGCGGGTCGAGGCGGCCGAGGCATCCCTGCGGGAGCTCGGGATTCGCGTGCTCCGGGTGCGTCACCATGGGGCGCACGCCCGGGTCGAGGTGGGCGCGGACGAGCTCGAGGCCTGCGGGGCGATGGTGGTGCAGATCGAGACGCGGCTCGTCGAGTGCGGCTTCGAGACCCACGAGCTGGCGGTCTACGGACAGAAGTAGCCGTGCCGCAGGCGTTTGTCGGCGAAACCGAACGGGCAAACTTCGATTCCGTTTGACAAAGCGACTTCCTAGGGTATTCTCTCCCGCCTCGCGGCGCGGATCGAGTTGGCGCTCGCCGTCGTGTCATCCCGGGGCCTCATTTTGAAGCGTCCATTGCTCCTCTTGGAGCGCTGGATGGGCACCGGAGCGGCCCTTGGGGGGGCTGTGCCCAGATGAACTCGACTGCACCCACTGCCTCAGGCAAGTGGAACCAAGACCGATGCGCACCATGGCGCGACGGAGACCGCAGCAGGCTGCGGCCGGCTCGGGCGCTTCGTGCCCGCTCGGGGTTCACGATGATCGAGCTCCTCGTTGCGATCACCGTCCTGCTGATCTCGCTCGCTGCCGCCTTTGGGAGCCAGGTCGTGAGCTTCGGCCTCATCGACTCCAGCCGCGACTCGACGCTGGCCATGACCGAGCTTGAACGGTGCATGGAAGAGGTGCTCACCAAGTCGAGCGACAACATCCCCGTGGACTATCCAGCGGGCGAACCGATCCCGGGGTACGACGACGTTCGCCTTCGGCAGCAGTCCATCGTGCCTAGCTTCTCGGGTTACTCGGGAAGCGGCGCGATCCCTGATCCCCTCGAGGTGGCCTTGGAGGCCACCTGGCTGGACTCACGCGGCCGCTTGCAGCGGCTCAACTTGACGACCCAGGTGGCGAGGTGAGCCGATGAGCATTCAGATTCGAATCATGGGACAGCGCCAGGGCGGCAGGGCGGGCTTCACGCTCCTGGAGATGATCCTGGGGGCCACGATCCTCGCGCTGCTCGCGAAGACGATGATCAGCGCCACCACGAGCGTGAGCCGTCTGACCGAGAGCGGGAACCTGGAGTCACGAATCCAGCGAGACAGCGACCGGGCGATGGCACGGATCATGGAGGACCTGCGCATGTCCGGCTTCCATACGGTCAACGAGCGGGAGTACCCGCACATCTTCGCGGACGGCCAGCCGGCCTCGGACTTCGGTGACTTCGAACACACCTCGGCGCCGCAGGCCGCCACCCCGGGCGAGGCCGACTACGGGCCCATGTGCTCGATCATCCTCTGCGCCCCGAGCGACCTGGACGGCAACGGGCGCCCAGAGATCGACGTGGACGGTGACGGGATCCCGGAGCTGGACGGCAACGGTGACGGCGTGGTCTCCGACGAGCCTGAGGATGTCCAGGGGATCTGGGATGAACGGGCGCACACCATCAGCGCCGGGTCCCGGCTGGTCTGGTCCCACGAGGACATCGCCTACATGGTGCTCGAGTCTGCGGCGGGGGAGAACGAGCTCGTCCGGCTGGTCTCCAACGGCGAGGGCGAGCGAGAGGTGCTGGCGCGCTCCGTGGAACGCCTGACCTTCGAGACCTCCCAGCCTGGCGCGGCGAGCGTCTCCGCGGGCACGGTGCGGGTCCGGATCGACTTTCGGGCGACCACGGACTCTGGGCACCTGTTCAGGACTCACTCCGAGGCGCTGGTGAGGTTGAGGAACAACAACGGCTGACGCGGCCCCTGCTGTATCTCCACGCGGGGATATGGGGGGAGGACCGCTGCCAGGCAACACCGCGCGCCGAGGACGGCGCGCGAACTATCGAGGGCAGAACATGAATTTGATTCGAACGAGGAAGGGAGTCGCATCGCGGCGGGGCGTCGCGCTCATCTACGCGGTCTTTGGCAGCTTCGTGGTGGCCAGCATGGTCTCGGTCATGTTCACCATGGCTGGCGTCAGCGACCGGCAAGCTGCGGTCCATAACGGCCAGACGAGAGGCCGCTACCTGGCCGAGGGCGCCCTTCGGGTCGTCGCCAAGGAGCTCCAGAATGACCTGGCCAACTGGAAGGCTCCGACGCTCAGCGGCACCAAGGTCGTCGGCGGAGAGCAGGTCGAGTTCACCGTGACGGCCCTGGGGGAGCAGGTCACGACCACCAGCGAGTCGGGCATATCGAACCTCGTTCAGCCCTATGAGCTCGAGACCCGGGTCCGGGTGGACGGCGTACGGCAGCGGGCTCACCGGATCGTCAACGCGACCTGGACGCCGCTCTTTCAGTTCGCCGTCTTCTACAACAGCGACCTGGAGGTTCACGCGGGGCCGAACATGACGCTGCGCGGGCGCGTGCACTCCAACCGGGACATGTACCTGGGCGGGGGCAGCACCATCACGCTGGACACCAACTACGTCCACGCGGTGGGGGGCGTCTTCCGCTACTCCAAGCGTAATGACCAGGCGGCGAGCGGGAATGTGGACATTCGTCGCTGGGTCAAAGACCCCTTTGACCCCTCGTCGCCCTCGGAGTTCGAGCGGATGCTCAGCCGCGGACAGCTGCCCGTCTCGAGCACCTCGGGCTACGACAGCAACTACCGAGACGGCCTTGATCTTGACGGCGATGGGCTCTTCACCGGTCCAGGCGAATGGCTGCCCTTCGAGTTCGGCTCGGCCGAGCTGTGGAGCCCGCCGTCGGGGTACGAGGAGGGCTACGGCCAGACCGTGATGACCGGGCAGCACGGCGTCGAGGAGGCCGTGACCCCCCCGATCGGGTCGATCCAGATGTACGAGTCCGTCGAGGGGGGGTCCTACGAGCTCGACGCTAACACGGGCGAGTACTCGTTCGTCGGTCCTGGCCTCGGGGACCACGACCGCGGCTTCTACCATGAGAACGCGGGCCTCTCGATCATCGCGGACAGCTCGGGCTACGGGTTCACTGTTTTTGACGCCGAGGGCAACGACGTGACCATGGAGGTCGCAGACGCGGTCAGCCTCGAGTCCGTCCCCGACATGCGGCAGTCCAACGGAGGCTCAACGGAGGTGGAGACGATCCAGGTCGACCTGGGTCTGCTCGCTGACTCGGGCTACTTCCCGGACAACGGCCTCGTCTACGCGGCGCACGAGACGCTCGGCACGGGCACCGACGCGAGCGGCCTGCTGCTCACCAACGGCTCGGAGCTGGCGTCCTCGCTGACGGTGGTCTCTCCTTCCTCGGTCTACGTGCATGGCGACTACAACGTGGTCAACAAGCTGGGAGCGTCGATCATCGGTGACGCCGTCAACCTGCTCTCGAACTCCTGGGACGGGAGCAAGGCTCCAGGGACCCTGCCGAGCGCCAGTGAGACCACCTTCAACTTCGCCATGGTCACCGGCTCCTACGAGACGGAGTCGGGCCGCTACAGCGGGGGGCTTGAGAACCTGCCGCGCTTCCATGAGAACTGGAGCGGGGTGCCGTGCAACATCTCTGGCAGCTTCGTGAACCTGTTCGACAGCGAGCACGCCACGGGCGACTGGCGCTACGGGGGCGACCGCTACAAGGCACCTATCCGGGCCTGGCAGTACGACGAGGACTTCAACGACCTCTCGTCGCTCCCTCCGTTTACGCCCATGGCCGTCGAGACGGTCGACATCGTGGCCTGGTGATGGTCCCGTGTCGGCGGAGGGCGCATGCCAACCCGCCCTAAAAGACAGCCGGCCCGCGTCTCCTCCTGGAGTCGCGGGCCGGCTCAATGATGACCCTTCGCTCTACTGGAAGGTCACGGAGTAACCGCGTGAGAAGTTCGACGTGTTGCCCGGGTTCTGATCCCGATACCAGCACTGGAAGTTCCATGTCTCACCCGGGAGGGCGGGGACCGTCATCGTCGGCTGCGGGATGGCGCCCGTGTCCACGGTGATCGAGAAGCTGCCGAGGAAGCCCGAGTTCCCGACCTGCCCGAGGTAGCGGCCGGCGTTGGAGCCGACGCACAGGTTGCCCTGGCTCCCGCCGGGGTTCGTGATGAAGGCCTGGTTACGGGAGACGATGAAGTAGCCGCTCGAGAGGAACGGCAGGTCGACCACGGTGAGGGTCAGGTTGTTGAGGGCGACCTCAGCGGAGCCGGAGCCAATGATGGTGGCCGCGCGGCCGCTGGAGTTGGTGACGGCGTCGCAGTAGAGCGTGCCGATGCCGTCGCCGCAGTTGACGTCGGCGACCTCGAAGTCGTCGATAGCGGCCTCCACGATGGACCCTGAACCGAGGTCCGAGGCGATGAAGCGCATGCGCATCTGGGACGTGGGCGTGACGACGCTGGAGACCCGGAAGACATTCTGGATCCAACCGCCTGCGGTACCGGATCCATCCGGACCGACGCTCTCCACGAGGCTCCAGGAGGAGCCGCCGTTGTTGGAGATCTCGATCACGAAGACGTCGGCGTTCGGCGCCGCACCCTGGTCGTTGGAGTACCAGCGGTAGTAGGAGACCGTCGGATCGTTCAGCGCCGACATGTCGATGATCGGGGTCAGCAGGGTCGTGCTGCCGCCGTCCACGTCGTTCGAGCCGATGCTGCCGCCGGGGGTGCCCTGGCCGGTGACCCAGCACTGCGCGCCGATGGCCGAGTGGTCGTCCTCGGGCTGCGCCGCGGTTCCGACGGGGTTGCCGCGCTCCCAGATGCCGGTCGTGGCGTTGTCGCCCGGCGCGCCTGAGACCCAGCCTGCGGTGCTCTCCATGTCGTCGAATCGCGCGACGGTGAGGGAGTCACCGGCGATCGACGAGTAGGCGGATGACGGGGCAGACGACGGCGCGTTGACGGTCTGTCCCGTCTGCGAGGTCGCGGAGATGAAGTAGGAGACCTGCGCGCCGCAGGGGAGCGGCGGGAACGCGGCCGAGTAGAACGAGCCGCCGTTGGCCACGAGCGGGACGGTGGTCGGGCCGCTCCCGATGTCGTAGGTCAGCGTGGGGGACGCGGGGTCGAGGGAGCCAGGGATCAGCTCGTTGATGACCACGGGGATGGTGCCCCCGGAGGGGGAGATCGTGGCGGGCTCACCTTGCGCGAGGGCGATCGAGAGCTCGGGCGGACCGAAGCGCAGGACGAACAGGCCGGACTCGATGTCGCTGCCGATGATCGTCCCGCTGGGGAAGCCGACGTAGCAGCTCCAGAGCCCGTTGAAGGAGGCGTTGCTGGAGTTCGGCGCGGTGTCGAAGAAGCCGACCTCGGGGGGGGAGTTCAGGCTCTGGTTCAGGTCGAAGGCCCTGATCCCGGAGGTGTAGTTGGCCTGGAACAGGATCCCGTCCCGCTCGTACATGTTGTGCCCGATCGCGGCGTTGCCGTTCTCGAAGGCGCCGATGTAGGAGGCGTTGGCCGGGTCGGACACGTCGAAGACGCGGGTGGTCGTCGTGTTCACGGTCGAGCCTTCGTCCAGCTCGTCCCCGAGGTAGAAGCGGGTCCGGTCGTTGGAGAGCCAGCCCTGGTGGCTGTAGGCGCGCGCTGGGTAGGAGACCTGCGAGAGGACCACCGGGTTGCTCTTGTTCGTGACGTCCACGATGGTCAAGCCGGTGTCTGTTTGGCCGCCGTTCAGGCCACCGCAGCAGTAGGCGATCTCACGCCCCGCGAACGGGCCCGTGGTGTAGGTGACGATCTGTGCGTCGTGGACGTAGCGCTGGGACCAGGAGCCGACGTACTGGGGGTTGGAGGGGTTGGCGAGGCTGTAGATCCGCAGCCCCTCGCTCCCGCCGCCCGTGCGGTAGAGGAAGCCGCTGACCTCGTCGAGGGCGATGTTGTGGGTGGCGTTCGTACCGGGGCCCGTCACGGTGTTCTCAAGGGTCACCACGCCGGCGTCGACGTTGGTCAGGTTGATGACCTGGATCCCGCTGCCGCCCTCGGAGACCGCGTAGGCCCGCGAGCCGTACACCTTGATGTCGCGCCAGGTGCTATTCGGGCCGCTGATGGTCTCGATGAGGTCCGGGAGCGACGGGTTCGAGACCTCGACGATCGCGGTGCCCTGGGTCGTCAACATGAGCGCGTACTCCCGGCCCGAGGGCGAGGTGTACCCCCAGCAATCATTGCCGTTCGCTCCGCTGAAGCCGAGGTCGCTCATGGTCATCCAGGACTGGAGCGTGAAGTTGTCCGCGGGGAACCCGAGGGAGGCGGCGGCGGTCAGGGCACTCAGGCCCGGCGCGTTGGCCGCGGCGGTGTAGCCCGTGCCGGGGACCGGCGGCTTGCGATCGAGGATCTTGGGATCGTCGTCGTGGAGCGCGAGGGTGGACGGGGCGGCGAGCGAGAGCGCGGCGAGGAGGGGAAAGATCATGTTCCGTATGACGTGCGAGCGAATGACGGCTGGGCGCCTAGTAACACTACCCGGCTCCCCCGAGAGAGATGCTAGGGAGGGGTAAGAGGGTGGTTGAGGGAGCGCAAGACCGCTCCAATCAACGAGCCAGCGCAGATTGAGACGGCGGTGAGAGCAGCTGGGAAGCGGCTTCCCGACCCTCCAGGGCGGCCAGGAAAGCCCGCAAGTCCTCCTTCTCACCCACCGACAGACGGAGCGGCACCAGGACTTGTTCCTGGTGATGCCCCCTTCCTGTGGCTCCCTTCAGCTCCGAGTAGAACTCGATCACGCCCTCGAGATCCTCGAATTGCCCCTGGTGCATGAAGGGGCCGCGGTGGGCCAGATTGCGGAGGCTGGGGGTCCGGAACTCCCCCCAGGCCTCGGATGACTGGCGCAGCTGTCGGACCCGGAGAGCGGCCGGGCCGTCGCGCTGATCGCTGTGGGGGCCCGCAGCGTTGAAGGAGCTCGCCGCCACCACCTTGGCCCCGTCGAAGCGCCCGGAGTCCCGGGCTTCGCCTCCATGCAGCGTGGGCAGCGCGTTGTTGTGGAACTCCCCGTCCGAGAAGTTGGGCCCGCTGTGGCAGAGGATGCAGTTCGCCCTGCCCATGAACAGAGCCAGCCCGCGCTGGGCTCCGGCGGAGAGGCTCTCGACCTTCTCCGCGTCGTTCTCCCGCAGGCCCTCGACGAAGCGGTCGAAGGGGGCGTCTCCGCGCACGAGGAGGCGTTGGTATGCGGCCATTGCCTTGCCCGCATGCACGAAGACCGCATCGATCGCGGCGCGCTCTTCCTGATCCAGAGCAGCCCAGGCGCGGACGGGCTCTGGGGCTCCGGGCCCGCTTGCAGCTTCCCTGCCACGCGCCGGGCGCGCGTCGTCCGGGCGCTCGCGGAGGGCGGCCTCATCCATCGGGCCAAAGGCGGCCTCGTACGCCGCCCGCAACGCCGGGTCCTCCGCGATGACCCGCGCCAGCTTGCCACGAGTGGTCCCCATCTCACGGGGGTCCTCGATCGGGTCGAGGGCCTGCATCCAGAGGGAGTCCGCGCGCCCATCCCAGGTGAGCCAGCGGTGGTGGGCGACGTTCCAGAGCGTGGGGGTATGGCGGTTGCCCAAGCTCTGCCCCATGGCCAGCTGCCGGCCATCACTGAAGCCGCGGTCAGGGTCGTGGCACGTGGCGCAGGACACGGCTCCGTTCGCAGAGAGCCGCTCATCGAAGAAGAGCGCCTGGCCGAGATGGGCGGCGCGCGGGTCGTCGGCGTAGCGGTTGGTCGGGTCCGGAGGAAGGGGCGGGAGCGGCGACATCTGGAGGATGCGCCGAGCCTGCCCCTCGTTGAAGGGCACCGCGGTCTCCACCGGCTCGGCTGGCCTCGCGGCTGCGCTCGGCTTGACAGACGTGCTCTGCTCCTCCGAAGCCTGGCTGCAGGCCGTTGCAGCCAGGAGCACCGCCGGGGCGAGCCAGGGGAGCGAGCCGCTACGCATCAGTACTGAAGCCTCACGCTGATCTGGGCACGCTCGAAGAGGGCGCCCTTCCGGATGTCGACGTGCAGTTCCCAGTGCCCGTACATGTGGAGCAGCAAGCCGTCCGCGCGCATCGAGCCGTCGTCCTGCGGCGTCAGCCCGACGTCTCGCAGCATGCCGTGCTTGTGGGCGGGCATGCGCGCGTCGATGGAGACCTCGTCGTAGTCCACGAAGGGCTCTCCGGAGTCCGGATCAACGAGCGAGAGCAAGACGCCGAATGCCTCGTTCATGGGGATTGGGTCCACCAGGGGGGTCACCCGCGCGAGGAACGCGCCTCCGCTGGACAGACCCTCGAGCGTGTCTCCTCGGACCTCCGGGCTCGCCGGGTGGGGGGCCGGTGCTGCCGCGCCGGAGCTTGTGCTCCCAGCGTCAGGCTCGCCCGGCCCGCAGCCGAGGGCTGCGAGGGCGAGAAGGGGGAGGATGGATCGGCTCATCGGCCTTCTCCTTCGGTCTGGTCGCGCTTCAGCTGGAGGGGGACCCAGGTCGCGGCGGACTTGAGAGGCTCGATGTAGAGCCGCCCCCCGAATCCCGCGATGAGGGTGAGGTGGTCGGGGTCGAAGATCTGCCCCCTGTGGTTGCCGTGGTCGAGCACGATGAGCCGCCCGTCGTCCATGGCGTGGATCCCGCGGGGGTCGTGGAACTGGCCGGGGCCGAGGCCTCGGCCACCGAAGCCCCCGGTGTGCTCGACCGCTCCGCCCGGCTTCCTCTCGAAGCGCTCGACCCGGTCCGTGGCGCGGTCGGTGACCCAGATTTGATTCTCGCGCGAAGTGACGCCGCCGGGCTCCACGAGCACTCCCTCGCCGAAGGTTCGCAGCAGTCCACCCGCTGGCCCGAACTCGAGGATCCGACCACCCGGCGAGCCGGGGCCGCCTTGTCCTCCTGAGTCCACCACGAGGATCGTGCTCGCGGTCCCAAGGGCCGCGGGCGAGAGGTCGGCGATCCCGCGGATGGGGCCGGACTCCTCGTCGCCCGCGAGGGTCCCGATCGTCTCGAGGTTGCGGTCGAGCATCAGCACCGAGTCCGTCACGCGGTCGGTGATGAAGGTCAGCTCGTTCTTGTCTCCAGGGGCCAGGACGGTCACGGCGCCGGGCCAGAACGAGCGCCCCGCCGCCGCGGCGAGGTCCACGCCGTCCTGGTGCTGGGCCAGCTCGGGGTCCGCGTTCAGCGGGCGCTGCGGCTGAACGCGTAGGAGAGAGCGAGTGAGCCGCGCGTTGCCCTCGTCCACTGTGAGGAGCGAGCGCCCCCCGGACGAGAGCCACGTGGCGCATGGGGTGCGATACATCCCGAAGCGAGTCCCGTAGCTCGCCACGTCCGAGATCTTCGCCGGCTCCTTGCCCCGGAGGTCGTGGATCTGGATCTGGTGGCTCTCCGGTGAGACCGTGGCGATGTAGAGCCCGCTGCCCGAGATGCTCGGTCCGAAGTGGGCCGCGGGGGGGCCGATGGCCGCGCGGCTCGGATCCTCCACCGGCTCGGCCCCGGGGGCGCGCCCGAAGAGCTGAACCCGGTCGTCCATGGGCTCCGCGAGCGCCAGCAGGAGGCCGTCGCCCGAGACCGCCAAGGCCGCGGGATAGTGGAGCGCGCCCTCGCCCTCGCCAGGCCGGATCGCGTGGACTCCGAACCGGTAGGCCAGCTCGCCAATCGTCGCGCCCGTGTCGAAGGCCTGGACCCGGTGGTTCTCTCGATCCGCCACGAAGATCTTGCCGTCCGCGAACTCCACGTCGCTCGGTCCGGAGAGGAGCGACGGGTGGGGGCCCAGCTGGGAGAAGCTGACGACGTCCCCGCCGTCGAGGTCGAACACATGGATCCGGTGGGTCGCCCCATCACAGATCGCGATCTGCACGGTCCCGTCCGGGCCGTCGATGAAGCAAGCGCCCCGCGGGCGCACGAGCAGCGCTTCGCCGATAACGGTGGGGGTCAGGGAACCACCGCGAAACAGCTTCGCGGATCCGGCGCCCGGGTCCGCGACCACGATCAGCTGTGCCTCGCCGGATCCGGTCACATCGACGCCTGCGGGGAGCGTGAGCGTCGCCAAGCCTGCGGCAGCGACGGGGTCCCCTCCGTCTGAAGGGAAGCGCCAGAGCATCCGCTGGAGCTCGTCCGTTACGAACACGTCCCCATCGTCGGAGACGGCGAGCCCCACGGGCCGCTCAAGCCGGCCGGCGCCGACCTCGCCGAGGCCAGTGGTCGGGCGCCCCGGATCCGCGCTGACCTCGAAGACCTGGATGGTGGGCGGGCGCGCTGCGTCCCCACGGGTCGCCACGAAGAGAGCGTTGGGCTTTCCTTGGGACGGGCCGAAAGCGGCGGCCACCGGTCGGGGGAGCCCGGTGGTCGTTGACAGGTAAGCACCGAGGTGCGAGGGCCCCGTGTCGATGGCCTCTTGCGGGACCGTCGACGGCGATAGGGCGAGGGCGAGCAGCGCGAGCATGACAGAAGTCTAAGCCGGGCGGGACCGACTCCCGAGGGGTGCAGGAGCCCATTATTCGCGGGCACAGTTCCTTACATCGGGATCGGGAATGGAGTCGCTACCATCCCAGCATCGAGCCGGCCATGGCCCGCACCGCACGGTGGGTATGGTCCGCTGCTCGCACCGCATATGACGAGGGAGAAGACGACACCGGCCCCGGCAGCGCCGGAGGCCAGGGCCGAAGACGGGCTCCAGCCTGGGATGAAGCCGTTCGGCGCTCCGTCCCGTGCTCCTCGGGGAAGCGCGCTGGCCCGCGCCCTTGAGAATCTCCGCGGGGCTGGGGGGATGGGGGGCGCCACGGCTCCGACGGCTCCTGTTCCGGGGTCTCACCTGCCGACGTCTCAGCCGCCGGCGTCTCAGCCGCCGCTCTCCATGGCTCCTGATCCTCTGGATCGGGGCCCTGCTACCCGCGAAGCCCACGGAGCCCGAGGGGTGGGGGGGCTGAACACTCCGCCGTTCCTGGATGTGCCCAAGGCGCCCCAGGCGGAAGAGCGGGAAGCGGACTCGTTGCCCGTGCTCGATGTGATGCTCCCCGCGCCATCCTCGGATCAGCCGCCTTCGGATCCAGCGGACCCCGCGGGGTCAGTCGGTGCACCCTCCACTATTGGTGCACCCTCCGCGGCCGAAGCCGAGGTGGATCGCGTCGTGGCCGTCGGCCACGCCGCCGCCTGGGACCTCGCGACCGGGAGCGCGGCGGCTGAGCTTGCCGGGAGCCAGGGCACTGAAGCTGAGGGCACTGAAGCTGAGAGCACTGAAGCTGAGGGCACTCAAGGTCCACCCGCCGGGACCGGAGCGACCTCGGTCGGAATCCCGACCGCCGGTGAGCCCGTTCTGGTCGACGCGACGGATCTCGCGTCTTCCGCCCCGATCGGGTCCGCGTCGATCGACGTACCGTCCGCGGACCAGCGGCGAGGGGAAGCCGCGGCGCTGGAGTCGGACGGAGGGACCGGGGGAGGCTCAGCTGGGACGGGGCGCGCCTCTCTCGAAGCGAAGCCGGGCCGGCCTCGGACCGGGCCGCGCTCTCTCAACAACACGCTGACCTCCACCATCCGTCGTTGGGCCAAGCCCACGACGCCGAAGGAGCTCGAGGCCCGAGGCGTGAAGCGCGTGCGCAGCGTGAGCATGTCGCGCATCGCGGCCCTGATCGAGAAGGCCATCAACCGCGAGCTCATCGCTCGGACCCTGGATGGGGATACCGATGATGCGCTCTCGCTCTCCGCCAACGCGCGGGAGGGTTTCCTCGAGCTGGCGCGCAGTGAGATGTCGGGGCACGTCGACGTGAGCGCCGACTCGAGCGCCTTCGCGGACCTCGATCGTCTGCGGGAGGAGCTCGAGGCGCGCCGCGCAGAGCTAGAGGAAAAGGGGCGCAGCCTGGGCGGGGCGGACGTCGGGGTCGAAGACGAGGCGCTGGAGCGCCGACTGCGGGCAGTCTTTGCGTCGCGGCCGGCGTCGGGAGATCCGGGGCTTGAGCGAGACGTGGTGCAGGCGGCGCTCGAGGAGCTGAGCCAGATGCGGGGGCGCGCGGCCGAACGACGGCTGGCAGAGGGCCGTCGCGAGACTCGCCAGCTGGAGCGTCGGATCACGAAGCTCGCCGGTCTGCTGGAGCAGACGGAGGGAGAGCTTCGTCGGACGCGTGCGCGCGGCACCGCGGACACGGGGGTGGCCTCGATGTTCGCCGAGGTGCAGGGGCTCGACGCCGGGGACAACCGCCTGGAGCAGAAGCAGGACCTCATGCAGTGCATCTTCGAGGCCAACCTCGAGCTGCGCCGCTGAAGAGCGGTCGCCGGTCCCGTGAGCCCGGCCCCGTGAGCCCTCTGGCTGCACCGCGAGCGTGCGGCGGCGGCCCGGAGTAGGCCCGGAGTAGGCCCGGAGTAGGCCCGGAGTAGGCC